>Ga0315900_10011479_pt1 | contig 10969 bp, 14 predicted proteins | sample LakEriMetagenome_FD_203521 | JGI IMG/M metagenome (GOLD analysis project Ga0315900, IMG submission 203521) | Freshwater fungal communities from buoy surface, Lake Erie, Ohio, United States - Buoy 12 MA114 | ecosystem: Environmental > Aquatic > Freshwater > Lake > Lake biofilm | place: USA: Lake...
GTCGGTGGCGGAGTGGTCCATCGCACAGGATTGCAAATCCTGAAAACCGTGGGTTCGAATCCCACCCGGCGCTCCATTTCTGAGTAAGTACAATGATTGAAGAAGCAAAGCAAGCAATTCTAGATTCAAGTAAGGAATCGTCAGTCTATATCGGCTGTGACTCGATTCGTTTTCGTAAGAACAAGATGTGGTATGCGAAGTATTCCACTGTCATCATTGTTCATATGGACTCGAAGCGCGGTTGCAGGTTGTTCCATAGTTCTGTTGATATGCCTGACTATGGTAACCTGAAGCAGCGCCTGCTGACTGAGGTCCAGATGGCCGTGTCGACTGCTACGGAAGTGATTGATGTACTTGGTGATCGCCACATGGAGATCCACCTTGATATCAATCCGAATCCGAAGCACAAGTCGTCTGTGGCTGTGAAGGAAGCGCTCGGCTGGGTAAAAGGATCTCTGGGTCTTGATGCTAAGATTAAGCCTTCGTCATTCGCAGCTACTCACGCAGCTGACCACGCGGTTCGACACTTGAACTAAAAATAAAGATGTACATTTTTAGTGAAGTGTTATAAATATTGGTTCAATGGTCTGGTAGCTCAGTTGGTTAGAGCACTCGCCTGTCACGCGAGAGGTCGAGGGTTCAAGTCCCTTCCAGATCGCCAACGTTGAGGAGTTTGTTATGGTTTGGTTTATTGTGGGTGTTATTTTGCTGGTACTTAATCTAGGTATTGGCATTGATGATGTGCAGAAAGGTCGTTCGACCGGTCGTGCTGCGTTTACGTGGTTCGTCGTTGGTTTTATGACTTGGAATGTTCTATATCAACTTCCCGATTTGCTGTAATTAAATTTATGTCGGTGTAGTGTCAACGGCTAGCACGGCGGTCTCCAAAACCGCAAGTCCAGGTTCGAATCCTGGCACCCTCGCCAACTTGTTCTTTGACATTGTTAGAAACTCTTTATAGCTTCATGGCTTATCGAGGGGCTGGTAAAGCCTAATAGAATACATATAAGACGGTGAACTTGACCGAAACTGTATGTGCTATATTAGGTACTAAGGTTGTAGCCCGATACGAATCCGAGATTATAAGGCAGAGGGAGAAGTCCCCGCGCCAAAGAATCAGAGATCTCGTACCGCCTTAGTGGTAAGTTTGCCAGTCACGCGGTAAGCCATGAAGTACGTGCGTTTATAGCTCAGCTGGGAGAGCACACCCCTGATAAGGGTGAGGTCACAGGTTCGATCCCTGTTAAACGCACCAAATTTGGAAGCGTGCCAGAGTCTGGTTTAATGGAACGGTCTTGAAAACCGTCGCACCTGCGAAGGTGCCGTGGGTTCGAATCCCACCGCTTCCTCCATTTTTTATGTGGTACGTGTCCCGTTTAAATTGCCAGCCAATGCTTCATTGTTCGTCAATGGCCCATACTTGCGCTGCAGCCACTTTGGCCCCATAGTTTACGTTGGCTAGAATCCAGCTCTTTCACAGCTGAGGACCGGGATCGACACCCGGTGGGGTCACCAGTTTCAAGGAACGTGGGCAGGACGGTAATGCAGCGCACTGCTAATGCGTACAACCTGTTAAAGGGTTGACTGGGTTCGACTCCCAGACGTTCCGCCATGGTGTTGGTAGCTCAGAGGCAGAGCGCTCGGTTGTGGTCCGAGAGGTCGGGATTTCGAAACTCCTCCTTCACCCCATGCGGGCATGGCGAAATCGGTAGCCGCGCGAGACTTAAAATCTTGTGGAGTATTCCGTGCCGGTTCGAGTCCGGCTGCCCGTACCAAATTATTTTTCCTTCCGTGCATTTTTTTGTGTACATTAATTTGAAAATGTACTATACTGAGAATATAAGCAATGGAGATTGTCATGGAAGTTTTTGTTTTGATGGGTTCGATGGATGTCGAAGGTGATTATCTTCTCGGTGTTTATGCTTCTGAACAAGAAGCAGTAGATGCCTTGGGTGTTTACCTTCGGGATCTGACGATGGTGGACGAATATTATATCGATCGCCGTGTGCTGGGTGCACATGCGGAATATGATTTCGGTCCTCATCGGTATCTGTAAGTTTAACATGGACCATTAGCTCAGTTGGTAGAGCGCGGGACTCTTAATCCTTAGGTCGTAGGTTCGAATCCTACATGGTCTACCATTTCGGACCTCTAGCTCAGTAGGTAGAGCAACGGGCTTTTAACCTGTAGGTCGTGGGTTCGAGCCCCACGGGGTCCACCAGTTTCGGGTGTGCGGCCGAGTTGGAGAGCGCGCAGCGGACTGTAAATCCGTTCCTTAAATGGTGAGTAGGTTCGAATCCTTCCACACCCACCAGTTTATTGCCCCTTGGTGTAATTGGCAACACGTCTGATTTTGATTCAGAAAAGTCCAGGTTCGATCCCTGGAGGGGCATCCAAAAAAAAACAGTGTACATTAATTTAGAATGTATATATAGATAGCAATAACGGGAAGTAGCTCAGGTGGTAGAGCGCGCGGTTTGGGACCGCGAGGTCGCAGGTTCGATCCCTGTCTTCCCGACCATATGTGAAGATTATAGATTATTTAGATGAATGCACGAAGGCTTCCGGGTGCTAAGTAGGGGTACGGCAGGACCATTGGTCGCTGTTAGCGGTTCAACTCCGTTAGTGCATTCTTCTAAACAATTTCGCCGGTTTAGCTCAGTGGTAGAGCAACCGCCTTGTAAGCGGTAGGTCGTGAGTTCGAATCCCACAACCGGCACCATGCGACCGTTCTCCTGGGAGAGGACTCAGCCTTCCAAGCTGATGGAGAGGGTTCGAATCCCTTCGGTCGCTCCAGTTTTCGTCGCGGTAGCTCAGCGGTAGAGCGGTGGTCTCATAAGCCACTTGTCGGTGGTTCGATTCCATCCTGCGGCACCAAGTATAGAGACTGTTATGATTGCAGAATTTGTGCAATGTATAAATACTCCATAAGGAGCAATATATGTGGGAATGCAAACACTGCAACCAGCAATTTGATTATAGTCGTACTACTGAAAAGGCAAATCATTCTAGACACTGTGATTTAAATCCTAATAAAGAAGCATCATATGCTGCAATTAAGAAGAGTTTAGATGACAGATCTGATAAATTGCTTGGTAAGATTAATGTATATCAAGTTGAATGTTATGAATGTAAAAAACCATTTCTTGTAGAAGAACGTGAAAAGCAGCATCCTGTAAAAGATCAATATTTTTGTTCTAGAAGTTGTGCCAATAGTATTGGTGGTAGAGCAAAAGCTGAAAAGCATCATACTGATGATATTGCTCATTATAGGACAGTAGCTTGGCGTTATCATGAAAAGAAATGTATAGTATGTAATGAAGAAAATGTTGTAGCAGTTCATCATTTAAATAATGATCATGATGATAATGATCCAAAGAATTTGGTTCCATTATGTCCTACACATCATCAATATGTACATAGTAAATTTAAATATCTAGTTGAAGATAAGATTGATAGATATATAAAAGACAAATGGGGCACCTGAGTGGGTGCAGACTCTGCCCTTGCACGGCGGAAGACGGGGTTCGACTCCCCGGTGCTCCACCAATATTCAGAGGGCGTGTGGGACGATAGTGCACTAACCGGTTCGACTCCGGCCTCTGAACGATTTATTTTAATTGATGCGCACTTTTTTGTGTACATTAATTAAGTTCTTTGATAGAGTAAGAAAATAACGAATGGCGGTATAGCGTCATTAGGGTAACCTCCGGTAACGGAGGCCAAAGCAGTAAAGCCTACGCAGCTGCGCCGGTAACGGTCCATCTATACAAGCCCAAGTTAGGGTTGACTCGATCTCGGTCGAAAGCAACCCAGCGTCAGTAGGATGGCGTGAGGCAGTAAGTTGAAGTTGTAGTCCGAAAGGATAGGAACAGAGCCGGTCGGTGAGTTCCAAGAGACTGTGGTGGTCGAGCTGCAACAAACCAAGTCAACGAATGCTGGATACTAATGGGTAGTCATTGAGTCTGACCTGGCAAGGAAAGGCAAGATGGTAATGCAAGCGAAGAAGGGATGACCGGATCCGCGAAGCATGGTTGATTAGGCCGCAAGCCGAAAGACATTAGGCGTGTTGTATTTTGCAGCCCAAAAGGTTGTGAAGCGACAGGGACAGCACGTCTTGGTAGGTTCCTTTGCAAATAGCTCATCTGGTAGAGCAAGAGTGTATGAAACTTTAGGTAGTTGGTTCGATTCCAACTTTGCAACCCAAGCTAAAAACGCAAAGACTGTCCCGGCATCATGTGAAAGGTGCTTAATACCACAGCGAAAGCAATGTGGTTCATGGAAGCTCGCAAGGCGGAAGTGATTGATTGGATTGAAGACGTAGAAGGTTAGCGCCTTCGAACAGCTCGCAAGGCTGGCGGAAGATTGATGGTCGAATAGCATGATGTGACACGAGAAACGCCACTCGTTAAAAAAGGCAGCACTGAGTGATACTCGATGATCCGTGAGGACTCGAGTGGATAACGGATTAACACTCCTCGCAAGGGAGTCGGTACGGTCCAAAGGCACTCATCAGAAGCTGTAATCTCAGGCTTCACAAGTATCGTTAGATGAGCATTGATCGGAGCCGTAAAGCCGGACCATGGTGATGTTGCTCGAATTACCGTCAGTGTTCTTCTAACGATATTTGCCTTTGTAGCTCAGTTGGTAGAGCAGTGGATTGAAGATCCACGTGTCGGCGGTTCGACCCCGTCCAAAGGCACCATGAGATTGGGACTAAGCGGTGTAAATAGGGAACCCGCTGAATGTCGGACTGCTGGTAAAACCGTTAAATGTCACCTATGACATGCAGGACACAAGATCCCAATACTATTATGCGAGTATGGCGAAATTGGTAGACGCACTGGTTTTAGGTACCAGCGGGCAACCGTGGGGGTTCGAGTCCCTCTACTCGCACCAAGTTTAATGCCGGATTAGCTCAGTGGTAGAGCGCCTCGTTTACACCGAGGATGTCGGGAGTTCGACCCTCTCATCCGGTACCAGGTAGAGTTTTCGGTAATCTCTAGCACGAAGGCGGTGCACTTAGCCAAGCGTGAAAACCGACTTGTTTTGCCCTCGTAGCTCAACTGGAGAGAGCACTCGCCTACGAAGCGAAAGGTTGCAGGCTCGAATCCTGCCGGGGGCTCCATAGATCGAAATGTCGGTCAACCGGACAATAGATAGCATGCATCCAAGCTGCTTGGGTATAATACAGGTTGCGTTTTTTGGACGGGTTTTCGATATAAACACCGTCTTCAGATTTTGGAGAATTGTTATGGCACTTAAATCGCAAATGCATACCAGTGATTTTCTCGAAGATGCCGATGGATCGGCCGGCGAATCGTCAATGAATGGCAATCTGTATTTTGAACTTTCGTTTGTATCTGGTCCTGCTCAGCACGCACAGGTTCGCGAAATCCTGACTCGCCACTACAAAGAAATTCGTGCAGAACTGAAAAAAATTTAGTGTACATTATTTGATATATAGTGTAGACTGAAAATATAAAGAGTTTCATTGCCTCGTAGCTCAGCGGCAGAGCTGACGACTGTTAATCGTCCGGCCGTAGGTTCGAATCCTACCGAGGCAGCCAGTTTAGAGTCTTTGATCTGGGACACGCATACTAAGTCGTGCATTAAGACTAAGATCCGGCTCCGAGGCCGGTACGTGGGGGTGGATCCCACAAGACTCTAACACACCGCCGCCCGTATGGTGTATAATAATCCCGGGCCTAGTTTTAGATATCGTGGCCGACGGGCTGCGTAAGGAATGTGACTGAATAAGGTCCTCGCCAGTGGACCTAAAGTAGATCCGGGGATTGGTCTCCCGCTCAACCGGCAAACGGATCGTTGACCGAGATTACGATAGGTAATTGGCTGGGTCTTGGAGGTACAACCAAATCCTCCCATTCCGCTTTTATTCATGGAGATTATTATGGCAAAGACAATTCCAGTTAAGCGTTTTTGGAATAAATATGATGACAATACACAGGAACTGCCTGAAGTTGTTCCGAGTGTTGTTTTTAAGACCCGCGTCAGGGATGAGTCGATTGGCGGAGATAATCCGTATCGCTGGGAAAACAAGACTTCGTTTGACTACTTTGCAAATAAGCGCGTAGTGCTTTTCTCACTCCCTGGCGCCTTTACTCCCACTTGTTCAACTTACCAACTTCCAGGATTCGAAGAAAAGTTTGCCGAGTTTAAGGCTCTTGGCATCGATGACATTTATTGTGTCTCTGTAAACGACGCATTCGTAATGAATTGTTGGGCAAAGATGCAGAAGATCAAGAATGTTAAGATGATCCCAGATGGTTCTGCCGAGTTTACTCGGGGTATGAATATGTCTGTCCAAAAGGACAATCTTGGTTTCGGTGTACGTTCGTGGCGTTATGCATGCATTGTGAACAATGGCCTAATCGAAAAGTGGTTTGTTGAACCAGGCTTCGAAGATAACGCTGAAGAAGATCCATATGGTGAAACTTCGCCAGAACGAATCCTAGATTGGCTTCGCCTTCACCATGCTTAAGAAGATTGTGGCAGGAGCTGCCGGAGTAGTCGCAGTAAGTATTCTATCATACCTTAGTTATAAAATGGTCAAAGAAATCAATTCCGTTGATTTAGATGATGGTATCTGGGAGAATATGGATGACGTTTTCAGCTATCGCACTGCGCAGAATCACCAAAGCTCGTAGAGCTATGATGAATGCTCAGAATCCACAGTTTAAGGAATACTGGAAGAAAGTAATCGACCAGTTGTCCGAAGGCCTTGGCGATTGAGCCTATCAATCGTCGATCCACAACAAAAGGTAAATTTTATATGAAGAACTATATGATTGCACTTGCAATTGCAGGAGCCACTCTTGCAACTCCAGCTATGGCTAATCCTTTCACTGGTGTTCGCGCTGAAGTAACTGCTGGTGTTGATGATGTTACTGCCAAGGTTCGTGCCAATGACATCGATCTGACTGATGTTACCTATGGTGCTGCAGTCGGTTTCGATGCTGAACTTTACAAGAATGTTATCGTTGGTTTTGAAGCAAACCTTGACAACGTTTTTGATCGTCGTAACGTCGGTGCATCGGCTCGTCTTGGTTACGTAATCAAGGATGCTGTTCTTGTTTATGGTAAGGTTGGCTATGCTAACTGGAAGCAGACCACTACTCGTGAACTCGAGGGTCTCCGCCTTGGCGGTGGTGTTGAAGCCAACATTGCTGGTCCTGTCTATGGCAAGGTCGAGTATCGCTATACCGACTTTGAACGTAGTGTTGGCCAGCACGGAGCGCTCGTCGGCTTCGGCGTTCGTTTCTAATCCTACCTTAAACCAAAAAAAAGTGCATCCGGATTCGTTCTGGGTGCACTTTTTATGTGTACATAATTTCGAAAACAATATAAGGTGAACCTATAATCAAGAAGGAAACGAAAAAAATGATTAAGGTTTATCAGATCAAGTTGACCGACGAAGAAATCAACATCATTCGCCGCGATCATGAGCACACTCCTCGTATTAAGGCTTATTTTGATCGTGAGTTTGAACGCACGTTTAAGCCCGAAAATTTCGAGTATTATACTCATGTTGCTAATGTCGATACCGATGACATGGAAGAAGCTTTTCGTCTGATGAATCTCTGGGATGATGAGTCGATGGTTGAAAAGCTCGGTCCTTGTTCTTCGATGTCAGTCGGCGATATCCTTGTCCTTGAAAATGGACAGCGCTATCGTTGTGCTTCATTTGGTTTCAAACTGATCTGAGGTAAATACATGCAGCTTAACATCATTGGCTTCACCAAGAAGCAGAAGGCCGAGCTGGCCGAAGCCGCAATTTTTTTCGCAGATATCCTGATGGATCCGCGGATCGTTCGTAACCTCACAATCGATATTGAACATACACCGAAGAGTGACGTGCAAGGCGAGTGTGTCGACGAGGACGGTACTCGTAATCCTCGCTGGTTTACCATCAACCTGCGCGGCGGCAAGGATGATGAAGATATCATCCAGACGCTTGCACATGAGATGGTTCATGTCAAGCAGCATGCAAGGAACGAGCTTCAGTCAGGTATTGCTGTGCCTTGTCGTGGTGGCTTCAAGCTTCACAGCAAGTGGATGGGCAAGATCTGGAAACCCCGCCGCAAGGAAGATCACTACTACGACTCACCTTGGGAAATTGAAGCATACGGCCGTGAGATCGGCCTGTATCAACGCTGGCTTGCAAGGAATAACTAATAGGAGTTTATTATGAAGTATGTCGAACGAGTTTTTAATTTTGTTTTCAGTGACACCATGTTGCTCATTGTATTTCTTTCATTTATGTCGTATGGTGTTTATTCTATAGTAGATACATCATTCGAACAGAAAAAAGCTCGGCAAGCAAACGTAGCATATTGCTATAATCTTGGAATGGTTCTAGTTGATACTGATGCTGGCCCCCGGTGCGTTATTCCTCAAAATCTGGTGATCCAATGAGTGAACGCGTAGGTATTGTCGCCAGTTGTTTTGATCTGTTTCATACAGGTCATATCCTCATGCTCCAGGAAGCAAAGGAACATTGTGATCGGTTGGTCGTGGCTCTTCAGTCTGATCCGACCATCGATCGGCCAGAGAAGAACAAGCCGATTCAGGGCTTGTTCGAACGTTATGTTCAGGTAGAATCTTGTAAGTATGTGGATCAGGTCATTCCGTATGACACTGAAGCTGATCTCTATAATATGCTTGCCGGATATGATTGGGACGTGCGGTTCCTAGGTGCTGACTATGCCAATCGCACTGACTTTACCGGATACGAGCTACATATTCCCATTCATTATTGCTCACGCAATCACAACTATAGTTCGTCTGGTTTACGCGAACGTATCAAGAAGTCTAAGTAAACCGTATAAATAACTCGCTACGCCGAAAGGGTAGCAAATCATAACTCGCTTAATAAGGAGAAATGACTATGTGGAATCATACCCACTCGTTTAAGGACTTTGATCGTTTCTTTGTTGGATTCGACAAGGTCGCAGAAAAGATGGCATCTGTAGCTGATCAGGCTCAGACTCTTGCCGCAAAATATCCTCCATACAATCTGAAGAAGATCGACGAGAACAAGTACACCATTGAACTTGCTGTTGCCGGCTTTGCAAAGCAGGATCTCGAGATTGAGATTGTGGATGATAAGCTCATCATCAGGGGCAACACACAGTCTGGCGAACCTGCAGAACAGGATTCGAAGGGCGACTGGACCTGGCCTCAGATGCTTCACCAAGGACTCGCTATGCGTCCTTTTACTCGCACCTTTACTCTCTCGGATAACGTAGAGATTCGTGGTGCATCACTTCTGAATGGTATTCTGAAGATCGTTCTGGAAGCTATTATTCCAGAACACAAGAAGCCTAAGAAGGTCGAAATTCAAGACGAGGAACAAACATCTGCACCTTCGACTGCAGAGTATCTCGCAGAACGTAAGGAAAAGTAAGATGACAACCCCTCTATCTAAGTATGTAGTCCCTGTTCACAGGGCAGCAGTGATCTGTGTTACTGCTATGTCAGTCTTTTGCTTCTATGCAATTTTGACGATCTAAAAAGAAGGGGGCTCAAAGGCCCCCTTCAACTTATCCCCACGCGGCGTATTGTTTTGTTTTCTTTAATCGATCATCGAGACCGTGTGTTCCACCATTAACTCGCTTCGTGATCTGAGTAATCACGGCGTCTGTCACACCCTTGTCAGCGATTGCTAATAGTCCATTCTTACGGAAGAACCAAAGTGCAGACTCAAATGCCAATTCACCAGCTACGACATCTGGATTTGTCAGAATATCAGGCCTACCTACTGCTGCAGCAAATGCAGTGTAGTTATCTTTACCCGTTAACTGAATCGGACCGCGGCCGCGGAACTTCCATCCATCCCCTGATGACTCTGGTCCGTTACCCATACGGTTGGCGTACACCTTGTTCGCAATCTTCTCAGGCTTACGTGCATACCCGGCCGTAGAAGCTACGGTTGGGAAGTATTTCTTGAAGATCTTGGTTAGACCATCGGCCGAGTAGTTCAAGTTCTCAGAGAATACCTTAAAGTTACCGGACTCATGAGCACACTGACCAAAGAAGTGTGCGGCCTGATTGTTTGTCATTTTGAAATAGTCACGGGCTGCCTTATAAGTACCAGCACCCCATCTACCATCAGGATTGATGCCGCACTTAACTTGGAGAGACTGTAGTGGGCCAAGTCCGACTGGCGCAGTAACTGATGGAGCTCGAGCAATTACAGGTGCACCGACGGCCTTTATGGTTGAAGGATCAAAGTCAGCAACTGGAGTATACACCGTACCGCCTGCCTTTGACTTAGTCGCAATCAAACGCTGCTTGCGGTTCTGACCATTGCGCTTGATCGAAGCATGAACCCAACCAGAGTTAGCACCATCTGCGGCACTATAAAACTCAAGAATGACCTGATCGAACTCAAGATGATCAGCAATCCAGTCTGCTACAACCTTATTTGAAATGCCAGGAACCTCAAAGTCAACAGCTTCACCGTTCGAATGCTGGGATGTAGGTGACCCGCCTACTGCTTTGTTGACGAGTGGAGAGCGATACGAAGAATTAATTTGTACTGGCTTCCCGAAGTGAGCACGGACTGGTTCAAGGATCTTCTCGCACACATACTTCATGTTAGCAATATGTTCGGCCGTAGGATTATTGCTTAATCCAAGTCTTTTAGCCGTAGGAGATACGATCATCTCTGACAAATTAAAGTGTTCAGTCAGTTGCATTTTTTGTTCCTTTTATGTGTACATATTTTCCAGCCTGTGTTATATGTAAAGTTACCCACAAGGAGACACTATGAATTTCTACACCAATGTAACACGGCATAAAGGTAATATTTTGGTCAGGGGAATTAAAGACGGCAAGCCGTACAAGTTTTCCACCAAGTATAAGCCGTACCTATTTATTCCTTCTAATAAGTCCACCGAGTATACCAACCTGAAGGGTGAATACGTCGGACGCGTGGACTTCGACT
>Ga0315900_10011480_pt1 | contig 10969 bp, 9 predicted proteins | sample LakEriMetagenome_FD_203521 | JGI IMG/M metagenome (GOLD analysis project Ga0315900, IMG submission 203521) | Freshwater fungal communities from buoy surface, Lake Erie, Ohio, United States - Buoy 12 MA114 | ecosystem: Environmental > Aquatic > Freshwater > Lake > Lake biofilm | place: USA: Lake...
CATGATCAAAGCCATGAACAAGTAGTCTTCCTCCTCGCCAGAGAAAGCGAAATGGCGAGAGTCTTCGATTTGTGCTGAGTCGTCCCAGTGAATCCAGGTATGAGAAAGAGATACGTGAACCACCGACGATCGCGGACTCAATGGCTTCTATGTCGCGGTTCTCTCTAGATTCATAGACCGGGTCTTTGGCGGATTCATCTGCGATAACAAGCTTGTTACGAAGACTTTCGAAAACCCCCTTGAGCCTCGACGCCCCAGGATATTGAAGCTGTATAAGTTCGAGACCAAGCCTTAGGGATGTGATCTCCTCGAGCGAGAGACGTCGAGCAATATCAAGTGACTGCGGATTGGTGACAGCGACGTGGCCGTCTTCCATAGTGAGGTCGATCAAGAGATCCGGTGTGTAACCTGGTAAGCCGCAAAGAAAGGCGATCTCAAGATCACGCTCCAAGTCCGAAACGCTCTGCCCCAAGTCGAGAGCCAGGTCAGCTAAGCGGACATCACGTTGATGAAGGTAAGGAATCAGATCAAGAACTCGAGCAACACGATCCAGAGCGCTCTCAGATGGCATCGAGAAACCTCAGCCTGAGTGCAGTGTATTCAGACATGGCCTCTGCTGGCGCGAGTTCCAAACCGGTGTCAATAGACAAGAGAGTGCGATAGAGACGATCAGGGTTGTAGGTTCTAAAGACGAACTTGCTCTTCTCGCCGTTAGAGCTGACCAACTCCCCACCTTCGGATATCAGGAGTGGATCAAGCTCGGGATGAGAGAGGACTTCAATGGTTTTCATAGCTTTCTCGTTGATGGCACTCGGCGATGCACCTTCGATCTTTCGATCATCGAATCCTTCGCCCAATCCGACATCGCCAACGATGTTCTCAACGAGGAAGTATCTGATCGCAGACTTCTCACGATCCCATGCTTCAAGAAGCCACTCTTGATCTCGCAACAGAAGACGTAACGGCTCAACATGGCGTCGGGATCGTAGGGAGTCAGAGTCTCGAATGTAATCAAAGTGAACCGTCAATCTCTCGCGGATTGCGGGCAGAAGCTGAGCAAATGCTGGCGCTCTTACGACTTGTCCTTCATTCATGGAGGTGATGATTCTCTCCATGGGCGATGGACCGACTGGGATGAGTGAACCCAACTTCAAGTGAGCAGCACGGAGGTCATCTGTGGCACGCAGAGTAGATATCAGCGTCAGCGCTGCGGCAGCGAGCATGCCTTCCTCGGCAGTGAGTTCGGGTATCTGGATCCGGTAATCGTCTCGACGAATGCGATAACCCACTTCATCATCAAAGAGAGGATCGAGTTGCTTGACCTCGATCTCAATTCCGATCTTGCGTAGATCGTCCTTGTCTCGCTCGAACATTCGATCTCTGGCTTCATTGTTACCTTCATAACCGGGTACGGCTGAGGTGATCTGCGCCTTCGTGAGGAACTTTTTCGTTCCAAGAAGTGCAACTACGACATTGAGCAGACGTTCCATCTTGGCGTCGGTTGCAGTTGGCTTCTCGACCACAGCCCAAAGATAGTGCCACCTTTGCTGTTACTATCGTGGCATGATGCGAAGTCAACCAAAATCCACCTTGATCAGATTCGCTGCGATATGTGCCAGCGTTTTTCTCTTGGCGGCCTGCACGAGTCAAGGGGAAGAGATGTCGGAATCAAGCAATCCAGATTTGCCAGTCGTTTCAGGTGCCTACGGGGAAGAGCCGGCGATCACGATCCCGGATCTCGATCCACCTGCTAACTTGGCGGCTATCGATCTCACGGTAGGAACTGGTGCGACTGTAGAAGCGACCTCCACATTGACCGTCAACTACTCACTTGTCGCATGGTCGAATAAGGCGCCAATCGAATCAAGTTTCTCGTCGGCTCCCGCGACCTTCCCGCTCTCGGGGGTTATCTTGGGTTGGCAACAGGGACTCGTTGGCGCAAAAGAAGGCGGACGTCGACTCCTAGTGATTCCACCCGATCTTGGCTATGGAGCGACGGGAGCTGGTCCAATTGGGCCCGACGAAACCTTGGTCTTCGTCGTCGACATCATTGAAGTTTCTTAGTTTTCTGCTTCGTCGCTGTAAGCACCTTTAGCAGGTCTGCGCCGGCGCAGCAGCTGGGTTCCGGCATTTCTGCGGGCAAAGATCAAGAAACCGGTATGCGCGTTCATGGAATGCGCTGGCCTCACAGCTAAGCCTTCGTGGTGCCAATGTCGAAGGAGCGTTTCAAAACTCTCCGGCTCAGTGAAGTGCCCGTTCTCCTTGATCGCCTCCGCTACCCGCGAGAGCTGGGTTGTCGTTGCCACATAAACGATGAGAACGCCGCCGGGCTTCAGCGCCATTGCTGCTTGTCCAACGTGATCCCATGGGGAGAGCATGTCGAGAACGAAGCGATCCGCATCTCCTATGGCTTCCAAATCCGCCGCCTCAAGGCGCATGCGGTGAAGTAGCCATGACTTCGGTGAACTTCCGAAGAATGTCGTCACATTGCGCTCTGCAATATCAGCGAAATCGTCCCGCCCTTCAAAAGAGTGAAGTTCTCCGTTGCCGGCAAGAGTCTTGAGGATTGCAATGGAGAGGGCTCCACTGCCTGCGCCTGCTTCGATGATCTTCTGTCCGCTCCTAATGTCACCGTAACCGATGATGAGGGCTGCGTCCTTTGGATAGACGATGGTCGCTCCGCGTGGCATGCCAAGGGCAAAATCAGGATAGAGCGGAGTGAAGGCCTGGTACTTCATTCCGGAATTGGTCTCGATGATCGACCCCTCCGGCTTACCGATCAGATCGTCATGCAAGATCCAACCCTTGTGGGTATGAAATGTGGCACCCTGAGTAAGGGTGAAGGAGACCATCCGACCTTTCTCATCTTCCAACCGAATCCGATCGCCCTCGGCAAAACCCTTGGAAGTCATGATCTCTCTCTCAATACGACGCGACTGACCCAGTCGCTATGGTGAGAGAGAAGGCTCTCGAAAGGCAAGAGACTCAAGTCTGGGAAACCGTGAAAACTCTCATGTTCAAAGATTTCTTGGGTGACCCCGATAACCATCGCTCCACTCGCCAGCCCTGCAGTGATGCCAACTTTCGAGTCTTCGATGACGACACAGGAGGATATTGAAGAAGCAAGTTCCTTGGCAGCAACAAGATAGCTCTCCGGATCAGGTTTGGAATTCTGAACTTCTGATGCCGAAATCGAGAAATCGAAATCAAACGGCAACGAGGAGAGAACAGCATCAACCACCGCTCTCCTACTTGCACTCACCAAAGCCAGTTGCATCCCAGCTTGACGCGAGGCATTGACGAGATCCTCGACACCTGGTCGTAGCGGCGCACCTTCACGGAGCCGCTCCAGCATCATTGAAACCAGAGTCTCACCAAACCAGGAGGGGTCATGATCACTCCGACTCTTCTCCTTGAGATAGAGCTCAACTCGTTCCATCGGTCCACCAATGCAGTGGAGGGCATCTTCTTCGCTCCATTGATAGCCAAATTGCGCCATCAACTCCTTCTCGCAATCGACCCAAAGAGGTTCGGTATCTACGAGGGTTCCATCCATGTCCCAGAGAAGCGCCTCCAGGGAAACTGTCTTCGCTGAACTGCTTGACCTAATTGGACTTATTGGACTAATTGGCATTGAAATACTTCGCCTCTGGATGGTGCACGACGATTGCTGACGTGCTCTGCTCTGGGTGAAGTTGGAACTCGTCTGAAAGCGAGACGCCAATCGATTGTGCGTCGAGTAGTTCCATGATGAGGGTCTGCTGCGAAAGATCTGGGCAGGCAGGGTAACCGAAGCTGTAACGAGATCCTCGATACCCCTGGTCTAGGATTGCTTGAACCTCTGGGGAATCATCCTTGACGATTGCCAGCTCCTCACGGATCCGCTTATGCCAAAACTCGGCTAAAGCCTCAGTCAATTGAACTGACATTCCATGGAGTTCCAAATACTCGCGATAACGATTCTCCTCAAAGAGCTTCGCAGTGGCGCGCGATACGGCATTACCCATCGTGACCACATGAAAGGCGACGACGTCGAGGCCCCTCTCTTCTGCCTCCTGACGATCTCTGAAGAAATCACTGATACAAAGGTGTCGGTCCCTTGACTGGCGTGGGAACGAGAAGCGCATACGTTCTTTGTAGCTTCCCAGATCCATGTGATCGACGACGACGAGGTCATTTCCGTCGCTGTAGCAGGGAAAATATCCATAAACCACTCCAGCTTCCAACCACTTTTCGCTCTGTGCATCATTGAGCAGAGAACGAAGGCGTGGACGGCCTTCCGAGGCGGCCATCTCTTCGAAACGACCCCTGGATCCATCCAATCCCCATTGGCCAACGAAGAGGGCTCGCTCATCGAGAAGCGAGAGGTAATCATTGACCGACAAACCCTTCACAGTGCGACTACCAAAGAATGGTGCAGTGGGTACTGCGACATCTCGTGCTACATCACTTCTTCCCTCAAAGGTAGCGTCCGAACTTCCGCGACTTCGCGCCGTCACTCGTCGCTTCAAGGGTGGCAACTGGGCATTGGGATCGCCCTGCTTGATCGCCATCAGAGTGTTCATGAGATCGAGACCTTCAAAAGCATCTCGCGCGTAGCGGACGATGCCATCAAATTCATCTGCAAGGTCTTGCTCGACATAGGAGCGGGTCAAAGCGGCGCCGCCGAGAATGATGGGCCATCTCTTCTCGAGTCCTCGAGTCGTCAGCTCCTGGAGATTCTCTCGCATGATGACGGTTGACTTCACGAGAAGACCGCTCATACCGATGACATCTACAGTGGAGTTCTCTGCGGCGTCGATGATCTGATTGATGGTCTGTTTGATTCCAATATTGACGGTTCGATAGCCGTTGTTGGAGAGGATGATGTCAACCAGGTTCTTGCCGATATCGTGCACATCTCCCTTTACTGTTGCCAGGAGTATTGAACCTCGATCGCTTGCATCGCTTCGTTCCATGAAAGGCTCTAGGAAGGCAACCGCGCTCTTCATAACCTCCGCTGATTGGAGCACGAAGGGCAACTGCATCTCACCTTTCCCAAAGAGTTCCCCCACCGTCTTCATGCCTTCGAGAAGATGGTCATTGATGATGGCAAGCGGCGCTATCCCCGAACTCATGGCAAGTTGGAGATCCTCATCAAGACGCGTCCTCTCGCCATCGATGATTCGAGACTTGAGGCGATCCTCGAGAGGGAGTTGGTAGAGCCGTTCCAACTTGCTGGTCCGATTGGAGACAAGTTCGACCCCTTCGAAGAGTTGGAGGAACTCGACAAGGGGGTCATAGACGCACTGCTCCCCTTCGAAACGACGACGGTCGTAGATGAGATCGAGGGCAACCTCACGAGATCGCTCATCAATTCGGTGGAGCGGTTCGATCTTCGACGGATGCACGATCGCAGCGGTGAGTCCGGCTGAGACTGCCTCATGAAGGAAGACGGAATTGAGTACGACGCGCGCAGCTGGATTGAGTCCGAAGGAGACGTTACTTACTCCAAGAACCATCTGTAACTCGGGGTACGTTTCGCGAAGGGTCTTGATCGCATCGAGAGTAGCGACTCCATCTTTCCGAGTCTCCTCTTGGCCAGTTGCGATTGGGAAAGTGAGGCAGTCGATCATGATCTCGCTCGTCTTCATCCCCCACTGATTTGTAAGTTCTGAGATCAGGCGTTCTGCAACTCGTACCTTCCACTCTGCATCCCGCGCCTGACCCTCTTCGTCGATGGTCAAACCAATCACCGCTGCACCATGTTCTCTCACCAACGGCATAATCTTCGCGAAACGCGAGCCCTCGCCATTTCCATCCTCATAGTTGACCGAGTTGATCACAGAGCGACCACCGAGCTTCTCTAAACCAGCCTTTAGCACTGCTGGTTCGGTCGAATCAAGAACGATTGGAAGCGTGATTGCGGTAGCGAAACGAGATGCCAACTCATTCATATCGCGCACGCCATCGCGACCGACATAATCAACGGAGAGGTCAATCATGTGGGCGCCTTCACTCACTTGATCTTTGGCAATCTCCAGACAGGCCTGCCAGTCTTCCTCAAGAAGTGCGTCTCGAAATGCTCGAGATCCATTTGCATTGGTCCGCTCGCCTATCGACAAGTAGGTGCGGTCCTGTCGAAATGGGACGAATTGATAGATGGAACTCGCTCCTGCTTCCTCGGAGATATTCCTATCTTTCACCGTCAATGTCTTTACTGCTTCCACGACAGCGCGCAGATGTTCAGGCGTGGTGCCACAACATCCACCAAGAAGCCTGACCCCGTATTCATCGGCGAATCGCCGTAGCGATGTGGCTAACTCAGCTGGTCCTAGGTCGTATCGGGGACCGTCACCACCTAAGACCGGTAAGCCGGCATTTGGCATGCATGAAAGCGGAATTGCTGAGCTGAGGCTTAGTTGTCTTAGGTGTTCCGACATCTCGGCAGGTCCTGTTGCACAGTTCATTCCGATGAGGTCAACGCCGAGGCGGGAGAGAACATTGAGTGCAGCCAGAGTCTCACTGCCAAGTAGCATCGTTCCGGTCGCTTCCACGGTGATCTGGGCGATCAGCACCACGTCGCGATCCGCAGCCTTGATCGCTGCACGAGCACCATTGACCGCAGCCTTGAGTTGGAGCAGATCTTGTGTCGTCTCAACGATCAGACCATCTGCACCGCCGTCAATCAAACCTCGAGCATTCTCAGCATAAGCATCTCGAAGTCGGTCGTAGGTGATGTGGCCGAGGGTTGGCAACTTTGTACCTGGTCCGATCGACCCCAAGACCCAACGGTCACCCTTCTCCTCAGCGGCATGCTTGTCAGCGACGTCCCTAGCGATGCGCGCTCCCAGAAGAGAGAGTTCGTAGATCTGATCCTCAATCCCATACTCGTTGAGATTTCCAAAGTTCGCCCCGAAAGTATTGGTCTCGACCGCATCAACGCCGGACTCGAAATACTCCGCATGGATCTTCGCGATGAGATCCGGACGTGTGCGATTGAGAACCTCGTTGCATCCCTCATGTCCCTCAAAATCCGCGAGCGATGGGTTCTCAGCTTGGATCATCGTGCCCATGGCGCCATCTGCGACGACCGTTCGGTGCGAGAGGGCAATGCGCAGAGAGTTGGCCGTGCGGCCAGGGAGCGGTGATGGGATTTCGACTGATTTCAACGCGCTCACCGGGCGTAGGTTATCGTAAAGTAAAGAGGTGCCGAAAAGCGATCTTCCTAAGTCAGCGATGATGATTGTCGCTTTCACCGGTTGGAACGATGCCGGCGAATCTGCCTCTCACTTGATCTCTCACCTTCTTGAGAATTGGGAGAGCTCGGTGGTTGCTGAGTTTGATCCTGAGGATTTCTACGACTTTCAGGTGAATCGACCAGCGATACGCCTCGACGAAACCGGTTCTAGAGAGATCATCTGGCCAAGTACCAAGGTATTCCATGTCCAAAGTGTTGAAAGAGACCGCGAAATACTCCTCGTTCTCGGCGCTGAACCTTCGATGCGTTGGAAGAGTTTTGCATCGGAATTACTCGATGTCGCTGATGATTATGAAGTGGATCTCGTTGTCATGTTAGGTGGCTTGCTTGCCGATGTACCGCATTCGCGCCCGATAGGGATCAGTGCAACCGCATCGAGCCCGGCATTGGCGAATCAACTGGGTGTTGATCCTTCGAATTACGAAGGCATCACGGGCATTCTCGGTGTCCTTGGAGATGAGGCGCGTCGGCGTGAGATCAACGCAGTCTCGTTCTGGGCTGCAGTTCCGCACTATGTCTCCACAACCCCATCGCCGAAGGCAACGCTCGCACTTCTTGAAGCCCTAGAGGAATATCTTGAACTTGCGCTGCCACATGGTGATCTAGGGCAGAAGGCTGCAGCGTGGGAAACAACTGTCGACCGAATGGCGTCCGAAGATAGTGAAGTTGGTGATTACGTCAAAGAGTTAGAACGTAGCAAAGATGATGATGAACTTCGCGAAGCGACCGGCGATTCGATTGCTAAAGAGGTGGAACGATTCTTGCGACGTCAGGAGAATGGCTAGAGCGTCACTCCGAGGAGTGCGTCCAAGAAACGAGATAAATCCCCGGGGTTTCGCTCTTCTGAGCGTTCCTTGCTGGCTTGTTGTAGGTACTCCTTGAGCAGAGTAATTACTCGAGGCGTATCCAAATCATCCGCCATCGCGTCAACGATCGCAATCATGAGCTCCTCATACTCCGGCACTCTCTCTCGAGAGAGGAGGCTAAGGAGTTCTTCAAGAAGCGACTGGGCGGAGGAGAGGAGGTCTTCGCTCCATTCACGCTCCTGTCGATAGTGGCCTGAGATGAGAGCCAATCGGATCGCCATCGGATGAATTCCACCCGCTATCAGTTTGGAGACGAAGACGAGATTTCCTAAGGATTTCGACATCTTCTCGCCTTGATATCGAATCATTCCGGCATGCGAGAAGATCTGTGCGAAAGGTTCGCCAGATCGGCCCCGTGATTGCACGTCGGTCATGTAATGGTGAGGGAAGATGAGGTCCGCACCACCACCTTGAAGTGTTAGTGAAGCTCTCTTCGACTGATTGAGTAAGAAGCCTGCGATTGCATTGCATTCGACATGCCAGCCAGGACGACCAGAACCAAAGGATGTTTGCCACATTGGCTCATCAGGGGCGCTTGCCCGCCAAAGAACCGGATCAAGAGGGTGACGCTTTCCAGCACGATCGGGATCGCCGCCTCGCTCTCTAAACGTCGCGATCGCCTCATCCATCGGAAGCGGTAAGTTTGAAAAATCTGTAACGCTACCTGCGTCGAGGTAGAGCTCGTCACCAAGGCGATAGGTCAAGCCCTTCTCAACTAGCTCGGTGACGAAGGCGATGATGCTCTCCATTCCCTCGGTCACCGACTGCAATTGCACTGGAGGTAGAACACGCAGGTTCGTCATGTCCGACACGAAGAGCCTCACCTGATCCTCACCCAGAGCCCGCCAATCCACCTTGTCACGGCGAGCCCGTTCGAAGAGTGGGTCGTCGATATCAGTGACATTCTCGAGGAAGATCACGTCGAGTCCTGTGGCCAAGAGATAGCGATGCGCAAGATCAAAAGCAAGGTAAGTCGCCGCATGCCCCAGATGGGTGGCGTCATAGGGAGTGATCCCACAAACATAAATCGTTATGGGTTCATCTGTCGGGACTGCAAGAGTCTGCCGTCTATATGAGTCAAAGAGACGAAGTTGAGGAAGGTCTCGAGAGAATGCGAAAGCCGGTCTATAGATGGACGGCCAGGCGTTCATGGTCGAAGTCTAAAGCGTGATGGCTCTGCGACGGTCAGACCGGAGGCCAGGGAACTGACGGCCACTCATCATCTGGTGTCGGAAAGGAAGAGTCCTGCAAGAGCCGGTCGATGCGTGTGAAAAGCGCCACGATCTCGTCTTCTTCAAGATGATCCTTGAGTTCAGCTTCGATTTCTTTCCTAGTTTCCATCGCACCGATCAAAACCGCTTGCTCTGCAGCACTGAGAGCGTCTCCTGCAAATTGCCAGAGCACTGTTCGCAACTTGTCATCGACATGAAAGGTAACACCGTGGTCGCAACCGAAGAGGCGACCACTTTTGTCCATCAAGAGATGCCCGAATTTTCGGTCTGTGTTGTTGATCATCGCATCGAAGAGCGCCATCAAACGAAGATCCTGAGTAGATCCTTGGCCATAAGCGATGATGTCGACATCGGGATCAATGGAGATCCACTGCTGCACCATGCCGGGACCAAAAGGTCCCTCTCTCATGACTGTCGCAGGAATCAAATCCAATCTCAGGTGTCTACTCAACTTGTATGCGGCAACCTCCCGGTCTGCAAGCGTCCCCTGAGGGAAATCCCACAGCGGTCGCTCCCCTGCTATCGGTTTATAGATGACTTCGCCGAAGCCTTCGATCGAACCGAAAAGGGTTGCGTTAGAGGCATCTACGAGTCGGTGCGTGACCAGAATCTCCCCAACGTCCAGTAGATCTGACTCGATCACCTTCGATACCCATTGGCTCTTGGACAAAGGTGACCGTCAAGATTGAGCGGAAGACCGCAGAAAGGACATGGTGCGCGACCAGCGCTGATCACTCGCTCGCTCCGTCGTATGAACTCGGTTGCCTCCCCGAGGGTGATCGATACCGTCAGTGACTTCTCCTCTTCAATGCCGTCTGCTTCGAAGACGATGCGGTCGGAATCATCGACCCACATCAAACTCATCTCCCCGAGCGAGAATTCGGATTCGACCGGAGTCTCAAGTGGAAGGTCATCTATCGCAACGCTCTCAAGAAGCCCTTGGAAGCGGGCTGAATCCCTACGCCGAAGTTCACGCATCAGCTCTCGCAAACGATCAACGAGCGCGATTGCCTGACCCTTCTCAATTGCAAAACTGAATGTCCGCTTCTCACTGACAACTTGAAGGAAGAACTCTCTTTCACCAGGCATTCCAATAGTTCCGATGACGAAGCGTTCAATGTGCTCAAAGGTGTACTCCATCACTCACCACCTAGAGTGAATTTCTTCGCGACTTTGGAGCCTTCCTTCTCTAATGGGAGGCGATTGAGATATGCAACCGTCGCACCTGCTTGAATCTTCGTTGCCTTCAATCCTCCAGGCAGAATCAGCAAAGAGTGCGATGCCGGCTCGATCAGAATCTTCTGGAAATCATTGAACGACCTGCCGATCAGCATGTTGATCAATATTCGACAGATATCGCCATGTGAGAAGAGAAGGAAGCGCTTTTCGGCACGTCCGTTGATCTCCGCTATGAGATCCAAGATGCGATGGGTGGCCGCCCTGAAACTCTCCCCTCGTGGAAAGGTGAAGTTCTCTGGATCACGTTGAATGCGTTTCCACTCGGGTCGGCGTGAGAGCAATTTGAGGCTTCGTCCGCTCCAGGTTCCGTAATCCATCTCGATCAAACGCTCATCGATCTGCACATTGGGTGATCCAGCGAGTTCGCTCGTCTGACGGCACCTAAGAAGCGG
>Ga0315900_10011482_pt1 | contig 10968 bp, 11 predicted proteins | sample LakEriMetagenome_FD_203521 | JGI IMG/M metagenome (GOLD analysis project Ga0315900, IMG submission 203521) | Freshwater fungal communities from buoy surface, Lake Erie, Ohio, United States - Buoy 12 MA114 | ecosystem: Environmental > Aquatic > Freshwater > Lake > Lake biofilm | place: USA: Lake...
CAGGCGAGCGTGCTCGATGATCACATCGCCTACGACCTGCCACTCGGCGGGCTTGGCGACGCCGTGGCCGGCGGGTTTGCGGCGGGCACGCTGCAGCGCGTCTTTGCGTATCGCCACGCCGTCACCGTGAACGACCTCGAGCGGCACGCCGAGTTCGCCGATCGGCCTCGCCTGCGTATCGCGATCACCGGCGCGACCGGATTCATCGGGTCGCAGCTGGCGGCTTTCCTCAGTACCGGCGGACACGAGGTGCTGCGTATCGGCCGTGGGGCGGTGCGCCAGGGGGTGGTGGATATCTCGTGGGATCCGCACCGCGGCCAGCTCGATGGTCGGGCGCTCGAGGGGGTGGATGCCGTCATTCATCTCGCCGGCGCCAGCATCGCGGACCGGTGGAGCGACGCGCACAAGCAAGCCATCCGCGACAGTCGCGTGGAGGGGACCTCCCTGCTGGCGCATACCCTCGCCGGCCTCTCCCGCAAGCCGCGCGTGCTGCTCAGCGGCTCCGCGATCGGGGTGTACGGATCGCGTGGTGACGAGGTGCTCGACGAAGGCAGCCAGTTCGGCACCGACTTTCTCGCCGACGTGGGCCGCGCGTGGGAGGCCGCCACGGCGCCAGCCGAGCGTGCCGGCATCCGGGTCGTGCATCTGCGCACCGGCATCGTGCAGGGCGCTGCGGGCGGCGCGCTCGCCAAGCAGGCGCCGCTCTTCAAGCTGGGATTGGGCGGGCCGCTGGGCAGTGGCACCCAGTGGGTCAGCCCCATCGCGCTCGACGATCACCTCGGCGCCACGCATTTCTGTCTCATGCGCGACGACATTGCCGGCCCGGTGAATCTCGTCGCACCCGAGGCGGTGACCAACGCGACCTTCACGAAGGTGCTCGCCCACGTGCTGTCGCGTCCGGCGCTCGCCCCCGCCCCTGCCTTTGCGCTGCGCCTGGCGCTCGGTCGGGAGATGGCCGACGCCACGGTGCTGGCGAGTCAGCGGGTCGTACCCGGCGTGCTGCAGGCCAAGGGGTTTCGCTGGCGGCACGGGACGCTCGAGCAGATGCTGCGGTTCGAATTGGGGGCGTAGGGTCGGTTTCCTGAAACCTTGACACCTTTTCGCGCCCCGCTCGTAGTTTCAGTACATATGAACGTGATCATTCTCGAGAGTGTCCTCTTCGTCGCCCTGCTGGCGGTGGTGGGGACGCTTGTTCTTTCGGCGCTGGGCATCACGCCCCTTGGCCGCCGTCTCCGCCAGACGGCCAATCGCAAACGCATCGACAAACAGGCGGATCTCACGTGCCCGATCCATGGGGTGCAGCAGGAGAGCGATCTCGTGCGGTTGTCCAACGGTGAACCTTTGTGTCCTCATTGCTACAAGGAAGCGGTCCATGGCCACATCACTTGACGAAACCATCGAGGGGCTGCGCAGCTCGATCGGCAGCTCCATGCGGAACTCCATGCAGTCGACCGGCGGCGGCAGCGGCGGTGGTGGCATGTTCAAGAAGCTCGCGATTGCGGGTGTGGCGCTGCTCGCGGCCATCTTGCTCGTGCGCCCCACCATCGCGTACATCGAGCCCGGTCACGTGGGCATCGTGATCAACCGCGCAGGGGGTGGCGTGTCGCCGCAGCCGCTCGGGCCCGGTTTCCATCTCCGCAATCCACTGTTCACGGCCATCGAGCAGTATCCCACGTTCATGCAGACACTCGTGCTGACGCGGGAGAGCACGGAGGGGTCGCAGAACAACGACGAGATCAACGTGAACTCGGTCGAGGGACAGCCCTTGTCGCTCGACGTGTCCATGTCGTTCGAGCTCGACGGGGCGAAGGTCCCGGCGTTGTATCAGACGTTCCGCACGGACATCGAAACGATCTCCCACGGCTTCATCAAGCAGGCTATTCGTCAGTCGTTGCAGGAGACGGTTGGCCAAGAGATGATCGCTGACATCCTCGGCCCCAAAAAGGCGGAGACGGTCACGCGCACGCAGGCGGCGCTGCAGAAGCGTCTTGATCCCTACGGCATCACGGTGCGGCAGTTCACGCTTAACGAATTCCGCGCACCGAAGGCGGTGATGGATGCCATCTCGCTGAAAAACGTGATGTCGCAGCAGGCGCTCACGGCACAGAACGAGCTGCAGAAGAACACGTTCCAGGCGCAGGGTGACAGCATCAAGGCGGCGGGGCGTGCGAAGGCCATTCTCACCGAAGCCGAGGCGCAGGCCAAGGCCAACGACCTGCTGTCGCGCAGTATCACCGGCACTCTGGTACAGTACGAGATGGCGAAGCGGTGGAATGGACAGATGCCGCAGGTCACAGGTGGGGCCATGCCCATGCTGCAGCTTGCGGGGGCGTCCAAGAATCCGTAGACTTCGGCATGCCGCACGTGCCGTTCTCCGCGTTGCCCGATGAGGCACGCGTTTGGGTGTTCGCCGCGGCGGCTCCGATTACCGGGGCCGCCGCTGAGCTTTTGCTCTCACGCGTCGACGAGCATCTCGCCCAGTGGCGGGCGCACGGGGTGCCGCTCGTGTGCGCGCGTGACTGGCGCGACGATCGTTTCCTCGCCGTCGCGGTCGACGAGGCAGCGAGTAACGCGTCGGGATGCTCCATCGACGCGCTGTTCAAGGCGCTGCAGGTACTCGAAGCGCCGCTTGGTACATCGCTCGTGGGGAATGGAGCGGTGTATTGGCGGGATGCTGAGGGACGAGTCGCAAGTGGTAGCCGCCCACAGTTCCGCGCGCTTGCTACTGCGGGCGAGGTGCTGCAGGATACACCAGTGTTCGACGTGACCGTCACAACGGTCGGAGCATGGCGACGCGATTTTGAAGTTCCGGCAAAGAGCAGTTGGCACGCACGTTTCTCCCTCCTCCTTGAGGCGTGAAGCTCATGCGAATGACCAGGCGATTGATGTTGTCTGCTGTGGGTGTGGTGATGGGCAGTGCGGCGGCGCCGGTGTTGCCGGCGCAGACGCGTGTGGAAGGCACGGTGTTCGATTCGCTGCGCACGAGCGGGCCGCTGCGTGGCGCCACGGTGATGCTGGTCGAAGCGAATCGCTATGCGTCTACCGATCTCCGTGGGCGCTTCCACTTCGACAGCGTACCGGAGGGAGAATGGTCGGTTGCCATCCTGCACCCCATTCTCGATTCGATGGATCTGCAGCTGCCTACGAAGCGGGTGGCCGTACGTGGCAGGAAAGTCGCCGTGCCCATGTACACGCCGAGCGTGAGCACCATTTACCGCGCCATCTGTGGCGCCGATCGTGATGCGGACGCCGGTGTCGTGTTCGGCACGGTACGCGCTGTCGAAGGCGGCGCGCCGGTGGCCAATGCGACTATTCGTACGCAATGGACCGAGTTCGTACTCGGCGGATCGGGGAGCAACAGTCGCGCCGTCGTCGACAGTGTAAAGAGCAACGCGAGCGGGATGTACGTGTTGTGCGACGTGCCGCTGCAAGCCGAACTCGATGTGCGTGCGTCAGTTGGTGTACAGCAGTCGGGGCTCGCGCGGGTGCTCGTGGGTGAGGAGAGTATTGCCCGCCGTGACCTCACGGTGAGCCTCACCGACAGCGCGGCCGGCGCCACACCGACGCCGGGGCGGTCGCGGGTCACCGGGCAGATCCTCAACGACGCGGGGGCGCCGCTCGCAGCGGCACTCGTCATGACGCTCGACGGTGCCGACACCGTGCGCACCGACGAGCAGGGACGCTTCGCGCTGGATCGCGTCCCGGCTGGCACCCGAACGTTCGAGGTGCGCGCCATCGGCGCCGCCCCGAAAACCGTGGTGGTGGATGTCCCGGTCGGTGCGACCTTGGATACGGCCGTGAAGGTGTCGCGCGCGGTGCAGAACCTCGCCAAGTACACCGTGAAGTCCAACGCGCCCGACCGATCGATGATGGCGCGCAGCGGGTTTGCTGATCGCCAGCGGATGGGCTTCGGGGCGTTCGCCACGCAGAAGCAACTCGCGGTGCACAGCTACCCCACGCTGGCCGCCGTGCTGCAGTCCACACGCGGCATAACGTTGGAGTACGACCGCAGAGGTCGCCCGGTCCCGATGATGCGCGGGTTCGGCACCGGGCGCTGCATTCCGCTGTTCATCGTCGACAACATGGTCATGGAGGTCACGGGTGCATCCCCTGCGCCGGGCGCCAGGCCATTCACAGACATCGAGGCCCTGGTTTCAACGCCCTCGATCCTCGGCATCGAGGTGTATCCGAGTGCGATGGTGCCGCCCGAGTTCGATCGAAACTCGCTCGCCGGCTGCGGTGTGGTCGTCATCTGGACCCGGTAGGAATTCGTACGGCTTACTGCAGCCACGGAATACACGGACTGAACGGAATGAACACGGAACCTGCCATGCGCACGTTGGATCCGTGTTCATTCCGTAACCCATCCGTGTCATCCGTGGCTTCTCCGTGCCTCTGCGGCTCCGCGCACTCCGACGAGCAGTTCTCCTAGGCCAGCCACGCGTCCCGATGCTCGGCTACGAAGGCGTCATCCGTAAGCTCCGGATACAGCACTGAAAGCCGCGCGAGCATCTCACCCTGCCCCGGCGATAGCTGCTCATGCGTGTCGAAGGTCCACGTGCCACGCACGAGTCCCTGGCGCCGTAACACTTCGAGAATGCCGGGGAGACAGCCGGTGTAGTTGTTGGCGGCGTCGAAGATCACCGCATTCGCCATCGTGAGCGCGGCGCCGCGCGTGAGCCACTCACGAGGTACACTCGCATTGCCGCTCGCACGCCACGTCTTGATCTCGTCGAGCATGCGCACCGCCGTGTGCGTCCACACGGCCCACTGGCCGAGCAGTCCGCCCACAAAGTGTCGTGTGTAGGCGCGACCACCGCTCACGACGGGAACATCCGTCACGAGATCAGGCACGATGGCATCGTCGTTGCCGGTGTACAGCGCGATGTCGTCGCGCCCGGCATCAGCGAGTGCGCGCACCACATCGAGCGTGGCATAGCGATCGAACGGCGCCACCTTGATCGCCACGACATTCGCGATCTCCGCAAACTCACGCCAGAAGCGATAGCCGAGTCGTCGGCCGCCCACCGCCGGCTGCAGATAGAAACCGAACAGCGGAATCGCTTCCGCAACACGCCGGCAATGCGCGAGAATGGCTTCGTCGGTCGCATCGCGCCACGCACCCAGTGAAAGCAGACCACAGTGATAGCCGAGGGCGAGGGCGATCTGTGCTTCGCGCAGTGCTTGGGCGGTATCGCCGATGAGTCCGGCGACGCGCACGAACGGTCGCGGTGCAGTCAACAACGAAGCGTCCGCCGTTTCCGCGGCGAGTTCGAGCACCGGGCGATACAACCCGATCTTGCCGTCGTGAATGGGGAAGCCTGTCGTGTGCACACCGACCGCCATGCCACCCGCACCGGCCGTGACGTAATACCGTGTGAGCGCACGCTGGTGCCGCTCGTCCATCTCGCGCATGGGCGTCAGGGCAAGCGGGTGTGCCGGAATCACCTGTCCGGCCTGCAAATGCGCGCGCACATTGAACGACTCAGAACTTCCCATCACGCACCTCGAACTTGGTGGGCTTGCTCAGCAGTCGGCCACCGCCGCGAATCCACGCCACCGCCCAGGCGCACAGCGTGTCGATTGGTAGCGCTGTGTACGGGAGATACTCCTGCAGGCGGTCCACATTGCCGATGAGCGCATCGGGTTGTTCGTCGCCGGTGAACAAAGGCGCGACGCCCGCGTGCATGCCGATACGCTCAGCGAGTTCGCGCACGCGAATGATGGGCCCGGTCACATTGAGCGCGAGTGCGGGTGTGTTGGCCACGAGCAAGCTGCGCAGCGCCAGACGGTTGGCATCACCCTGCCAGATCACGTTCACCCAGCCGGTGGTGATATCGATCGGCTCACCCTCGAGTACGCGCCGCGCGATCTCGGTGATCACACCGTAGCGCAGGTCGCACGCGTAGAAGAGCCGATAGAGCAGCAACGGCGAGCCCGTGCGGCGCGCGACACTCCCGAACACGCGTTCACGGCCAATCGTGCTTGCCGCGTATTCTCCGTCTGGCACCAGCGCGTCGCCCTCGAGCGATCCGCCATGCGCGACCGCGCTGCGCCCGTACACGTTGCCGGTGGAGAAGCACACGAGGCGTGATCCGGCGTAACGTTCGGCCGCATGCACGCTGGCCACCACGTTGTGGGTCCACGTGCCCACCGGATCGCCGGTCGTGCCGAATTTCTGGCCGGCCATCCACACCACGTTGGCGGCGTCAGGAAGCGTCGCCACGGCACGCGGGTCCGCGAGGTCGGCGCGAAGCACCTCCACACCGTCGGCCTCGAGCTGCGCAACGGCCGCGGCATCGCTGAAGCGCGATACGGCAATCACGCGCCGCGATCGGTCACCAATGGCACGACGGGCCATGCGGGCGAGACTCGGTCCCATCTTGCCGCCCGCGCCGAGGACGAGCACGTCGCCGTCGAACTGCTCGAGCGCGGCGACGGTTTCCTCATCGGGCGCGGCAAGCCGAGCCTCGAGCGCGTCTTCGGAAGCGGGGGGACTGTCGATCGCGGACATCGCCAGAGTGATGAGGGAACTGCCCGTTACGCCGCGCTCACCGTCTCCGTTGCCAGCGGCGGCATCGCGATGCCCAGCTCGGCGGCCAACGCGCGACGACCGATGTCGATACGTTCACGCGCCATCTGCTTGAGCCGGCCGATGTCGTCCATCGTCATGCCCGTGGTGTCGATGGGCTCGAGCACCTGCGCCAGCGCGCGCGCGCGCAGGAAGCGGAACGTGCCCTTGGCCATGGCGTTGCGCGTGCCCGCCACGGCGATGGGCAGCACCGGCGCCTGCGTTTCGATGGCGAGACGGAACGCGCCGTCCTTGAAGGGGAGCATCTCCTGCGTCTTGGAGCGTGTCCCCTCGGGGAAGATCATCACGCTCACCTTCTTCGCGAGTCGGTCACGACACTGCGCGATCGCGTTGATGGTGCTGTCACGATCCCCGCGCACGAGCTTGATGTCGCCGGCCATCTGCATCATCCAGCCCATGCACGGGATCTTGAACATCGTGTCCTTGCTCAGCCACTTCATTTCCCACGGGAAGCAGCTGATGAGAAACACGTCGGCATAGCTCTCGTGGTTGGCCACCACCACGTACGGCCGGCGCGCGTCATCCAGCGACCCACGCGTGCGGAACTTCCACAAGCCATTGAGACGCATCGCCGTGACGCCCACGATACGGAAGGCGCGTCCCGCCGCATAGCGTCCCTTGTCGAACGGTGCTGTGAAGAGCCAGATGATCGCCACCACGGGCGTGCCGAGGATCACGACCGAGACCGTCTCCACCCACGCCCACCAGTTCAGCACCGTTCCGAGCATGGTCGCGACTCAGCTCTGCGGCGTTGCCGCGGTATCCACCGGATCGGCAGGATCGCAGAACCCGGCGGCCTTGTGGGCACCGTCGCAGAACGGCTTCACGGCCGAGTGGCCGCAGCGGCAGAGCGACATGGGGCGCCCCTCGGCGCGCGGCGGGATCACATTGCCTTCGTGGTCGACGAGCACGATCTGTGCAGCGTCCTCGGCGCTGATACCGAACGAGCCGTTCTTGCGGACAGTGATGGTAATGGGCATGGCTGTATGGAGATGGTTTAGGTCGTGGTAGGGAGTGCGGCGAACCGCTTCAGCCGCGCAATCATCGCGTTCAATCCGCTTTCCCGCGCGCCCAGGCCGATATCACTCATGAGCTGGCGAACGATATCGGACGGGAGCGAAAGGGTGATGGCCGCCGGTTGGTCGTTCACCGCCGCGAACACGATTGCCAGCACGGCCGCCACGGTGGGCGACTGCCTGGCGTTCACGTCGGCGTAGAAGTGCATGGTGCCGTCGTCCTTGCGCTCCGGGAAGATATCGACGCGTGTCTGGCACTCGGGCACCGTGAACTCGGTACGATCGAGCATGGCGAAGCGCTCGGGCAGGGGCTCGAGTTTCTTCGACCATGAGAGCAACGCGGCCATCTTGTCCTCTCGCCCCAACAGCCGAAACTGGCGGAGCGTGCGGACGAGGGCTGGGGGAAGGCTGTCGGGCGTTTCCTGCATCTCGATAAGCTAGCCGGTCTCGCAACCGTACTGGGGCGTGGCGAGCCGTGATCCCGCGAACGTGCGGCGTGGCCGGATGCGTGGCAAATCCGCGCGCCTCGGGAACGCCGCTCTGGCCCCGCCCCCGCCTCGCGTGCTGATTAGAGGCATGCGCTCACCTGTCGCCACCGTCCTCGTCCTGTTCGCCGCCGCGTGCTCCCGAAGCACGGCCCCCGACACTGCGGTGGGCACCCTCGAAATCGTGGAAGTGAATGTGGGGCCGCTTCAGGCGGCCCGCGCCGTCCGGGTGCTGGTGACCGAGGGCGACGCGGTGAAGGCGGGCGATACCCTCGCCGTGTTCTCCACGCCCACGCTCACGAGCGCGATGGCACAGGCCGACGCGCGGGCCGCTGCCGCGGAAGACGCCGCGCAAGAGCTCGCACGCGGGGCCCGCCCGGCCGAGGTCGCCCGGGCGGAGAAGGAGGTGCAGGTGGCGGAGGCCGACGCCGCCCGCACGGCAGCCGACCTCGCGCGCCTCGAGCCGTTGGCCGCGCGGGGCGATGTGAGTCGCGCCACGCTCGATGGCGCGCGGGCGGCGGCCCAGGGTACCGCCGCGCGTCGTGATGCGGCCCGCGAGGCCCTTCGCCTCGTGCGCGAAGGGGCGCGCACCGAGCGTCGTCAGGCTGCTGCGGCCGAAGCGCGCGGGGCCCGCGCAGCCGCCGAGGGGGTGCGGGCCACGGCCAATGACCTCGTGCTCGTGTCGCCGGTCGACGGGGTGGTCTCGAGTCGCAATGTGGAACCGGGCGAAGTGCTCGCCGCCGGGCAAAGCGCCGTGACCGTAGCCCAGCCGTCGCGGCCATGGGCGCGCATCTATGTATCGCAATTCGTGCTGCCGCGCCTCAAGGCGGGGGACACCCTCACGGCGCACCTCGATGGCGATACCACTACGTTCCGTGGTCGCGTGACCGCGATTGCGACCCGTGCCGAATTCACGCCGCGGGTGGCCCTCACCGAACAGGAACGCGAAGACCTGCTGTTCGGTGTGAAGGTGGAGTTCGACGGCACCGGCGATCGGCTGCGGGCCGGTGTGCCCATCACGGTGACGTTGCCGAAGGCCCGGTAGCATGGCCTTCGTCGTGCGCACGCACGCGCTGCACAAACGCTTCGGAGAGCTCGTGGCGGTGCACGCCCTCGATCTCGAAATCCGACGTGGCGAAGTGTTCGGTCTCCTCGGCCCCAACGGGTCGGGGAAGACCACTACCATCCGCATGCTGTGTGGCCTGGTACTACCCACCAGCGGCACGGCGGAGGTGGCGGGTTTCGACATCACCACGCAATCGGAGCAGGTGCGTCGGCGCATTGGATACATGTCGCAGCGCTACGGGTTGTACGACGAGCTCACGGTGGCGGAGAACCTGCGTTTCTACGCGTCGGTGTACGGACTGGTGGGGCGCGAGCGCGACCGTCGGTTGGCCGATCACATCGCGTTGCTGGGACTCGGAGAGCGCCTCAAGCAGCGCGCCGGCACGTTGAGCGGCGGGTGGAAGCAGCGTCTCGCGCTTGCGTGCGCCACCGCGCATCACCCCGATCTGGTGTTTCTCGACGAGCCCACGGCGGGTGTCGACCCGGCGGCGCGGCGCACGTTCTGGCAGACAATCTACGACCTCGCTGCCACCGGCACCACGGTGCTGGTGACCACGCACTACATGGACGAAGCCGAGCGCTGTCAGCGGTTGGCATTCCTCTCGCGTGGCCATCTCATCGGGTTGGGTACACCGGCTGAGGTGACGCAGCAGTTCGGTGCGGCCAGCGTGGAAGACGTGTTCGTCATGCTGCAACAGCGTGACGAGCAGGGGTTGCATCCGGTGGCCAGCGCATGAGTGCGCTGCTGGAGCGTGTGCGCCGGTGGACGGTGTGGCCGATGCTGTGGAAGGAGTTTCTCCAGCTGCGGCGCGACCGGCTCACGTTCGCGCTCATGACGGGGTTGCCGGCCATCCAGCTCGTATTGTTCGGCTACGCCATTCAGACCGACGTGCGCCGATTGCCCACGGTGGTGGTGGACGAATCACGCACGAGTGAAAGTCGCGCGCTGGTGCAGGTGCTGCAAAACACCGACAACTTCCGCATCATCACGCACGTGAGCGATCGTGCGAGCGCGAAACGGTGGATCGAACGCGGTGCGGCGCGCGTGGCGCTGGTCATTCCTCCCGACTATCAGCGCAACATCCGCGGCGGGCACACGGGTGTGGCGCAGCTGCTCATCGACGCGGCCGACCCGCAATCGAGTGGCGCCGCCATCGCCGGCGCGCAGCTCGCGGCCCAGGCGCGCGGGGCGCAGCTGCTGGCCGAGCGGTTCCAGCTGCGGGCGCCGGTCGAGATCCGCGTGCGCCCGTGGTACAACCCGGCGCAGAAGAGCGCCGTGTTCATCGTGCCCGGCATCGTGGGCATTCTCCTCACCATCACGATGACGCTGATCACGAGCACCGCCATCGTGCGCGAGCGCGAACGGGGCACCCTCGAACAGCTCATCGTCACGCCCATCGGCAAGAGCAGCCTCATGCTCGGGAAGCTCGTGCCGTTCGTGATGGTGGGCTATGTGCAGATGTCGGTGGTGTTGCTGCTCGGTGTGACGTTCTTCGACATCCCCGTGCGCGGTAGTCTGCTGCTGCTCTACGCGCTCGCGCTGGTGTTCATCGTCGCGTCGCTGGGGGTGGGGCTGTTCATCAGCACCGTGGCGCGCAGTCAGGCGCAGGCGATGCAGCTGAGCTTCTTCTTCATGCTGCCGAACATTCTGCTGAGCGGCTACATCTTCCCGCGCGCCGCGATGCCGGAGCCCGCGCAGTGGCTGGGGCTGCTGCTGCCGCTCACGTACTTCCTCGACATCCTGCGCGGGGTGCTGCTGAAGGGGGTCGGGGTGCGGGACCTGTGGGTGCAGCTGGGGTCGCTGTGCGTG
>Ga0315900_10011485_pt1 | contig 10966 bp, 11 predicted proteins | sample LakEriMetagenome_FD_203521 | JGI IMG/M metagenome (GOLD analysis project Ga0315900, IMG submission 203521) | Freshwater fungal communities from buoy surface, Lake Erie, Ohio, United States - Buoy 12 MA114 | ecosystem: Environmental > Aquatic > Freshwater > Lake > Lake biofilm | place: USA: Lake...
TTCGGTGAGAAGAGCTAATTCTATTGCCTTTGATGTGAGAGAGAGAGGACGAGTGTTAAGAGAAGGTGACCCTATTACTGGAAAAATTAAGAAAGATGAAAGCGGAAATCCAATACATATTCCCGGTTCTTTAAAATCTGTAAAAGCCATAGGTTGGTTTATTGAAGAATATGGTGTTGCACAAATTTCAATGAATCTAACCAATATTCGCGATACTCCAGTGCATATTGCATTTGATGAAGTTTGTAAAAAAGCTGACCAAAGAGGAATTCGTGTAACCGGTTCAGAATTAGTTGGTCTTCTGCCTTTAGACTGTTTACTAGATGCAGGGAGATACTTTCTAGCAAAACAACAACGCTCCTTAGGCGTGTCAGATTCGGAATTAATAAAAATTGCCGTTAAGTCCATGGGGCTCGATGAGTTAGGACCATTTGAACCCGAAAAAAGAGTTATAGAATATCTGTTGAATGACCCGCAATCAAAAAGGTTGATACACATGAATTTGCAAGCTTTTGCAGACGAAACAGCCTCTGAATCACCTGCCCCTGGAGGTGGATCAATTGCAGCTTATATGGGAAGTTTAGGTGCTTCTTTGGCCACAATGGTTGCTAATTTAAGCTCACACAAAAGAGGTTGGGACCAACGCTGGGAAGAGTTTTCTATATGGGCTGAAAAAGGTCAAACTATCAAACAGCAACTTCTAAACATGGTAGATGAAGACACCAATGCATTTAATGGAATTATGAATGCATTTGGACTATCTAATACAACCGACGAAGAAAAGTCTGTTAGAAAAAAAGCCATTCAAGCTGCTACTAAAGTTGCAATTGTTACCCCTTTCAAAGTAATGCAACTGGCCAATGATTCTTTCGATTTAATAAAAGCAATGGCTGAAGAAGGGAATCCAAATTCTGTAAGTGATGCAGGTGTTGCAGCTTTATGCGCAAGAAGTGCAGTTTTAGGAGCATTTTTAAATGTTAAAATAAATTGCAGCGGATATGAGGATAAAGATTTTGTTTCTGATATTTTGGCCAAATGCAAGGAAATTACTGATAATGCGGTGTACCAAGAAAATGAAATTTTAAAGATTGTGTATCACAAAATTGGATAAATTTTGAGGTAATTGCTTAGAAGGTTGAAAAGAAATCTATTTTTCTCCTTAAAAAATAGCTATGCTCTGGGGTGCGCTTTCTTGTATGTGTCTTTTAACTTCTCGATTGAATTATGCGTGTAAACTTGTGTTGCACTTAAATTTGCATGTCCTAGGATTTCTTTGATAGCATTTAAGTCGGCTCCATTATTTAACATTTCAGTTGCAAATGAATGCCTTAAAACGTGTGGGCTTCTCTTCTTCTGAGTGCTCACCACACTTAGGTTTCTCTTTACCAATCTGTAAACATACATTGGATACAGCGCGTCTCCATTATCCATTACAAACAAATTGGGCAATGTTGTTTCTACTTTGCTTCTGTATTCAAGGTAATGTTCAATATGGGGCAACATTGCAGTATATAATGGAATAATACGTTGTTTATTTCTCTTACCTGTTACCTTAAGTTGCAGTTGTCTTAAGTCAACGTCATTCAATTGTAAATTAATGAGTTCACTTAACCTCATTCCCGTTCCATAAAATAACTCCAGAATGAGCTGTTCTCTTTTCCCTTCAAAACTTTCAGCAAAAACAGTATTATCAAATAAGCTATCTAATTTTTCAGCTTCTATGTAAGATGGTAACCTTTTAGCAGTTTTGGGAGATGAGATTTTTCCCATTGGGTTGTTTTCTACCCACTTGCTTTTGAGTGCATATTTATAGAACGACTTTAGTGAGGTAATTTTCCTGTTTATGCTTCTTGGATCTAACTTCTCCTCCATTAATGATACCACCCAAGATCTTACAAAAATCGACTTGATATTTTTTAGCTCTGTTATTTCATAACTTGTTTTCAAATAAGAAGCAAACTGAAATAAATCATTCTCATATGCAATTAAAGTGTGGCGAGAATATCGCTTTTCGAATTTCAAGTAATCAATAAAATTTTTAATTGCTTCCATTTTCGAAAATTACCATTGAATTTTGCTTTTAGTTCTTGGTAAAAAAGCAAATCATAACAAAATTATAAACAATATGAAATGGGGTTAAACGCAAAAAGGGAAGCTGGTATTGCTTCCCTAAAATGTATATTTAGAAAAAACTAAGCCTCTTGGCTAGTTCTAAATTTGCTGCTGTAAATGGCCTTTTTAATTTCCTCGCGGCGCTCAATAGATGGCTTTGTAAATTTTTGACGTTCTCTCAATTGCTTGATTAGGCCTGTTTTTTCAACTTTACGTTTGAATTTTTTCAAAGCTTTTTCAATTGACTCTCCTTCTTTTACCGGAATAATTAGCATACTTAGATTCTTTGTTTAATTTTTAAGGGATGCAAATATAAAAAATAATATATTAGAATTGACATGCGCTAATTTTTTTGTAGATTCTTTTAAAGATTGTACTTCTTTAATTGAATTGCACTTAGTAATATTGCTAAAAAAAATTATGCCGTCATTCGATATAGTTAGCAAAGTTGATCTTCAAACGCTCGATAATGCGATAAATGCTGCAATCAAGGAAATAATTACACGTTTTGATTTCCGCGACTCAAAAACTGAAATTGATTTAGATAAAAAATCTCTTGTGGTTAAGGTATTAACTGAAAACGAAATGCGCGTAACTGCGATAGAAGATGTAGTTCGTTCTAGGCTTATTAAGCAGAAAATTGATCCTAATTGCATGGATTTTGGCAAACAACAGTATGCATCAGGTAATATGGTTAGAAAGGATATCAATATAAAACAAGGTATAGACAAAGATGCTTCACGTAAAATAATGAAAGACATCAAAGAATCAAATATTAAAGTACAAGCACAAATAATGGATGATCAATTAAGGGTATCTTCAAAAAAAATTGACGATCTTCAAAAAACCATGGCAATTTTGAGAAGTAAAGATTATGGAATTCCTCTGCAATTTCAGAATATGAAAGCTTAGATTAACCTTTGCCTTTCATGTCTGCTAAAGCATCGTTTGCTTGTTTATCATTTGGGTCTATCGCTTTTACCTTTTCCCACCAAATACGTGAATTGGTATAGTCTTTTGCTTGATAGAAGTAAAAGCCAAGATACTTATACGCTTCTGTTAATTCCTTTATGTATTTAGAAGAATCTGGCTCGGCTTTCAACACATACTCCTCATAAAATGGCTTTGCTAAACCCAATTTAGAATCGGGGTCGAGATTTGAATTTGCCCTTGCTCTCCATAAATAACCAATAATCAATTTAGGTTGAGTTTCAATAACTTTTGTAAAGGCTGTATCGGCTTTACCAAACTCTTTCAAATTATAGTAAGATTGTCCCATTCTATAATAATCATTGGTAATTGCCTTACCTGTGGCTATTTTTTTCTGGTAGATTGCAATAGCTTCAGGGTGCTTTTTTTGCTTGGCATAAATTGCCGCCAAATCACTATATAATTCTACAGCACTAGCTGTGTCTTTCTCAATCGCAGTATTAAGATTGAGAATTCCCAATGAATCTTTTCCATTAGCTGCGAGTAATTTTCCGTAATACGCGAAATCTGAAGGTATTAATTTGGATTCTATTTGCTTTGCAAGAAACGCATCCATGTATTTAAGTCCATTTACAGGATCTTTTGTCTCAAAACTAGAGTAAGCTGCCAAACGATATAGCACAACTTTAGAAGTATCTTTTTGCCAAATAGAAGCAATTTGCTCTAACGATTCTTTATAATTTTTTGTAAGAAATAAAAAGGAAGCATATCTAATCTTAGCACTTAAATTGTTTTTTGACAATTCAAGATATTTTGCATAATTCGCTTTCGCATCTTCATATCGCTGTGCTTTAGCGAATAGCTCACCTAGCTCTCTGTACGCCGGTGCATAATCAGGAGCAATTGCAATAGCGTTATTATAATATTCTAAGGCTCCTTTAGCACCATCTTTCCCAACATAATTCCTAGCTCTTGTCCAAAGTTGACCAATTCTTACCATGGCCAATGGTGACTTAGGATCTAGTGTTTGAGCTTTTTCATAAAATTTGATTGCACTCGAACCATCATTATTCTCTAAAAAAGCATCTCCATTCAATATTTGAATTTCAGGATTTGTAGGTTGGAGTTTTTCAGCTTCCTTCAAGAAAGAAAATGCTTGTTGCAAATCTTTCTTATCAATCTTAATTTGAGCTTCTGCGATTCTAATTAAAACCTCGGCATTTTTTCCGGCTCCCAAATTAATTGCTTGCGTAAAGTTTTGCTGAGCAGTTACTGGGTCTTTATCCAATTTCGCAATCTTCCCCAAACCAACATAGTTTAACGGATTGGAAGGGTCATATTTAATCCCTTCTGAATAAGCTACTTTGGCTGAATCCTGATTGTCATTTTGGAGCAAACTCTCACCAAAATAAAACCAATTATCTCCCTTGGTAGGAAACTTCTCAACAATAGTTTTGTACATAGAAGAAGCCGCTTCGAATTGCTCATTATAGGCCAGTAATTTTGCTTCAACTAAAGATTGAGCATTTAAAATATTACTCAAGCACAGAGATGCTAAAATGATGATTCTATTTTTCATTTTTTTAAATTTTTACTCAGAACTAATATTAACAAGTCTAACTGGAACTGTGGCTGGCACTAAACCCGCTTTTAAAATAATTCGTTGGCCAATATCTCCTGCCAAGAATGCGGCGAAACCTGTACCAAGCCTTGTGCCAGCTTCTCTGCTGATATAGAAAACAGCACGCTTAAAAGGGTAAGAACCATCAGCTAAGTAACCTTGGTAAGGTTTAAAAAAGCCAGATACACCGTTCGGGTCTTTTGATGACGATATACCCATCACCTTAATTTTACTTAAAAATTTATGACTTACTGTATCTTGTGGATCACTTATCCAATTGGAACCAATCAAACCTATTGCACTTTTATTCTTTTCTACATAGCTTATAACCTCTTGGTTAGAGTTCACTGCGAAGCATGACTTTGGTAGCTCATCAAGACCAAAGACTTCTCTTATAAATCTTGCATTTCCACTTTTGGGGCTATCAAAAACGATTCTTATGCTATCATTTGTGCCTCCTGGAATAACGTCCATCCAAACCTTTGCCTCACCCGAAAATATTTTCTTAATTTGATTAAACGTTAAATTTGAATCTGAAAAAATGGGGTTAGAAACTAAAGCTACACCATCATAAGCGATTTTGGTGGTTTTGGGAATAACTTTAACAGCATTCAGCATTTTTTCTTCGTCAGAAGTTAGCTCTCTGCTTATAATTATTCCTCTAACAGAATCTTCTAAGAGATGCTGTAACAATGCCCCCTCGGAAGAAAACACTGGATTAATCTTAGCATATTTGTATGCAGCCTCAAAACTGTATATTTCAGCCTCAATTACCAGCCTGAAAGCGTCTTCCACACCTACATGAATATTGCCTCTTGTAGCGGTTTCTTGTATTGCATCTCCTCCACCACAGCCAAGCGTAAAAAATAGCAATGAGGATAGAAAACAAAATTTAATACATTTAATCATTTTCTTCATTTTTTAGTGAAATTCGAATATAACCTAACAGACCTTAAAACACCATATGCGATTGAAACAACTCCCAACATTTTTCTAATATTCTCAGGTATTAAATGTTCTACAAAATTGGTAAAAATAAACAATGAGCCTATGATGAAATATAAAATTATCACCACAAGGCTCATTGCATAAACAATCTTATTCAATAGAAGTTATCTAAGAGTAAATTTAATAGGCAAGTTATACTGAACCCTAACAGGCTTCCCGTTTTGTTTACCAGCAGACCAGCCCGGCATTGCTTTAACGACTCTAATTGCCTCCTCATCACATCCCCCGCCTACACCTCTTAATTTCTTAACATCGGTAATATCCCCATTTGTTTCTACTACAAAAGTTACATAAACAGTTCCGGAAATTCCATTTTCTCTTGCCATTGAAGGATACTTAATGTTTTTACTTAAGTATTTGAATAGCTCTTCTTCTCCACCAGGGAAAGCTGGCATTTGCTCAACTATTGTAAATGGAGTTTGTGGAGCTTCATCAATCACTTCATTACCTGTTCCATCAGTTGGTAGGTCTATAATATCACCTGAACCTTCCACATTCTCTTTACCCACATTGGTTTCATTTACAACTTCCTGTGGAGGAGGAATATCTTCTTCTTTTACTTCTTCTACAATAACTGGTGGTGTAAACTTAATTGTTTCTTGCACAGGAGGTGGTGGTTCAACTGGTGGTGGCGGTGGTGGCGGCTCCTCACTCAAAGGAGGGGGCTCCATTAAGGTTAGTTCCACATTTTGTTCCATATCTATTTTACTACTTAATTCATTTAAGTAATCTAAAATAGCAGGGATACTCACACTTATAACTAGCACCGACAAAGCGATTACCAGAGCTGTATTCATTCTTTTATTATACTGCTTTCTTAGTTCATACGCGCCATATGATTTATTGCGGTGCTCAAAAACTATTTCATCAAAAGGCTTAACTGCCAATGTTTCTTCTGCCATAGTTCAATTATTTAACATAAGTGTTAGCATTTTCGATCATCTGGTCTTCAACAGGAGTAGACTCTAAAAGTGCATAAGTTCCAACATTGCAAATAGCCATTTCGTCTAGAGCGTCTACAATGTTTTTATATTTTGCATCCTTATCAGGCTTAATCAATACAACAAGCGTAGAGATTTTAAATTTTTCTCTGTACTCTTTAACCTTTGTCTTGTACTCGTCTTTTTTTAGCTTTCCTTCTTCTACTTCTTTCTTCCAAGCTTCAATTTGAGCATACAAATTATGCCTTTTATTATTTTCGGAAATTAAAACTTTGCGAAGGCCATCTTTACTATAGCTAGTTTTATTCAATGCAGGAAGTGCTCCTAAATTAGGGTCTGCCATTCCAAAATACCAATATACTACATTATTTTTTGTAAGAAGCAAATTAAGAGTATGCTCAGCTGGTACTTTGTTTGCATCTTCTATTTTAAGGTTATCATCTTTAACAGGCATAGAAATTTCCATAGCCTGTGGTTTGTTGAAAGTTGTAGTTAAAATGAAGAATGTCAACAAAAGGAAACCTAAGTCAACCATGGGTGTCATGTCTATCCGGGTTGATGATTTCTTAGCCCTTCGTTTGCCATGTTTCTTCTTGCCGCCACCGCCATCGTCGGTATTTACTTCAGCCATTTTTTATAAGATTTTAACGTGTTAAGTTTAACGTTTAATTAAGTTCAATTATTATAAAGAATTATTCTCCAGGACCAACCTCCATGTTTGTAATCAAATTAAAGCGATTGATTTTCTTATCCTGCAAAATATCCATCACTCTTCTAATTTTGGGATAGCTTGTGATCTGGTCGCCTTTGATAGCAACTCTAAAACGAGGAGCTAGAATTCTTCCATTATAAACCCAATCACACAATTCGCAAACACCTGTAGTATCAGTTGGAATACCTTCAGATTTCTCCTGCATTTTTTTTCTTTCCGTTGAATTGGCGCTTAAATAAGCAGAAAGAGATTTCATAGGCACACCAAAAGATGCCATATTTGAAAATTCTTTTTTCTGTTCATCATTAAAAACGATACTGTATTTTTCACCCATCTTTTCGAGCACTTTCGTGCGAGTTTCTTGTCCAGTAATGTTAAAGTAAACTTTATCTTCCTTATCAACCAAAACCATCATTAAGTCTTTGTCTGGAATTTTTAAATCCGAAACTGATGACGGCATATCAATTACTGCAGCTTCTTCAGCGCGGAATTGAGAGATTAACATAAAGAAAGTCACCAACAAAAAGGCCAAATCCACCATCGGCGTCATGTCGATAGAAGGACTGTTTTTGGGCATTTTAATTTTAGGCATACCTTTTCTTTAAGATAAAATTATTTTGTTTGAGAAGTAAAAGACTGCACTAAGCTAAATCCTGACTCATCAATTTTATATGTTAAACTATCAATTTGTGTAGTGAAATAATTATACATAATAATGGCGATAGTCGAACCCGTAATTCCAAGAGCCGTATTAATTAAGGCCTCAGAAATTCCATTTGCAAGAGCAACAGCATCCGGAGCTCCAGCTTGAGCAAGAGCCGAGAATGCTTTAGTCATTCCTAAAACTGTTCCAATCAAACCTACTAGCGTTGCAATTGAAGCACACGTAGAAATAATCACCAGATTTTTAGATAACATTGGCAATTCTAATGAAGTAGCTTCTTCTAATTCTTTTTGCATAGCTACTACCTTTTGGTCTTTGTCCATTGAAGTGTCATTTTGAAGAATCTTATAACGTTGAAGTCCTGCTTTCATAACATTTGCAAGTGAACCTTTTTGTTTATCACATTCAGAAACTGCGGCATCCAATTGATTGTTGTTTACCATGTTCTGCAGATTTCTAACAAAAATATTCAGACCACCTTTGCCTTTAGCCTTTGCTATCGTTATAAACCTTTCAATCGAAAAGGCAATGATAATAACCACAATTGACATTAAAATTGGGACTATAAATCCGCCTTTGTAAACTATACCAAGTGTATTTCCAGGAAGAGGATGACCATTAACAGGGTCACCGTTTTCGAATCCAGAGGGATTACCCATCACAAACATGTAAACTAATGTAGATACCACAATTGCGGATAAAATAACTGTTGCTGCGAAGAAAGAACCGAGGCTATTCCCAGCCGTTTGTTGATTGTTAGCCATTTTTTAAAGCTGTTTTAATTTGAGATTAATTGATAAAAGATTTGTTTTTCGATTTTGAAAGTGGGCAAATATACCAAAAGTTGTTTTCAAAAAACTAAAACAAAAAAATGAAAACATCGCTTAAAAAGGTTGTTTAATATGATTTCCAATTTAAAACTTTAAAAATGGAAGGAATATTAGCTACTAAAAAAAGAGTTTTTTTGTCATATTAAAATCTTATTGTACTTTCGCAGCAGTTTTGGAGGGGACAGTGTCCCTTTTTTTATTGCACACTAATGATAAGCAAGGAGCGAATTGTAGATTTAGCAAAATCTTTCTTGGAAGGATCGACCAACTATCTTATAGATGTGAGGGTAAGTCCGACCAATAAAATAATTGTTTTTATTGAAAATGATGTAAATGTTTCAATTCAAGATTGCATTCAATTAAGTAAACACATTGAAAATAGCCTTGACAGAGAATTAGAAGATTTTGAACTTGAAGTTTCTTCCCCGGGGATAGATCAACCTTTTAAAAATTTAAGACAATATTATAAATACTGCGGTAAAGAGGTAGAAGTTCTTTTAAAAAGCGGAGAAAAAATTAAAGGCTTGCTAAAAAAAGTAGATGAAACAAGTATTGAATTACAACCGTCGTCTTCTAAAAAGCAAACCAAGAAAACTGTAACTGAAAAAATAGAAAATAATAAGAATGTGTTTCTACATAATGGTATAAAAGAAACACGATTACACATCAATTTTAAATGATTTATTCACTTTAAGAAATGGAACACACAACACTCATCGAATCTTTTGCAGAATTTAAAGAATTTAAAAACATAGATAGGGCCACAATGATGGGTATCTTGGAAGATGTTTTTCGCAATATGATTATCAAAAAGTATGGTTCTGATGAGAACTTTGATATCATCATCAATATCGACAAAGGAGATTTGGAAGTTTGGAGAAACAGAGAAATAGTAGAAGACGGAGAAATCGAAGACGAAAATAAACAAATTGCTTATTCAGAAGCAGTTAAAATTGAACCTGATTTCGAAGTTGGTGAAGAGGTTTCTGAAGAAGTCAAATTAAACGATTTCGGTAGAAGAGCCGTTCTTGCATTTAGACAGAATCTGGTTGCCAGAATTACAGAACTTGAAAAAGACGGAGTTTACAAAAAATATAAAGACAGGGTTGGAGATGTTGTTGCTGGAGAAATTTATCAAGTATGGAAAAAAGAAGTTTTAATTATAGATGAAGAAGGAAATGAGTTAGTACTTCCTAAAACAGAACAAATTCCTACTGACTTCTTCAAAAAGGGAGAAAACCTGAGAGCGGTTGTATTAAGAGTAGAGATGAAGAATGGTACACCTCAGATTATTTTATCGAGAACATCTCCTGTTTTCTTGGAAAAACTATTCGAACAAGAAGTTCCAGAAGTTTTTGATGGCTTAATCACTATAAAAAAGATTGTTAGGGAGCCGGGTGTGAGAGCAAAAGTAGCTGTAGAAAGTTATGATGATAGAATTGACCCGGTAGGAGCTTGCGTGGGAATGAAAGGATCAAGAATTCATGGAATCGTAAGAGAATTAAGAAATGAAAATATCGATGTTATTAATTACACTGGAAATAACACATTATATATAACGAGAGCTTTAAGCCCGGCTAAAATTTCTTCCATTAAATTAGATGAGGCCAATAAAAGGGCTGATGTTTACTTAAAACCGGATCAAGTATCTTTGGCCATAGGTAAAGGAGGATTGAATATTAAATTGGCTAGTAAACTTACTGGTTATGAAATAGATGTGTATAGAGATTCAGAATTAGACAGTGAAGATGTTGACCTAGAAGAATTTGCGGATGAAATCGACGGTTGGATTCTAGATGAACTTAAAAATGTTGGTTGCGATACTGCGAAAAGTGTACTTGAGCTGCCAGTTGAAGATTTAGTAAAAAGAACTGATTTAGAAGAAGAAACGATAAAAGAAGTAATGCGAATTTTACGCGCTGAGTTTGAATAATGAAAACGTAAAATTCAATTAAAAACGATTTAACAAAAATAAATGTCTGAGGCACAACAAATAAGAAGAATAAGCAAAGTAGCTACCGAATTAAATGTCGGAGTTCAAACTTTAACAGATTACCTTACTGCTAAAGGGTTTGAAGATGTGAATCGCAATTCAAAAATTAGCGAGGAAATGTACGCCCTTTTGCTAAAGGAGTATGGTGCTGAAAA
>Ga0315900_10011486_pt1 | contig 10965 bp, 1 predicted proteins | sample LakEriMetagenome_FD_203521 | JGI IMG/M metagenome (GOLD analysis project Ga0315900, IMG submission 203521) | Freshwater fungal communities from buoy surface, Lake Erie, Ohio, United States - Buoy 12 MA114 | ecosystem: Environmental > Aquatic > Freshwater > Lake > Lake biofilm | place: USA: Lake...
GCGGGAAGTGAATCCGTAGTTGGTCGTCGTCCCCCACTCGAACCAGGCGGAGGCGAAGGAATTGTTCGGATTGACCGTTCCACGCAACAGTGCACCGCTCGTCGTCAGGTTGGCCGGAGCAAGCGTGCTGGCTGACGGCGGTGGAAGGCCTGCCGTGAAACTCTGGGCCGATCCGTAGGAAACGCCGAAAGCGTTCGAAGCGCCCGCTCGATAATAATAAGTCTGGCCCGCCGCGAGATTGGACAGCGTGGCGCTGACGGAGACTGCACTCGTTCCACTGCCGGCCGACTGCGAGGCTGTGGAGGCTCCGAACGACGAGTTCGTGCCGTATTCGAAAAAGTAAACGGACTCCGAGCCGTTCGGATTGACCGCGGCGGGCAGAACGGCATTCGTCACCGTGACATTGGTCGTGGCCAGCGTACTCACCGTTGGTTTCACCGGCAAAGTGTGGAAGGAAAGCGTCGCGCCGCGCACTTCGGTGGTGGCCGTCACGGCCACCATGCGGAAGAAATACGTGGTATCCGGGAAGAGGCCTGAGAGCTCGGCCCAGCGATCGATGTTGGTGGAACCGCTGCCGACATTTTGCAAGGCGGTCGTGTTGTCAAAGACATCGGAGCGGCCGCCCCATTCGAAATAAATGGACGTCGGCAGCGTGTTCGGATTTACCGTGCCATTGATGCTCGCGGTGCTTGTGGTGACAAACGACGCGGCGGTCGTCGTCACTTGCGGCAAGGGTGAACTGGTCGTGAAGGTTCCATTGTTGCCGAGTGTCGTGCCGTTCCCGTTCGAGGCCGAAACGCGGTAGTGATAAGTGGTGCCGGGAGTGAGGCCGGTGAGATTGGCGGTGACATTGAACGGGGAGTTCCCGCTCCCAATCGATTGGGTCGAGGTGCTTTGCCCGTAGGCCGTGGTCGTGCCGTATTCGAAGAAAACCGTGGTAGCGGTGCCATTGGGCGTGACCGTGGCTTCGAGCGTGGCGGTGCTGTCGGTGATGGCGCTGGAAGCGAACGAGTTGACCGACGGGCGCGCCGTGGCCGAGGCCGCCCCCGTCGTGAAGCGTGACTCGAACGGCGCATACATGACCAAGCCATTGGCATCCGCCGCGGTGCCGTCGACTTTCACGGCATAGAGCGTATTGCCGCCGAGATTCGACGAAGGCGTGTAGGTCATCACCGTGTTTCCCGAGGACCACGAAAAGGATCCTGTGGAGGATGGCGTGGTGGAAAAAGCCGCCTGGGTCGTGGCAGTGTTCATTGGTTGGCTGAAGTTCACCGTGATGGCCGAGGCCGGATTGACCGACGCCGCATCGTGCGCGGGGGCGATGCCGTTGACCACCGGTGACAGAGCGCGCGTCTGGTTTTGGGCGATGTAAATACGGCAACTCGTCGGGGGCATGGCAAAGCCGGGAATTCCATCCGTTGCCGTGGTTACGGTGAGCGTATTCGAAGGGTTGAGCGCATCGACCAGCACGGTGCCGGCGGGATGGATGGTCGGACGCGCTCCGATCGTCTCCTGCGTTGTCGCGGTGTTAATGACAACGTAAGCCTCTTCCCCGTTGAGTCGCCTTGCGTAAGCCAACAGACCCGGCGCCCCGAAGTTGGCCCAAAGGCTGTGGTAGGTTCCGGTGCGCAAGGCAGGATAAAGCCGGCGGAGATTGTTCAGTTTGGCCACCAGCTTGAAACGCGCGCTGGTCATGTTGAAATTGTCGCCATTCGACGGCCCCTGTTCGAAGGCACCGTCAAACATGTCCTCGCGATTGTTCGGATCGGCCCCGCCGTTGAAATCCTGCTCCGTCCCGTAATAGAGGCTCGGGACTCCTCGCGCCGTATACATAAAGACCAACGCCAACTCGAGGCGACCCGTGGTGCTGCCCGCCGCGGCGAGGAACCGCGGGTTGTCGTGGTTGTCGATATTCAGCACCAACGAGTCCAACGCGGAGGCATCGTAGTTTGCCGTGGTCAGGTTGTTGTAGCGGCCCTCGATCTGCCCGGTGTTGCCCGTGGCGGTGGCGAACACGCTGCCGACTTGGTAGTAGAGCGGGTAGTCGAGCACGCTCTCCATTTTGTAATTCCCGCCCGATTTCGTGCCGGTGTAGGAGCCGACTTTGGCGTCCGAACCGTCGAAGACCTCGCCGAATTGAAAGAAGTTCGGTTTGTCGGCCGCCTGCGCGGCCGCACGGATGGCCGGCGACCATTCGTTCCAGAAGCCCATTTCGACGTGCTTCACCGTGTCCAACCGGTAGGCATCGAAGCCCACCGAGTCGATCCAGTGGGTCCAAATTTCCTTCATTCTCTGGCGGACATACGGTGTCTCCGTTTTGAAGTCGTCGAGCGAGAGCAACTCACCCAACTCCACTTGCGTAGCGTCCGTCCAGTTTTGCGTCGTGCCATTGTTGTGGAAAATGTTGGCGAGGTTCGAGTTTCCGTAGACCGAGGAAATCGAGGCCGGGTCGAAGGGGAAGGCGTATTGCCGCCCCCCCGAGTTGTAGCGCAGGTTGTATCCGCCTGGGGGATAGACAAAGTTCGGCCAGCCGAAGTCTCCACTGTCCACCCACGTGCTGCCGTGATTCACCACCACGTCATTGATGACGAGGATGCCGCGTTTCTGAGCCTCGCGGACGAGACGCTGCAGGTCCTGCAAGTTCCCGAAACGCGGATCGACATTGTAGAAGTCGGTGGCGGCATAGCCGTGGTAGTCGAAATCACCGTTGCCATTTTTCAATACCGGCGAGATCCAGATGGCCGTCGCGCCGAGCGCCTTGATGTAGTCGAGTTTCCGTTCGACACCGGCCCAGTCGCCTCCGTGCGTCTTGTTGCCGGTCGCCGGTTCCGCCCCGCCGTAAAAATTGTTGTTCGAGGGATCGCCGTCGAAAAAGCGATCCGTGATGATTTGGTAAATATTCTGGTTGCGCCAAAAATTCGCATCCGGCGCCGGCGAGAAGTTCGGGTTGCGGGTGAGCAGGATGCGGTCGATATCTAAACCGGAATCGCGCATCCAAATATTCAGCGTGTAGGTTCCCGCCGCGGGAATGCTCACGCTCACCGGCACGGTCGAGCCCGGCCCAGTGTTCGCCCACGTCCAGGCGTTGTATTGCGCCATGTCGATGCGCGCGTTGGACGGACTGGTGCCGTTCAGCCCTATGTAAAGGCCTGCGGTGCTGGCGTCGCCCGCATACCCGCGAACCCAAACATAGTAAGTTCCGGGGTTGTTGAACGTGACGCTGTAGTCGACCTGCGGACTGCTTGTCTGCCAGCTTGAAATGACCGTGTTGGTCGAAGTGTTGTCCGCCGCGACCGCTTCGATGTAACCCGTTCCGGAAAAACCCGGCGTGTCTTGCAGCACGTTCCAAGAGTAGTCCGTGTCACCGATGGCATTGGTCCGGCTTGAAGTGAAAGCTTCGGCCTCGACCCGCACCGCGCCATTGGTCTCCGTGACTTGCGCGCAAGCCGCGGCTGCACCGAAGCAAAGGAATACTCCGAGAGCGAGAGAGTGGAGCAAGGGTGCCTTCATCGAGAAACTCCGGATGTGCAGCCCGTCGGACTGATCACACGCGATGCCTCACAGCGGACGAGGAAACGCCAAGCTGAGGTAGTGGTTATTGTGGCCGAGAGGATCGCCAAGGAAAGGGCCGAGCACTGCGAGGCAGGACCGGACACATGGCGACCTGCAAATGGCATACGTAGAGGAAACACCCTTCGCCCGGGTGGTCAAGCGAGTTACAGCTTCGATAGTGAGGACTCATCCGCGTGGCGCTGTCCGGCGCCCTCGGAGGAGGAGCAGGAGAGCAACCAGCAGAGCGCCGCCGGCCCAAGTGCCGGGCTCGGGCACGGCACTGAAGGTCAGCTCCAAGTTATTCCCACTGACCCGGACGCCAAAAATGCCTCCCAGCAGCTCATTGGAGAATCCTCCCGTTCCGTTGGCCGCGGAGACGTTGACGTTGAAGTATCCGGGGTCGAAACCAACGATGCCGAGGTCCGTCGCCACGATGGTCCATGTGTAGTTCCGCATCGCGTCAAAGTTGAGTGCGTCGCCATCGGCATCGGGGCCCACGGAGGAAAGCGACCACAGATTGATGTTGAATTGGCTCCCGAGGGTGAGCGCACTGAGATCAAGGATCCCCGCCACATCGTAGAGATCCCATCCGGTCGAAGCGCCGGCTATTCCGGCCGCATTGTGGATCTGCCAGTTGAAGTTGCCCCCACCCATCCACGTCAGATCCCCGGTGACGGTCTGCGTCCCGGGCGAACTTCCCGGACTTCCCGTGCCGCCGGCGAAGATGATCGTATCTCCGACCACGCCCGAGCCGGAAAGCACACCGCCGGCTTGCACCGAGGTCAGCGCACTGGAAGCAATACTGCCGCTCACCACGAGTTCTCCCTCCGCCACCTTGGTTTGACCCTGGTAGGTGTTCATGCCGGAGAGAACCAACTTGCTCGTCGCGCTGTCCTGAGTCACGCCGGTCACGTTCGTCCTGATAACCCCCGCAATGCGATTGGTCGCGGCACCCGTGCCGCTGTTGACCAAACCGCCATCGTGGTTCACCGAGCCGGAGAGCACGATTCCGCCATCCGACGAAGAGCGAAACGCAAGGTCCCCCACACCGGCCACCGCGCCCGCCACATGAAGATCGAACGCGGATGCATTGCTCCACGTTTGCCCAGCCGAAAGGACCAGCGAAACATTCGAAGCCACCGCAGCCACGCCACCGGAAGTCGCCGAAACATGGAAGCCGCCGTTCTGCAGACTCACCGCGGCGCCGTTTGTTCCGCTCAATGTCACCGCACCATTCGAGATGGTGATGCTGCGGGCCAGTTGCGGCCCGTCGATCAGAACGGCAAGCGGCGTGTTCGTTCCCGGCGCAAGGACGAGTTGGTCGAGCGCCGTGGTAACGGCATCGGTGGGCGCATTGGTCCCCGCCCCGGTGCTCCAACTGTTGTTCAGGCCGCTCCATGTTCCGTTGGTCGCGCCGCCGTTCCAATAAAGCGTCTCGTAGGGTTTGACCAACCACGCCAAGCCGTATGACTCATTGGTGATGCCCGCCGTCTGGTCGAACACCATGTCGTCGAAAGTCACGCGCAGTCCGTAGGTCCGGTCGGCCAAAAGATCGAGGCGCAGGTATTCGGAATTGTTGTAGGTCGTTGCGGAGGATGCCACGAGGGAACTGAACGATCCCCCGTTGACCTCCCAGACCTCCAGATTGAGGTCGGCGAAGCTGAGGTTGCTTCCGAGATTCGTCTCCATGTCGAATGCCCTTCCGGCAAACCAGTTGAGCGAGACGGTCAGCTCGGCCGGTTGACCGAAAACACCGTCGAAAACATAGCTGTTGTTCGTGCCGAGTCCCACCGTCCCGAAATCCCAGCCTTGGCTGGCGATGGTTCCCCCAACGCCGCCGGCAACATCCCGCGTCCCGAAAAAATAGGCGTCGCCCGCGCGCACCATTTCCATCGCGCCCGCGCCGGTAGTGGGATCCAAGGCGCGGGTCGTGACGATGGCGCCGTTCGTGGCCATCCGCTGACCGTTGTCCCATCCGAACGTTTCCTGCGCGCCGGCCATGAGCACGGACTTCACCACCCGCGTGTCCTTCGCGTTGGTCAGGCTGTTCAAATTCCAGAACATATCGCGATTGGCCGTGTCCTTGAGCACCGACACGGCACCGGCGACCATCGGCGAAGCGAAACTCGTGCCGGGCACATCGACAAAGTAGAGATTCGTCGGCGAGGGCTGCTGCACGAGCCCGGGCACAGCCGCGGCCCAGCCGCCCTCATCGCCGAGGTAAGCTGCCAGATAAAGATGCTCTCCCGGGGCCGCGATGCTGACCGCCACGCGTGCATCGCTTGTCACGACGCCGCTCACCGGGTTGTAAAAATCGACCAGCCCGCGCGAGGAGAAGTCCGCCGGGACAAGGAAATTGTTCCCGCCGAGCGCACCCACGGAGATGCCATTGAATGCCGATCCGGGCCAACCGACCGGCTCATTCGTGGAGTTGCCCGCCGAAGAGACCAACGCGGAAAAACGGTTCAAGGCAGCGAGGCCGTCGAGCGCCAGCGCGTCCGGACTCGCCGCGGCGGGATCGTATCCGCCCCAACTGCTGTTGATCACATCCGCCTGCGGAACCCCCTCGCCCGTCATGAACGCCCGGTAAGGAGCAACGACCGCGGCGTAGGTCGTGGCGAAGCTACCCAGATTGTTCGTCGAAAAAAACGTGGCCACGCCGCCCGAAAGAACGGTGGCCTCCGGCGCCATACCGACGCCGACCAAGGAGTAGCCGGTGCCGTTGTAACCGCTGCCAGCCAGGACATGCCCCACCATGGTCGCGTGGTAGTCGAGTTCGTTGAGCGCGTAAGGATTCGAATAGGCAATGAACCCGTTCGTGATTGCCGGATTGCGCACGAACACTTGGTGTCCGGTCCAAATCTGCCCGGCTTCGACATTGCCCACCACCGTGCTCGACCCGAGAAACCCGGCATTGGCATACGGTCTCCAACCCACAACATCGTTCACGAAGCTCACCCATTGGGGCGAATCCCCGACGAATGGCGCCGCGAACACAGCATTTGTGCCGGGTCGCACTTCAGCCTTTGCCGCGCAGACGAATACAGCCGCCAGGAACAGGACGGCCGATAAACCGCGGAAGCCGTGGAAAGGGTGCGCCATGGGACTCGTGAGCCAAGGCGCAATCTATAGCGATCCTCGCCGCAGACAAGCGCGCGTCCCGGCACCCGGACCCGATTACTCGGAGTTGATCAACCGCAGGAAGCCGGGCCGCGGGAGCAGACGTGTAACAGCGTTTCCGATCGTGCTATGATGACAAACTTCGCCCAGTTGGAGTTGGTGGAAACTTCTGGGAATGAACCCAAACAAAAAAGCGCTGCAGGGCAGCGCTTTTCCGTGGGATTTATGAAGCTGTATTCCTATGCGTTCCGATAACCTTCAATGCGATCGCGGCCCGAGGCACGAAGTCCGAGAATGGACTTCGCGTCCTTGAGCAGACGGCGGCGTGCCGGCCAGAGGAAGAGCGCCAGCAACCCGGCTGCGGCCAAGTAGGTCGAGGGCTCAGGGATCGCGGTGATGGTGAAGGTCGAACTGTTGTAGGTGAAGCTGTTGTCGAAAGAGAAGAAGCTGTTCGACAGAGATCCGCCCGTTGGCAGGAAGCTGCTGACATCGGACCCGAACTTCAATGCGTTTCCTTCGCCGAAGTTTTGGATAGTGAGCAGGGCACTGGGGGCGTAATTGCCGAAGGCCAAGGTGCCGATCGCACCTGTGCCGTAATTGAGGAACGAGCCCGTGGTGAGCGTGAGGCTGCCGAACACCTCGCTTACACCGCTCGCGCGGGTGATCGTGCCGCCGGATAGGGTCACAGCCGAACTGTCGGAGACGTTGCCGCTCGACGACAGCAGCAGGGTGGCCCCCGTGCCAACGGTGAGAGGTCCGTTTATGGCATTGAGATCCGAGGTCTTGTTCAACTGGAGCGTGCCGGCGCTGACGATCGCGCCGCCCGTGAAGGTATTGGCACTCGCGCCGGAGAGCGTCAGGGTCCCGAGACCCAATTTGGTCAGGCTGTTGCTGCCGGTGATGACACCGCTGATGGTGTGATTTCCGTTCACCGTCACGTTGCGGTTGTTCGTCGCCGTCGGATCACCCAGCGCAACCGTGCCAGTGAAATCGAGGCTGCCAGTCCCGCCGCTGGTCTGCCCGATGGTCACGTTGTTGTAGATGTTGACGTTGTTGGCGATGGTGAATCCGGCCCCGCCGGCAGAGGCGATGGTGCGTGTGCCAGCCTCGTCGAACTGAACCTGAACCGTGCCTGCACCCAAGGCGTTGGCGTTGCCAACAAGCAAGGTGCCCTCATTCAATTGCATCAGACCGCCGAAGGAGTTGGAGCCCGAGAGCGTCAAGGTGCCGGTGCCGGCCTTGATCAACCCGCCAGCCCCACTGATCTGGCCGGCGAAACTGTTGCTGGCGCTGGCATAGGAGGTGGTCAGCGTCTGGTTGGCGGCAATGGTGACGTTGCCACTTCCCGTGAAACGACCCATGGATTCGCTGCCGAGCACTGCGAAAGTCGCACCCTCGTCCACCGTCAGCAAGGATCCGCTGCTGATCGCATTTCCATTGGTCACTGCGAGCGTCCCATTCGAGATGCTGATATTGCCCGCGAAGCTGTTGCTTCCGGAAAGCACGAGCGAGCCAGAGCCGCCCTTGGTCAGGCCACCTGCCCCGGAGATGTTGCCTGAGAGCACGCCGGTTCCGGCGGACTCGATAACATTGGCGGCAAAGGTTTTCTCAGCCGTGATCGGCCCCGAGAGTGTCGCTGATCCGGTCGAGTTGGCGAATTCGATCGAGCGGTTGCCAGATACGCCGCTACCATTGGTCTCACTGTTGACCGTGATTCTGTTGGTGAAGCTTCCCGCCGTCACGCGCAGTGTGGCGTTGTTTGAATTGACTGCGGAGCCAGCGGACCCACCACCGATTTCGATGCTGGTTGAGGCCAGAGTTCCCCCGTTCAGATTGATTCCACCGGCATCGACGAAGAGGCTGCCAGTCGAGGTGTTCGAACCGGAAAGCGTCAGGCTCCCTGTTCCCTGCTTGACGATACCGCGAATGCCGGTGACGGCACCACTGATGGTATGGGACGTCCCCGCAGCAGTGGTGATGACGCGAGTTTGGTTGGGTTCGTCGCCGAGATAGAAAGTTCCACCGAAATTCAGTGCCCCGATTCCGCCGGAGCTGAGTCCGAGCGCAACATCGTTGAACACGTTGACATTGTTGGTCACGGTATAGGCCGCATCGCTGACCGAGGCAATCGTGCGATTGCCACCGACATTGAAGTGGATCTGGAGGACACCGGCGCCGAAAGCGTTATTGTTCCCAATGAGAACAGTTCCGTCATTGAGTTGGAAGGTATTGCCGAACGTATTGTTGCCGGAAAGTGTCAAGGTGCCGGTTCCCTCTTTGATGATACCGCGGTTACCGGTGATGCTGCCGCTGAATTCGTGGTTGTTGTTGGCCGCCACGGTCAGCGTGCGGGTTTGGTTAAGTTCGTCACCGAGATAGGTTCCGCCGCTGAAGGTCAGCTTGCCGGTATTTCCAGAGGCCTGACCGAGCGTCAGGTCGTTGAAGATATTGTTGCTCTGGGACACGGTGAAGCTGTTGGCTCCGCTCGCGGCGATGGTTCTCGTTCCCGGCGAATCGAATTGCACTTGGTATACCGACGCGATGCCGGTGTTGGTTCCGATGAGAAGAACGCCTTCTTCATGCTCAAAGCGGGAGATGCTGTTGGAAGTGCTGCCCGTCAGCGTGAGGCTGCCGACGCCCGCTTTGCGAATCACGCCAGCACCTTGGAACTGACCGCCGAAGCTGGCGGAATTGGTGATGGTGTTGGTTAGGGTCTGGCCACTGGCCACGGTGATGAGGCCCGTGCCCGCGATGCGCCCGATGTTCTCCGTGCTCAGCACAGAAAGGGTTCCGAGACTCTCAATGGTGAGCAGCGAGGTGGCCGGGATGGCCGAGCCGTTTGTGATAGCGAGGGTGCCGTTGCTGATGGTCACGTCGCCGATCGTGTTGTTGCCGGCCAAACGCACAGTTCCGTCGCCCACTTTGACCAAGTTGCCGTTGTTCACGAAGTTGCCGGAGAAGAGCGCCGTGCCGCCCGAAGCGGCACTCAGTTGAGCCGTCCCACCAAGGAAGATTTCGCTCGTAAAGGTTGCCGTGCCGCTCCCACTTTCCGTGCCGAGGGTCCGGGTCGCCGAGCTGACATTGGGAGCAACATAGAACGAATTGCTCACCGTCACGCCACTATTCGCGTAGAACGCCGCGTTGTTGACAGAGTCACCCGTCGCGCTGATACCCAAATCGATAGCGCGGGGGCTGACCGCACTGCCAACCGTGCTGGTGTTGGTGCTGAACGATCCGGCAGCCAAGGTGACCGAGCCGTTGCCAACCTGCAGTTGGATGCCGCCGGTGGTTCCGTTGTTCGAGATGACCAAGGCCCCCGCTCCGTCCTTTTGAAGAACGTTCGTGATGGACCCCGCCGTGAGAATCGAGCCGAGCACCCGCACGGTGCCATTCGCGCTGACCGTCAGGTTGTTCGAGGTGGCAACCGTGTCGATGTTGCTCAGGGTGAGCGTGCTGCCCGTGGCCGCGGCAATCACGTTTGTCAGGCTGCCGAGGCTAATCGTTCCGGTATTGGTGTTATCGCCACTGATGCTGCGCAACGCGCCGGCGCCGCCAACACCTGCGCCGGAAATAGTGATGGCCTCGTCTTCGCTGATATTGTTGCTCAGCGACAAGGTTCCGCCGTTATTGACCGTGGTGGTTCCCGCACCGCCCAAGGCCGTGCTGCTGGCAGCAACCAAAGTGCTGTTGCTGCCGACTGTCGTGGTGCCGCTGTAAGTGTTGTTCCCGGAGAAAATCGTGGTGCCACTGTTGGTGATCGTTGCGTTGCCGCCGCCGGAGATATTGCCCGACACATTTAGTGTTCCACCGCTGGCGGCGGAGAAAGCCGCGTTGGTTGACATGATAACCGCTCCGGCCTGCGTCGCCGTGCCGGAGCCGATCGTGGTGCTGAGGGTGCGGCCCGCTGTGCCCGTCCCGGCGACAAAGCTTATGTCCCGCGCGTTTTCAACTGCCGCGGCAATATTGAAAGCTGCCGCGACATTGTTTGTGGTGTCGCCAACCGTGACGGTCGTGCCCGTGCCGAGCAGACTGTTTCCGCTGGCAGGAACCGCTGCGCCGATCTCGAGCGTGCCCTCTTTGACCGTGGTCGCCCCCGTGTAGCTATTGTCCGTGTTGGTCATGACCAACGTGCCCGCGCCCAACTTGTTGACAACGGCGCCTACGCCCGTGAGTTGATTGGAGCCGCCTGGAGCCGACTGGGTTCCCGTCGTGTTGGCAGCAATGGTGATGTCGTAAATTTGGGCCGGTGCAGTGTAGGTCAACCTGAGGTTATTGCCGTTGTTCGTCAGGCCC
>Ga0315900_10011487_pt1 | contig 10964 bp, 7 predicted proteins | sample LakEriMetagenome_FD_203521 | JGI IMG/M metagenome (GOLD analysis project Ga0315900, IMG submission 203521) | Freshwater fungal communities from buoy surface, Lake Erie, Ohio, United States - Buoy 12 MA114 | ecosystem: Environmental > Aquatic > Freshwater > Lake > Lake biofilm | place: USA: Lake...
AAATACAATTTCAGCGAACTGGTTTTGCAGATATTTTAAATGAAACGCCTTCGATGAAAGAAGGTTCTCCATCTATTTCTAGTTTTTCAGAATTAATGTCTGAAAATTATAGAGATATGAGTTTTAGTTCTGCAGATGCACAAGGCTTTGGAATGATGCGACAAAATCAAATGCCGCAGCAGCCAGCAGCACCCGCAGTAATGCATGACCCCGAGACGGGTAAAACATTTGATGTAGATCCAGTTGTTGCAAAAGCATTGACACGTGATTATTCAGGATTAATGAAAGCAATTGAAAAGAAAAAAGGTAAATAATGCCATATCAAGTAATTGAACCGTTAGTTGACCCAGCTAGTTCCGCCGCTTTAGGTGTTGGATTACAATCACTCACTCCGATTTATTTAACTACCGATCAAGCATTTGAAAATTTAAAAACTTTGCTATTAACTCATAAAGGCGAACGTTATAATCAACCTACATTTGGAACTCGTTTATTATACGTTTTATTTGAACCTAATATGGAATCTTTAAAACAAACGATTGATGATGCCATCAAAACTCCAGTTTCATATTGGTTGCCGTATATAACAATTGAAAATATTGATATCGTAACTGCAGATGAAAATCCGGATTTATACTATAATATACAAGTAACAATTTCTTTTTCAGTTGCACAATATTCAACGCAAACCATAACACTCGGCGTAACTGACACCGGGGTATTAGAAGTAGGTTAACATGGAAATAAAAAAAGATATATCATATCTAGGCAAAGATTTTAATCAACTTAGAAAAAATCTAATTGATTTTTCAAAACAATATTTTCCTAATACGTATAATGATTTTAATGAATCATCCCCGGGAATGTTGTTCATGGAAATTGCTGCATATGTAGGAGATGTATTATCATATTACGCAGATAATAATTTAAAAGAATCATTTTTAGAACAAGCATCTGAACGTGCAAATATTTATGATTTAGCAAAATCGTTAGGATATCGTCCAAAGAATGTAGTGCCGGCATATGTAACATTAGATGTTTATCAATTAGTTCCTGCTATAGGCACCGGAATCAATGTTCAGCCGGATTTTAATTATGCATTATCAATTAAACCAGGTATGCAAATAAAACAAACTGCGGGGTCTGCAGTATTTAGAACATTGGATTCTGTAGATTTTGGGTATTGATTCTACAGAAATTACTATATACGAAACAGATGATGCAACTAAACTTCCTACATATTATTTATTAAAAAAACAAACTAAGGCAGTTTCCGGTGAAATAAAAAAACAATCTTTTACATTTTCTAATGCAATTGCATATGATAAAATTGTATTGCCAGATTCCAATATCATTGAAATAATTTCAGTAACCGAATCAGATGGGGACAATTGGTATGAAGTTCCATTTTTAGCTCAAGACACAATTTTTGAATCTGTACCGAATTTATTAGAAAACGATCCGGATTTATATCAGTATCGTTCATCGGCTCCTAGTTTACTTAAATTAAGAAAAACTGCAAAACGTTTTATTACTAGATTGCGAAGTGATAACAAATTAGAATTACAATTTGGCTCTGGTATTTCTGATAATAATGATGAAGAAATAATTCCAAATCCTAGTAATGTTGGAAACGGATTAAGTGGTGTTAGAAGATTAGTTGATGTAGATATTGATCCTTCAAATTTTTTATATACTAGAACATATGGACAAGCTCCTGCTAATACTACATTATCTGTAACATATACAGTTGGAAATGGTATTTCTGATAATGTTGCTATAAACACATTAACCAATGTAGATTTCGTTGAATATGATGAAGATATTAATTCTACAAATAACATTTCAATATTGAATTTTGTAAAAACAACGGTTGCTGTTAATAATGCCGTTCCTGCTGCAGGAGCAAAAACGGCAGATACGTTGCAAGACATTAAAAATAATGCATTAGGTAATTTTGCTACACAGAATCGTTTAGTAACACGAGATGATTATATTATACGAGCATATTCAATGCCGCAAAAATTTGGAAGTGTTGCAAAAGCATATATAGTTCCAGATGATCAAATAGCACAATCAGATTTTCAACAAACTAGAATTGCAAATCCATTAGCAATGAATATGTATGTTTTAGGTTTTAATCAATCTAAACAATTAGTTGCACTTAATGATGCAATCAAAGAAAATCTAAAAACGTATTTAGGTTATTATCGCATATTAACTGATGCAATAAATATAAAAGACGCATTTATTATCAATATCGGAATTGATTTTGAAATTTCAGTTTTATCAAATTATAATAGCAATGAAACGTTATTGAAATGTGTTGATGCAGTACGTTCAATGTTTGATGTAGATAAATGGCAAATAAATCAACCTGTTATTAAATCAGATATAACTACATTGTTAGCTAACGTAAAAGGCGTTCAAAGCGTTGTAGGAGTTAAATTTAAAAATTTATTTGATACTGACTTTGGATATTCTGGTAATGTTTATGATTTAGATACTGCAACACGCAATGGCGTAATTTATCCATCATTAGATCCTAGTATTTTTGAAATTAAATTTCCAAATCAAGATATTCGCGGAAGAGTAGTAAGTTATTAAGTTTTGAATATTTATACTAAAAGTATATTATGTTTAGAATATTTTATCCCGAATCTGATGCTACTGTTTATGAAGGATTAGAAACAACAAATACTGGTTTAGATGAAATTCTAGAAATTGGTAAACGTCTTGGAACAGATGGCAGTACATTACAAAAATCTAGAGCTTTAATTAAGTTTGATAAAACAGAAATTACTGATACGCTATCAAAATATAGTATCAACATAAATTCTTGCAAATTCATATTGCAACTTTATACTAGTAATGCAAAAAATTTACCAGCACAATATACATTAGAATCTAAACTGGTTGCACAGCCATGGATTAATGGTACTGGATATATAAACTCCAATCCGATTATTTCAAATGGCGTTACGTGGGCTACTCCGTACGCATCATGGTCATTAGACTCACAAACCGGTGCATTATGGATTTCTAGTTCACAACAAATTGATTTAGGAACATCTGGAATTAGAGTTTCTGGCTCAGGTGCCGGTGGTAGTTGGTTATATAGTACGGGTAGCACATCATTTTCTAGTTCATATGATTATTCATATCAAACTACGGATTTAACATTAGATGTTTCTGACTTAGTTTTAAAATTAATTAGTGGAAGTAATAGTCAATCTATAGATAATAATGGATTTATACTTAAGTTTTCAGATGCAGATGAAGCAGATGTAAATGTAACTGGTTATATTAATTATTTTAGTAAAGAAACTCATACCATATATGTTCCAAAACTAACAATGTATTGGGACAATTCAGCATATTCATCATCTTTATCGGCTGCAGATTTAGAGTCATATACTGTATATACAAAAATGAAACCAGAATATAAAGATTCTGAAATAGCTAAAATACGAATTTATACCAGAGATAAATACCCACAAAAATCTCCAACAAATTTATTTCCGATACAAGCAGTTAAACGATTACCATCAACTACTTACTATGCAATACGAGATGCAGCTACAGATGAGTACATAATTCCTTATGATAATATTTATACTAAAGTAAGTTGCGATAACACTAGTAATTACATTTACGTTGATATGAATGGTTTTATGCCAGAACGATATTATCGTTTAGAATTTAAAATTGTAGATGGATTTACAGAACAATATATCGACGACGAAATTTATTTTAAAGTAGTTAGATAATGGAAAATTTTAATCGTACTGTTATAAATAATATAAATTCAAACTCTAATAAAACATCACTTAAACCTATTAGAGATGTTGAAACAAATAATATTAAAACGAATGCAAAATTAGATTCTGCTAAAATTGCATTTTCGATACCATATCGAAATAATGGAATTACATATCGTTCAAACGACCCGGCTGTAATTGCGCGAGATGAAGCTGGCAATGTCATTCTTTTAGAAGGCGAACAAAATCAATTATTACGAATTGAACCAATTGCTACTAATATAACTACAACATCAATGTTAAAAGTTTTAGATACGCAATTTACATATTATAAATTTCCTACTTCATATCCAATTGAAACTACATTAGATTTAGATTTAGATACAAATATAGAATTAGACAGTATTGACGACGTTTATGCAAGATATCGTCCAGGGGCATCATTTCGAATACAAACAGCGGCTGGAACTTGGAGTGATGAAGCAAAATTCAATGGTTTCAGTTTTGATTTTGTTGAAGATGGCGTAACGCAGAAACGCGCGGGACATTATTTTATTACTCCGGAAATAAAAAACTCCGGAGTTGATTTACGATTTAGGATAAAAATTGAACATAGATATGATACTACAATTGTGCCTGTTGCTCTTGCCCCTAATGAAAACAATCAATTGCAAGTTGAATATTCTTCAGGTTTTGGTACATGTTACTTTTCTTTAATTAAAAATTCTCCGATTACAGGATTAAACAAATTGTTTAAAGGACCATTTGCTAATTCTTCAGTTACTACGGGAAATTGGGGAGAAATATTTCAATATGAAGTTCAAACTTTGAATTTAGATCTAGTAATTTTAAATGAAGAATTTTTAGAAGGAGATTATTTCCAGTTAGGCGGGTTTGCAGGTCAAAACGATGATACGTCATACCATACAATTGGAGAAATACAATCATATTGGGTGATTACAGATGCATCGAAAAATGTAGACACTTGGAATCAGGAAATTTAATATATGTTAAAACAATATAAAAATATTGCTGCGAATGAAAATGCTAAGTCATTTTCAGCCGAACGTATCGATCGTACAAAACTTAATTTAATTTCATATGATTCTGATGCTGCATATTATGTAAATAACAAAATAATAACAGATGCCGATTCTAAATTAGAATTACACGTTTATTCCGGCGGAACATGGTTAACAGGTAATCATTCAGTACAAGCAAAAAATTCTGCGTCTAGTGTTCGAAATAAAACACTTAATAAACAAGTTCCTTTAAGTAATACAATTTCAATTGATTTATATCAAGAATTAGAAAAATTAAAATTAACTGCTGGAAATTTTCGTTTTGTTGTTAATTTCTTTAAAAACTTAATTGGTAGTTTCGATAAACAACATTTGCAAATTGATGAAATTTCTCCAGACCGTATGGAAATACGCCTTCGAGCAATTGATGCAGATGACCCGGAATTTTTACAACAAATTACTTCATATATTCAGAATGTTAATCAAACTTCCGATCGTTTTTATAAATCATACTTATTAAATTTTAGTAGAAATCAATGTGCATTATTTGTAAATAGTGTTGTTGTTGGGGAATACTTATATGTAAAGTTAAATGAACCATTATCGGATGAGTTTCAAGTTAATTTTAAATGTTGGATAGTTGAAGAACAAAAAGATGCATATATTGATCGTGTTGCAATTACACCAAAAGCTTTACAGAAACAATTTAATAAGTTAGGAAATCCAAATTGGCAAGCAACTGCTAAATATACTACTTCTAATGAAACCGGTTTACGAACATGGACAGATTTATTAGGTTCATCAACTCAAACATCACAACAAATTATTGATGCATATTTTTCCGGAAGTTTATCGGGCGTAAAATTAAACATAGATTATTCTGATTTCAATAACTTTATTTTTTATAGCTCAGCAACAGAACGTTTAGAAAATTTTTTATATAAACTTCAACTTTTAGAATATTATACATCACAAAGTATCGTTGTATCAGGAATTTCCGGTAGTGTTGCAACTACAAATCAAACAGATTTTTTAAATCTAAAATCAAATTTAGTTGGAGGGTTTGATGCATTTGAACAATACATGTATTATCAATCATCATCTCTAGTAACAACGTATGAAATTCCAATTGAAACTGTGAATGTTAATGTTGCAAATGTTACTGGCAGTTATATAAAACCAGTACCGAAATCAAATTCAACATATCCATACGTATTAACTGCAACTACTAGTTCACAATTTAAACAATGGTATGATGGAGTATATAGTTCAGCGTCATTGTATGATCAATTGAACATTAATGCATTGGTTTATGCCATTCCGGAATTTATACGTTTAGATCCAACTAATACAGAAACAGTTACGTTTGTAAATATGTTAGGTCATCATTTTGATATACTTTATACGTATATTCATCATATGACACAAATTAATAAACGTGAAGAAAATCCTAAATTAGGTATGCCAAATGAATTGTTATATTCAGTAGCAAAACAATTTGGTTGGAATTTAACTGACGGGAATCAATCTCAAGAACTATGGCAATATTTACTTGGAACTGATGAAGCAGGAACGCCTTTAACAGGGTCAAATAGTGTTGGCGATCCATCCGTTCCAGGACGTGATATGACATATACAATATGGCGTCGCATTGTAAACAATTTACCGTATTTATTAAAATCAAAAGGAACAAAACGAAGTGTACAGGCGCTTCTTTCTTGTTATGGAATTCCGCAATCTTTAATTAGTATTAATGAATATGGAGGACCTAGAATTGAACGTGCTCCGATATATGAAAAATTAAATTTTGATTATGCATTAGATGTTAGCGGAAGTGTTTCGGGATCTGTCACGGTTACTTATTCACAATCATTAGGTGCAGTTGAACTGCGTTTCCGGGCTGATGATATCGTAGCAAATCCTTTGATACCAAACACAATGAACTTGTATACAATTGGATCTAATACAGTAACAATTGATTTTACAAGTGGTAATAAAGGTAATGTACAAATTAATGGAACTAGTTCAGCTGATTTTGAAATATATAATGATGAATGGGTTTCTACATTATTGCGAACTAGTGGTTCAAATTTGCAACTAGTTGCTAAAAAAGCAAAATATGGAAAAATAGTTTCTACAGTAACAGCTTCTGCAGTTGCATCATTCAACCCAACAGGTTCTTTAATTATTGGAGGAACAACAGGCGGTAGTAGATTTGTAGGACAACTTCAAGAATTACGATTATGGTCATCGAGCTTAAATGACGCTCCATTTGAAAATCATACGAAAGCTCCAGCTGCATATGATAGTAATGCAGATGCATATGATGAACTTATATTTAGATTACCACTCACACAAAAAATTGATCATTCACTAACTAGTAGTTTATCTGGAATACAACCGATACCTTCTACAATATCTGCATCATTTACAGGTTGGACTAATAATATACCATATGATTCAATTGAAGAAACGTATTATTACGATGCTATATCTCTTGGAGCTGGTACATTCGATGATAATAAAATACGCATTGAAGAAAATGAATTAGTTGGAACGTTGGATGTCAAAACCAGAGCCGAACGTAGTCAATTTGATAAAGCTCCATTAGACAGTAAAAAATTAGGAGTATATTTTTCTCCGCAAACAATGATTGATGAAGATATTATTGCACAATTTGGCTTTACTGCATTAGATGAATATATTGGAGACCCGGGAGAAACAGATTCAAAATCATATCCAGATTTAATTCAATTTGCACAAACATATTGGAAAAAGTATTCAGAACGTAATAATATAAATGATTACATAAAAATGTTTACATTGTTTGATTTATCATTTTTCAAACAATTGGAACAGTTACTTCCAGCTCGTATTAGTAAATTAACAGGCGTATTAATTCAACCTAACATATTAGAACGTAGCAAAGATACAATACTCCCGAAAATTTCTAGGTTTGATTCTACATTAAACGTAACAATAACAGAAGTACAGCCAACTGCATCTGGAGATTATTTATACTATACTGCCGGCATCGATGGTAATATTTTATCAATATCAGCTCAAGACGATGATCAATGGCAAATGTATTTAACTGCGTCAACGGCTGAAAAATATGATGGTGTTGCATATTCCCATGAATATCTAGTATTATCTGGTTCAACATATATTACTGCATCTACACCATATTGGTTAAGTGAAGCAACATGTCCTGCAATTACATCATCAGTATTATCTGAATTTAAACAACAAGATGTTAATGCAATTGTAATAGAAGCAAAGTTAGCAACAACGGCTTTCTTTCCACTTTCTTCATATAATCTGTTAGATACAATTTCATTTAATAATCCGCTCGCTATACCATCGATTGATGGCGTAATCATTAGTTTAAATGATAAAATTTTAATAAAAAATGGTAATAGTCCTAATCTTTTTACTGGACCATTTACTGGATCTTCGAATGGTTTATATGTTGTAACGCAGATAACTGATGGTATATCGACACCAACTATTTTAACTAGATCAGGATCATATGAATTAGATCCAGGCTTTATGCAAATAATACGTATTACTAGTGGGAGTGTTAATCGTAATCGTTTTTTTATACAAACTACAGATAATCCAATAACTAATGTATCATTACTTACATCAAGTCCATTAGTCCCAAATTATTCAGGGAATACTAATTTGCTTTATAAATTTGTAGAAGTGCAAGATTATACGCCAACAGGAATTGACAATCAACGATATTCTGGAACAAAAATGACATCGCCTGCATTTAATGTTAATTCAACACAAACATATGACGGCGGACCTGTTGCAGAATGGAGATCATCAAATCCAAATCAATTGATATATCAAACCTTAGGTCAACAAGGTAGTTTTAGATTAGCATAAAAATTATACTAAACATATTTATATGAAATAAGGTTAAAACATTATGGGATATTTAGATAATTCTAGCGTTACAATTGACGCAATTCTAACATTAAAAGGTCGCGAATTATTAGCAAAAGGCGGAAATGCATTTAATATTACGCAATTTGCATTAGGCGATGACGAAATTGATTATTCATTGTGGAATCCAGATCATCCACTAGGAACTGAGTATTATGGTACTATCATAGAAAATATGCCTATTACCGAAGCAATTCCGGATGAGACCCAGGCTTTAAAATATAAACTAGTTACATTGCCAAAACAAACAACTAATATTCCTGTGATTAATGTAGGCAACACTTCAATTACATTAGCAGCACCTGGTAATAGTGCAGTTATTGCTCCTAATACAAGCAATTTCCAAGGCGGAAATTCAAATTTAGGTTATACAGCAATATTGTCAGATTCTACCGTGGCTGATATAACTGTAACTAGAGCATTACAAAATTCAATACTTCCAACTACTCCTAACTTTATTGGAGATAATGAAGATGCACAAAGTGTTGCAGTAGCAGGATTTGAATTTAGAATTACTGCTAAAACACAAATGCTTGAAGATAAAACTGCAACAATTACGATAATTGGTAATGAGACAGGCGGAAGTGTAACTATCAATTTAACAGTTAAAAAAGTAACAACTGCTACGGCAGCAAATATGTAAGATAATATGAAAACAGAAAATTTCATTGAAACATTAAAACAACAACCTAGACTAGGCGGCGTTCCTAGAGTTAATCCAGTAACTGGAGAACGAGAAATAGCTCCATCTCTAAATCAAAGACTCGCTGCATCAGGAATTACTCCACCTACATCTCAACAAATTCAGCCAGCGACAGCAGCAGCTACACAACAGGTACAACAACTTGCTCAACAACTTGCTAATCAAATGGTTGCTGAGATGCAACAAGCTTCGGTATTATCTAGAAATGGACGTACATATACGAAATTTGATCTTGCAAATGATGTTATTGCAAATCAAACCGAAGTAGTTACTGCTGGTATGTGGTCAGATGGGTTAGCTAATTTAATAACACATTTTACATCATCTGCACAAACAACAACACAACGTAGATATTATGTTGACGTATTACATAAAGCGCCTGCAGAAACAGGTTCGGCAGTTCAATATTCATTGGCATTTGGACATGCATTAGGTAGTGGGTCTGATTCGCAAGGACAACTTAATGATTCTCCAAGTAAAGCAATTTATTCACAATACCGACAACTTTTACTTTCGCCAACAGATTCTCGTTTTACAACTGCAGGATCTGGTAGTACTGATTATATCTATGTAATCAACTTTAAACGTAACCGGATGAAAGAACGTTTAGATGCAGGTAATTTTGAGATTCCATTGCGTTTAATATCAGGTTCGCGTCCTACGAATGCTACCGGTAGTGTTAATGTATCTGGATCTAGATTATTTACATTAATTGATGACTCATCTATTTCAACAGCAGCTGTTGGAGATTCTGGAAGAGTTTATAATATTGTATCAGGGTCTATTAACGGCGGTGTATTTAATTCAACAGCTCCAATCTATTATGGATTAGTATATCCAGATTATGGAACAATTATATTAGATGGAAAAATGTTAGATCAACAATTAAATTTCCAAACTAATACAGGTTCTAGTTCGGAAGGAAATAACCATTTTGCATTATTCCATTCTATTTCTGGATCTGCATTAATACAAAATCCAGCAACATTGGATCAATTTGGTTTCTTGGCACGTAATTCAGAAAAAGTAACAAGTACACATTATTTCGTTCGTGTTAAAAATGCTGAATATAACTTTTCAAATAATCCATCATATGTAACAGGAAGTGTTGGACAAATTTCACAAACAACTTTTGTTGGCGATCCTAAAACATATATAACAACAGTTGGGTTGTATAATGATTCTCAAGAATTACTTGCAGTAGCAAAACTTTCTAAACCATTACTTAAATCATTCCAACGAGAAGCATTGATTAGAGTTAAATTAGATTTCTAAAAAACAACAGTAATTTAGCCCCGTTATATTTATATGTATAATGGGGTTTATACTATATGGCAGAATCTAGAATGACATACAATGAAATTGGTTACGTAGGACCAACTCCTACAGTATTTGAAAAAATCGATTCTAGTGATGTTACAGTTAATCCATTTCAGTCATTTAAAACTTGGACAGTATATTCTGGTAGTGCTACTAGTAGTGCATTACCACTAATAGCAATTTATTCTGATACAACAAATT
>Ga0315900_10011488_pt1 | contig 10963 bp, 13 predicted proteins | sample LakEriMetagenome_FD_203521 | JGI IMG/M metagenome (GOLD analysis project Ga0315900, IMG submission 203521) | Freshwater fungal communities from buoy surface, Lake Erie, Ohio, United States - Buoy 12 MA114 | ecosystem: Environmental > Aquatic > Freshwater > Lake > Lake biofilm | place: USA: Lake...
CTCGACCCAGGCATGGGCGTTGATCCGCGACACGCTGTCGCCCTTGATCAGGTAAGCGCTCGGCACCTTCTCGCCGAGTTCGACGAGCACCCCATCGTCCCTCGCATGGAGCAGCGTGTGGAAGAATGGCCTGTCCCGCGCGACATCATAGGGTTCGAGAAAGCGCGCGATGACCCGGCCGTCCGAGGCGGTCTCGCGGATGAGCATGAAGAGATTGACGGACTGCTCGATGCCCTCGCCACTTCCCGTCGCCTCGAACACCTTGGCCTGGACGACGCGGAGCTTGTCGGCGCCGAAGGGCCAGAGGCTGGACTCGACGGTGCGACACCGCAGTTCGCCGACGGGCAGCTGACGCTGCGAGGGATGGCGACTCGCCTGGAAGACCGGGTCGGCCCGCCAGTCGGTCTCGCCGAGACTGCACGGCGGCAGCGGGGGCCTGTCGCTCGCCCTGGCCGGCACATCGGCCGCGGACATCAGAACGGCGACCACGGCCGCGTGCAGGATCGACTGACGACGTATGCGGGCAAGGATCGACATGGTGGGGTTCCTTCTCGCCATGTCCTCTCGCAAAGGCCCGCTGCACGCCGATCCCGCGCGTCGTCTCCAATTGTTTCGACGGTTTCCGCTAGAACTGCACTTCCTGTCGATTCCGGATCGTCCGCCCGGTCGTATCGCGCAGCTCCGGCGCGACGATGGGCGGGGGCGTGCCCGGTCCGAGGGGGTCGCGCGGGGCGGTCGAGCGAACCCGGACCGGTTCGCGGTTGCGGTCGATCGTCGTGGGGATGGCACCGGCCGTCTGGCCGCTGACGATCGTCCCACCCAGCGGGTTTCCCGCAGTCGGCGCACCGGTCGAGACACGGGAGACATTGGTAAGGCTGGCGCTTTCGCGCGCGCCGGGCGCGGTGCGCATGCCGTCGACCTCCATGCGGGACGGCGCGCTTGCCTGCGGTCGCGCCGAAACCGGAACGGCCGAGGTTGAGCCGGACGGTGCGATTGCGACGACCGTCGCTCCGGCACCCGCTGGAGGCGGCAGGGCGGATGTTTCGACACGACCGACGGGCACGGCGGTGACCGGTGCCTGGGAGGCGACGGGTGCATTCGTGCCGCCCATGCAGCCCGCCATCAGCAGTCCGGCGAAGGTCAGGACAGCAATCTTGTAGGTCATCATGGGTCCAATCACGCGGCCGGCATGGCGCTCGGCATCATCTCGTATGGAGGCTTCCAGCCCGGCAGCGCGGCGATCCGCTCGCGCCAGGCGTGAAGGTGAGGATGGGTCGCGGCGATATCGTAGCCGGTCTCCGCATTGGGATAGAACATGTAGCCGGCGAGCGAGATGTCGGCGATCGTTGGTCGACCAGCCACCACGAAGGGCGTCGTCGCCAGGTGCGCGTCGGCCACCGCCAGCGCCGCGTCGACACGCGTCCGGAGGAACGACAGCACCGCCGGATCCGCCGGTTTTCCTGCCAGCGACAGCATGAACCGGTGTGTGGCGAAATAGCTGGTGAACTTGTGGTTGTCGAAGAGGATCCATCGCAGGATATCCATCTCCTCATCCTCGTTCGCGGGCGCGAACTGTCCCGTCCGACGTGCCAGCCAGGTCAGGATGGCGCCCGACTGCGACAGGCGGCGACCCTGGTGCTCGAGAACGGGCACCTCTCCCATCACATTGACCTCGTGCCGCCATTCAGGCGCGCGCGTCGCCCCGTCGAAGTAGCTGACAAGCACGGGTTCCCAGTCGAGCCCGCAGGCCGACAGCATGAGAGCCACCTTGTAGGCATTGCCAGACTGGGCGAAGCAGTGGAGGCGGTAGTCGGCCAAGCTGCCTCCTTGCGGCAACGGACAGGATTGCGATTGGACCGATGCGCTATGTCAAAATCGAGGCGCCGCTCAGCGGCGCCGGGCGCCCTGAGCGGGTGCCTGCGCGGGTGTCCCATGCGGCCCGAGCGCCGGATCGGGGGGAAGTGGCGGCGGCGTGGCGTTCACGACAGGCGGGCCGGGAGGCGCGGAGGGAGCTGTCTGCGCGCATGCGCCAAGAGCCAGCAGGCCGAGGACCGTGCAACATCTCAACACCAGCGTCTTCATGATCTTCCCTTCCGAGCGGACATTGATCCAGCCTTTAGCCGCGCCCTGCCCCCTGCCGCAAGACGTCGGCTTTTCGTAAAGGCGCCGGCAACCTTAAGCAACTCTTAGGCGCCGTCGCTTAGGCTGCAAAGGCAGTGCAAGGACGCATGATCGGAGTCGCGGATGGATATCGCCACAATCCTGGGGCTGGTTGGGGCTGTCGCCGTCATTGTCATTCTCATCATGATCGATGGTGGCAATTTCGCGCAGTACTACGACAAACACGCGGTCATCGTGATCTTCGGGGGCGCCTTGGCCGCCACCCTGTTGCGCTATCCTCTCGGCGTGGTGATGCATGGCATCCCCATGGGCTTCAAGGCGGCGCTCGCCATGCCGTCGGTCAGCCACCGCGACCTGGTCGAGGAGATCGCGCAGATCGCCGATGTCGCCCGCAAGCAGGGGCCGAACGCCCTTGAGAAGCTGGAGGTCTCGGATCCTACCCTGGCACAGGGCGTCCGCTACATCGCCGATGGCTACGACGCGGATTTCATCCGCAAGACGATGGAGACGGACAAGGACAACGTCTACATGCAACTGGATGAGGCGCAGAAGATCTACCGTTCGATCGGCGACTGCGCCCCGGCCTTCGGCATGATCGGCACGCTGCTGGGCATGGTCAACATGTTCGCCAACATGACCGACCCCTCGAAGCTCGGTCCCATCATGGCCATGGCGCTCATCGCGACGCTCTACGGCGCCGTTGTTGCCAACATGGTCTGCATGCCGATCGCGGACAAATGTCACCTCAAGATGGCCGAGGAGGACATTGCGCGCTCAATCATCATCGACGGCGTGGTGCAGATCCGCAACCAGAAGAGCCCGCAGGTCGTGAAGGAAATGCTTCTGGCCTATCTGACCCCGCACGATCGTCACGAACTGGCGGAAGCGGCCTGAGGCAGCCATGGCAAAGCGCAAGGGCGACGGTCACGCAGGTGGTCACGGCTGGTTCGTGACCTTCGCCGACCTCATGGGTCTTCTCATGTCCTTCTTCGTCGTGCTGGTGGCGACCTCCAACCAGGACGAGCGCAAGAAGCACATGATGACGGGCTCGTTCCGCGACGCATTCGGTACGACGAGCAATACCCAGCTGACCGGCATGATCGAACTGCACGGCATCCCGACGCGCCCCTACATCCAGAACGTGTCGAATTCGCCGGAGCAGCCGACCGACCGGCCGGCGCCGCAGACCGCGGAGCGCAACCCGGATGCCGTCAGCGCCATGGCCGACCGGCGCATGGCGCTCGCCGCAGCCAGCCTTCGGCAGGCCTTACAGGCGATGCCGGAGATCGCCGAACTGTCAAAGAACGTGATCATGGAGGAGCGACCCGACGGGCTCGACATCCAGATCGTCGACCAGGACGGTCGGGCGATGTTTCCGCCCGACGGCCGCGAGCCCTACGAGCGGACCCGCCGCCTGATCGCCGCACTGACCCCCGCCCTGCGGCAGCTCACCAACCGGGTCACGATCACAGGCCATACCTCGGGAAGCCGTGTCCTCGGCCGGCCGGGCTACGGCCCGTGGGACCTGACCGCCGACCGCGCCAATGCCGTCCGCATGATTCTCGAGGAGAACGGGCTGCCCCCCGACCGCATCTTCGCGGTGACTGGCAAGGGCGACAGCGAGCCGATGTTCCCCGATGACCCCTATCTTGCCGCCAACCGCCGGGTCTCGGTTCTCATCATGAAGGAATCGCCGGTCGCACCGCGCGCCTTCCTCGGCAATTGACGGACTACTGCCAGCCGATCTCGGCGAGGAAGCGCTCGACGCAGGCATTGAAGATCGCGGCGCGTTCAAAATAGACCGAATGGCCAGAAACCGGCACGGTCACCGTACGCGCGTTGGGAAGCGTCGCCGCCACCAGTTCAATGCCGCGCGGGCAGATCAGAAGATCCTCCTCGCCGATGACGAAGAGCGCCGGGCAGGCGATTTTCGCGGCATCCTCGGCCCCACGCTTGCGCATGGCCCGGATGCGGTTGCCGATCTCGTTCTTGTCGAGGCCGAGCGACAGGCGGTCGACGGCCTGGTAGAGGGCGTGGAGGCCGGGCTGCTCCTCGGCCATGCGCGCGCCGGCCGCACGATGGATGCCGCGCTCGGCGAGGCGGGCGATGGCGGCGGGAGCCTGCTGACGCCACGCAGCGACCCCGGCATCCGCGAAGCGATCGTAGTCGAACGACCCCGACGTGCAGGCCATGACGAGACCGACCAAGCGTTCCGGCGTCGCCAGCGCCGTCTCGACGCATGTCCATCCGCCCATGGACTGGCCGATGACAACCGCCTTGGGGATCGAGAGGTGATCAAGCAGCGCCGCAAGATCGCTGGCGTAGAGCTGCGGATCGGGAACACCGCCCGGCGTGGTCGATGGCGCAAAGCCACGGTGCGAGAACGCCACCACCTGATGGCGCTCTGCAAAGACGGGAGCAGACTGCCACCAGCTCAGGTGATTGCCGCCCAGCCCATGCGCGAAGACGAGGGGCGGCCCCTCCCCGCCCACCTCGTAGTGGATGACGGCACCGTCGGGGCGCTCCAGACGGCCGGCGGTGAAGGACGGGACTGTGATCATCATGGGCAGGCTCCTCGCGTCGGCAAGCCTAGCCTCGCGACTCGCGACACGGAAGATCGGGCAACGCAGGCCGTGCGTGTGCCCGCCGCCCTTTGCGGCATGCTGAAGACAGGCCATGATCGCCTCAAAGAACAGGGAGGGCGACATGGCATTGGTGGACGCGGGGCGGCTCGAGGCCCTCGTGGCGGCGGTCTTCGAGAAGGCGGGCTGCGACGCTGACGAGGCGGGGCGCATCGGTCACTATCTCACCGAAGCCAATCTGACCGGCCACGACAGCCACGGCGTGGCGCGGGTGCCGCGTTATGTCGATTGGCTGAGGGAAGGTCGGGTCGAAGCCGGCAAGTCGGTCACGGCCGTGGTCGACACGCCTTCCATCACCATCCTCGATGGCCATTATGGCTTTGGCCAGACCGTAGGCCCGCAGGCGGTGAAGATCGGCATAGCCAAGGCGAAGCAGAACGGCCTCGCCGCCGTCGGCCTGCGCAAGGCGGGCCACCTCGGCCGCATCGGCGATTTCGCCGAGATGGCTGCCGCGGAGGGCCTCGTGTCCATCCATTTCGTCAACGTCGTCGGATCGATCCTGGTCGCTCCCTATGGCGGCGTCGACCGGCGACTGTCGACCGCACCCTACTGCATCGGCGTGCCACGGCCTGGGCAGGCCCCCCTGTTGCTCGACTTCGCGACGTCGCTGGTGGCCGAAGGCAAGGTTCTCGTCGCCTCGCTTGGTGGCAAGCCCATTCCGTCCGATGCCCTCATCTCGCCCGATGGCAGCAAGAGCAGCGATCCCGCGGTCCTCTATGGCCCCTATCCCTCGGGTCCCGGCCCCCGCGATCCGATGAACGGCCCGGGCGCGATTCGGGCCTTTGGCGAGCACAAGGGTTCCGGCCTCGCCTTCATGTGCGAGATTCTCGGCGGAGCGCTGACGGGGGCCGGCACCACCGGCCCGGACAAGCGTTTTTGCAACGGGATGATGTCCATCTACATCGACCCGAAGGTGGTCGACCCCGACGGCTTCTTCCCCGGCGAATGCGCCGAATACGTCGCCTACTACAAGAGCGCCAGGCCCGTGGAGCCCGGCGGCGAGGTGCTGGTCCCCGGAGAGGCCGAAATGCGCTCGAAGGCCAAGAAGCTGGTTGACGGCGTGCCGCTCTCCGATGGCACCTGGGATGCCATCGCTGCGACCGCCCGCGAGTTGGGCATCGGCGACAATGTGATCAAGGCGGCTCTGCGGTAGGGTCCGGTGGTCACCAACGGCCTGGACGAGAGAAGGGACACGCTGGACCGATGCGTCTGCCACCGGCTCTTCATCTGACGACGGCGGTCGTGGCGTGGGGCGCCCTCGCGGTTCAGTTCTGGCTGCTGGCGGGCACGCTGATGGCTGGCGGTGCCACGCCGGGCTTCGCGGCCTGGCGGTTTCTCGGCTGCTTCACCATCCTGACCATCGGGGTGATCGCCATCGCCCTGGGACTCGTGATGATGGACCGGCACGCCGGCACCCTCTGGCGCAGCCCATCGGCAGACGGTCGGCTCAGATAGAGCCGAAATCGCCGCCGCGGCCCTTTCCGGCGGCAAAGCGCCCGGCGCCGGCGACGCCCTCCGTGACCGCCAACCCGGCCGAGGTTCGCCATTCATTCCTCAGGGCGTCCGGAAGCGACATGTCCCATTGCGCCAACGCCGAGGCCCTGTCGGCCCGGAGGCAGCCTTGCGGGAAACGGGCGATCTCCCGCGCAAGCGCTTCTGCCGCCTCGCGCGACTGGCCATGTGGCACCACCCGATCGGCGAGGCCGATCCTCAGGCACTCCTCTGCTTCCACCCTGCGACCGGTCAGGATGAGATCGAGCGCCCGCCCCTGCCCCACGATACGGGGCAAGCGCACGGTGCCGCCATCGATCAGCGGAACGCCCCAGCGCCGGCAGTAGACGCCCATATAGGCATCCTCCTCCATGACCCGCAGGTCACACCACAGCGCGATCTCCATGCCGCCGGCGACCGCAGGTCCGGCAATGGCCGCGATGACCGGTTTGGAGAGCTGAAGGCGCGTCGGTCCCATCGGACCACGCGGCCAGTTTGCGTCATCCCCGGGAATGTCGAGGTCACCGCCGAAGGGCGTGCCACCCGGCGCCTCGGCGGCATGTTTCAGGTCGAAGCCGGCGCAGAACGCGCCGCCGGCTCCCCACAGGACACCGACGCTCGCACCATCGTCGGCGTCGAAGGCGAGGAGCGCATCATGGAGCGCCTGCGCACCCGCCGGGTTCATCGCGTTGCGCGCCGCCGACCGCGTACGGATGAAGGTCGTGACCGGGCCTGACTTCTCGATGACGAGGTCGGACATGACACATCTCCTCAGTCGACGATGCCGGGCGTCGTGATCACCATCATGGTGGCCGTCATCATGGCGATGAGCTTACGCTCGCCAGCTTCCTCGGCGAAGCACTCGCCAAGGGTCACCATGATCGTCTTGCCGGGGCGGATCACCCGTCCGATTCCGATGAACCGCTCGCCCTTGCCGGGCGACATCAGGTTCACCTTGAATTCGACCGTGAGCACGCCGGTGCCCCTCGGCATCAGCGACATGGCCGCGAAGCCGCAGGCGTTGTCCACCAGCGCCGACAGGGCGCCGGCGTGGACAAACCCATGCTGCTGGAGGATATGCGGAGCATAGGGCATCGACATTTCGGCGAGCCCCGGCTCGACCCGGTCGAGCGTGACACCCAGCGTCGTCATCATCGGTTGCCTGGCAAAGCTGGCCCGGCCGCGCGCCTCAAAATCGGGGTCCTTCACAGAAAAGTTCTGCTGGGCGGCAGCCATGCCGATGCACCTTCATTGCAATATCGGCAAATCGTCGCAAACTGTGATCACATCGGGCAAGCCGTCCGGTTGATCGAGGGATGACATTGTTCTTCTGGTACCTGCCCCGCTTCACCGAGGCCGCCTTTGGCGCGGCGACGCTGTCCGCGACCACGGCCATGGCCGCCAGCGTCACCATCGCTCACCGCATGGTGCTGATGTCCGACCCGTCGACCCTGTTCCACCGCCCGGCTCGTGTCGAGGCGATGCGGATGATCGGCGAAAAGGTCGATGCGGCCGCCCAGGGGTCGCTCGACGCCGTATTCGAGGTCGGGCGCCTGGCGATCCGCTCGGCCAGCGGTCGCATGTCCACCGACGATGTCGCGCACGGCCTCCTCGCCATTGGCGTGGCCGCCACTCGGCCTGCTGCGAGACGGGCCAAGGCCAACGCCCGCCGCCTCAGCAGGGCTTGATCCGTCGAGGGACGGCGCCAGTTGCCCGACCGGGGATTTTCCACGGACCGGCATGTCCGGCCGCTTGCCAGGGAGCACGTCCATGATCCGGCCATCCGTCACCGTCCTTGCTGCCTTCGCGGCCCTCACCGCAGCAGCGCCCAGCGCATCCGCCCTGTGCAGCATCGCGGCACGGCCCTTCGTCATGGGCCAGCCGGGACGCATCTCCATGACAGTGTCGGGCGAGCCATGCCGCATCAGCCTGCAGGCCGGCGGTCAGAGCCGCTATGAGTCGCTGAACATCATCCAGAGGCCGCGCGGCGGCCGTCTCGTCGCGGACGGGCGAACCGGCGTCATCTACACGCCGCGTCCGGGCTTCTACGGCTCCGACAGGTTCATCTTCGCCGTCACCGGCACGAGCAGCATCGGCAGCGGCACGTCGGAACTCTATGTGGACGTCGAAGTCGAGTAGGCCAGCCTAGGTCAAAAGGTTGACCAGCCAGAGCGCGAGCGCGGGAAACGCAACCACGAGGCCCAGGCGCAGCACGTCGGCGAGGACGAAGGGGAGGACGCCGCGGTAGGTGGCGAGGATCGGCACATCCTTCGCGATGGCCGAGACGACGAAGACGTTGAGTCCGATGGGCGGTGCCGTCAGGCCGATTCCGACCACCATCAGAACAAGGATGCCGAACCAGATAGCGATATCGTCCGGCATCATGCCGAGGTCGAGCGCCGTCACGATCGGAAAGAAGATCGGCAGGGTCAGCAAGATCATGGCGAGTTCGTCCATGACCCCGCCGAGAATGATGTAGAAGACGAGCAGACCGACGATCACCCCATAGGGTGGCAGGCCAGACTGCGTGACGAACTCGGCGGCTGTGGCGGGGAGTTGCGACAGCGCCAGGAAGCCGTTGAACACCTCTGCGCCGAGCAGGATGATGAAGATCATTGCCGAGGTCTCGGCCGTCTGGATGAGTGAGGCCCGGATCTCGTCCCAGCCCAGACTGCGCTGCGCGATTCCCACGACCAGCATGGCGATGCAACCGACAGAGGCGCCCTCCGTGGGCGTGAAAACGCCACCATAGATGCCACCGACGACGGCAGCGGCGATCAGCATCACGGGCCAGACGCCAATCAGCGCCCGCCCCCTTTCCGCCCAGCCGACCCGCTCCACCGCCGGCCCGGCCTCGGGGCGCAGCCGGACCATGATGGCGATGACGATGCAGTAGAAGATCGTGGCGAGAAGACCCGGGATCAGAGCCGCCATAAACAGCTTGGCAATGTTCTGCTCGGTGGTGATGGCGTAGACGACAAGAATGACCGATGGCGGGATGAGGATGCCGAGCGTCCCGCCGACCGCGATCATGCCGGTGGCGAAGCCCTGGTCATAGCCATAACGCTTGAACTCCGGCAGCGTTGCCCGACCGAAGGTCGCGGTGGTCGCTACCGACGAGCCGCAGATGGCCCCGAAGCCGGTGCAGGCGCCGATCAGGGCCATGCCGAGCCCTCCGCGCCGGTGCCCGAGGAAGCTGGCGGCCGCCTTGAACAGGGCGGTCGAGAGCCCGGACTTCTCCGCCAGCGCGCCCATCAGGATGAAAAGCGGGATCACCGACAGCGTGTAGTTCGCGAACAGGTGATAGGGCGTCGTCTTCATGTAGTTGAGGAAGATCGGCAGGCTCGTGAACCAGGCATAGCCGATCGAACCTGCCGTCAGCATGGCGAGCCCGATGGGCATGCGCAGCACGAGCAGGACCAGCATGCCGGCAAAGCCGAGCGCGGCGACAGCGGCTCCGCTCATGTCGGCCTGCGTCCCAGGCGCCGGGCTGATGTCAGGGCGACAAGGCCGAGGAAGAGCGCCATGGTTCCGACCAGCAGGATCGCCCAGCCAACCGGAATGGCCAGGACCATGGAGCTGGTGCGCGACGAGATGGCATCGGCTCCGCCGAGGATCAGCCGCCAGCCGATGAGAAACGCGAAGCCGGCGTAGACGATATCCCACAACCGATCGAGCCCACGATTGAACCAGGTGGGCGTGCGCAGGGTGAACGTGTCGACGAAGACATTGCCCCTGCGGATCTGGCAGAGCGGCAGGAACGCAAAGACCGCCACCGCGGTGGCGATCTGCACCATTTCGAAATCCCCGCGAATGCCGGACTTGAACAGCCAGCGCATCAGAACGGAGGTCGTCACCATCGCCGCGGCCGCCAGCATGAAGAGGCCGCCGCAGATGGCGATCGCGCGAGCGATGCGGTCCATCCACGGCGGGGGCGCCGGTTCGGCCCCCGCGTCCGCCCCCTCAAGCGTCATTAGGGTCAGGCCGCCATGTGTTTCGCGACAGCCGCCCGGACGTCATCGACGATCTTCTGCCCGTCGAGGCCGCGCTCCTTGACGCCCTTGATCCAGGCCTCCTCGACCGGCTTCGTGGCGGTGCGCCATTTCGCAGCCTCGTCCTCGGCGAGAACGGTGATCGTGTTGCGCGAACGCCCCTTGACCATCTCGGCAACGGCACGGCCGCGCTCGTCCCACATCTCGCCGGCCATGACGGCAGCCATCATGCCGGAATGGTCGTCCATGACCTTCTTCAGGTCAGCCGGCAGGCCCTCGTACTTCGCCTTGTTCATCGCGAGGATGAAGGTGGCCGTATAGAGCGTCGGCGAGCCGGGAATTTCCGTGTGGTGGTTGACAAGTTCGTGCAGCCGCAACGCCGGGACGACCTCCCACGGCACCACAGCGCCGTTGATGACGCCCTGGGCGAGCGCTTCCGGCACCTGCGGGATCGGCATGCCGATAGCGGTGGCGCCGAGCGCGCGCAGCGCCTCGCCCGCCTGGCGGGTCGGGAAGCGCAGCTTCAACCCCTGCAGGTCGGCCTGCGTCCTTACCTGCTTGTTGGAGTGGATGAGGCCGTGGTCATGCGCCCAGAGGCAGAGCGGCTGGACCTCCGAATACTCCTTGTAGAAGTGGGTCGGGCCGAGCTCGGCCATGACCTTCGAATTGGTAACGCCGCGCTTGCCGGCGATGAAGGGCAGTTCCATCGCCTCGGTC
>Ga0315900_10011489_pt1 | contig 10962 bp, 10 predicted proteins | sample LakEriMetagenome_FD_203521 | JGI IMG/M metagenome (GOLD analysis project Ga0315900, IMG submission 203521) | Freshwater fungal communities from buoy surface, Lake Erie, Ohio, United States - Buoy 12 MA114 | ecosystem: Environmental > Aquatic > Freshwater > Lake > Lake biofilm | place: USA: Lake...
CACTTTTCACTTTTCACTTTTCACTTTTCACTTTTCACTTTTCACTTTTCACTTTTCACTTTTCACTTTTCACTTTTCACTTTTCACTTTTCACTTCCTATATAATAAACACAACCCATCTTCCACCTCGGAGCAACCATGCGCTATCCAACCAACCATATCCACGCACCGATGACAATCCCCACCTGGGCCATCCAAGAGCGCCAACTACTCGACACCCTCAATCACGCCGCCCGCGAATACATTGACCGCTACGTGCGCCCCGACGGCACCCTCATCTGGCGCGACGAGTGGCCCGGCATGGACGGCAGCGACGATCCGTACGAGGGCTTCATGCAACTGGCCCTGTTGTATGTCCTCGGCGGCGACGACTGGCTCTACGACGAGGCTCGGCGTATCTGGGATGGCATCACTTGGCAGTGGACCGAATACGGTCAAGTCGACCGCGAGTTCACCAAGTACTACGACTGGATGCACCACGGCGAAGGATATTTGTACATCTACTTCCTCGGCCTGGCCAATCCAACCCAACGCAAAGATCGCCAGCGCGCCCAACGCTTTGCCAACATGTATACCGGCAACGATCCACTCGCCCCCAACTACGACCCGCAGCACAAACTCATCCGCTCGCCCCTCACCGGCAGTCACGGCCCACGCCATCAGGTGACTGCCGAGGACTGGCAGACACATCGAGTCGTGCTCGACCACTATTTGGCCCCCTACGAAGACATCATTAACACCGAATTTGCGAGTCGCAGATGCCACTGGAGCGATGACACCATCTACGCCGACATCATCGCCAAAATGAATCAACGCATGAACAAAGGCGACGTGCCGCTCAACCTCAACGCCACCGGCTTGATTACCCACGCATTCCTCTACAGTCAATCAGCCGAACTCCGCCAGTGGGTGTACGACTACATCGCCGCCTGGCAAACACGCACTGCGCGCAACGGTGGCATCATCCCTGACAATGTGGGATTAACTGACCAAATCGGTGAATACCTCGACGGCAAGTGGTGGGGTGGCTATTACGGCTGGCGCTGGCCCCACGGCTTTATGACCATCATTGAGCCCATCACCAACGCCTGTATGAATGCCTTGCTCATCAGCGGTGACCAGCAGTGGCTCACTCTCGCGCGCCAACAGCTCGACGCCAACTGGGCACTCGGCCGCGAGATTAATGGGCAGTATCAGGTACCCTACCGCCACTTCGACAATGGTTGGGGTGATTACCGCCCCACTCTCCACAAGTACCCCATCTACCTGTGGTATGCATCGCTAGCCGACGAAGACTTGGAGCGCATCATGCGCATCCCACGCCACGAGGATTGGAGTGCTATCCACATCGGCAGTGGCAAGCACTACATCAGCAACACCTTGCCGTGGTTTGAGTATGTCCAAGGGCGCAACCCCGACTACCCCGAGCGCATCTTAACCGCCAATATGACCCTCGTCGCCAATCAACTCACCAAAATGCGCTCACCGATTGCCGATCCAGCCAATTGGAATGATATCAGCGGACTCGACCAACGCAATGTCAACATCAACATGCATGTCGACCCCATCCACGCCTGGCAAGAGTTCACCCCGGTGTGCGTCGAGGGACTCCTCCAGCTCACCCTCGGGGCACCCATGCATATCAGCCACGGCGGCCTGCAGTTCGGTCAAGTACGCTACTACGACGGCCAGCGCCGCCGCCCCGGCTTGCCTGAGGGAGTAGCCACGCTCGTCTCGCAGTTTGACCAACACACCATGACAGTAACGGTCGTTAATACGCACGCCAATCAGACACACGAATTGGTCATCCAAGCGGGCACCTTCGGCGAGCACCACTTTGACAGTGTTCGTATCTGCGACCAGCACGGCCGCACGCTCATCACCCAATCGATTGATAGCCCGTGGTATGGTCTGCACATCGCCCCCATGGCCGGTGCCGTACTCCACTTTGAGGTCAGTCGCTACGTCAACACACCATCATACGCGACGCCATGGCAACAGCCGAGTGATGGTGACGGCGTGATTCGAGGGCGACAGTAGATGCAGTACACACGACTCGGGCGCACCAACTGGCAGGTCTCACGCTTGGGGCTAGGCGGCGCAGCAATTGGCGATGAATTCGGCCAGGTCAGTCAGAGCGATGCCGTACGTACCATTCACCACGCCATCGACTGCGGTATCAACTTTTTGGATACCGCCGCCCAGTATGGCCGTGGCGAGAGCGAACGGCGCTTTGGCGTGGCCCTCAAAGGCAAACGCCAGCAAGTCTATCTCGCCACCAAAGCGGTGATGCGCGGTACGCCTTACGACTACGCCACCACCATGGCCAGTGTCGAGGAGAGCCTGCGTCGCCTCGACACCGATTACATCGATTTGATTCAACTCCACGAGGCCGAGACCACCACGTTTGAGGTGGCCATTGAGGGGTGTATTGCGGCGTTTCTTGATCTCAAAAAGGCTGGCAACGTGCGGGCCATCGGCGTCAATGCGCGCAATTTGGCTATCCTGGAACCCTATATCAAGACTGGGCATGTCGATACCGTCTTGACCTATTGTCGCTACATGCTGATTGACACCACCATGCACGACGAGCTCTTTCCGCTGACACGGACACACGACATCGGCGTCATCAACGGCAGTCCACTCGGCATGGGCATCATGACCGACACACCAGCGCCGTTTTTGCGCGATCACCATGATTTGCTCGCCGAGGCCGAACGCCGCAAATCCTTGATTCCCCATCTCAAAAAGTCGGGTCCGCACGGATTTGTTGAAGCCGCCATGCGCTATAGTCTCACCAACGACGATATCGCTGTCACGCTCACCGGCACACCATTTGTCAATCAACTCGACCAGAATATCGCCTTGTGTGATGGCGTCGGGCCCACGGTTGCCGAACGCACCGCGTTGCATCAACAATTTGCCGGACAACGCTTATTTGATTGACAAACATTGTGTTTCAAAAAGTCGAGACCGCACCAATCGCATCCGGCACACCACTTATCGATCAACTTGATCAACATGTCGCTTTGTATGTTGGCGTCGGGCCGACAGCTGCCGAACGCACCGCGTTGTATCAACAATTTGCTGGACAGCTGTTTGATTATGCTTGCCAACCCGGCGCTTGCCACTCAAATCCGGCCGGCAATGAGTCAATCACAAGCACCCAGTCTGGCCCTCCAAATGGAGTCACAATCTCAATAGGCAAAGCTGTAGTACGCTCATCAAGCCATTGAGCATGGCCAGTACGCGGATTAAACCACCACATGCGATAGGTGGGACCGAGGAGATTTGAGACATTAATCGTCACCGTCTGGTTTGCTGGTAGATAAATCATGGCATAACTGCCAGCGCTATCGCGACAGGCTTGAATATGATGCGTCCCCTCGCCTTGGCCGGCAAGAATCAACGATTGGTCAGGAATCCGCCGAAAATACGGGCGTGACAAGAGCAAATGCTTGGCATGCTGCATCTGACTCGCTCCCGGCAACTGCAAGGCTTCTTGCCAGGGGCGTCGTGCCCACGTCAACGGTTTGTGACCAATACTCCAAAACTGCCAAATCGGGTGACACCCATACGTGTGCCCGTGCGCCCCCGCAAATAATGCCCAATAACAGGCTTTGCGCGCATCATAATCATCGAGATAGCCATTCTCCACCGCAAAGCCAGCTGGGTGATCCTCGTAGCCCGGCTCACCATCCATGCACGGCTTTGTGGGAGTGAGTGCGTAATCGTCAGCAATACTCCGCCAATTATCACGATTGCGTGCGTGCCCACTTTGGAGCATATGAAAATCAATCCACTCAGCCTGGCCAAAGTACTGACTCGAGTGCTGTTGTCCCTGTGGATGGAACGTGCACAAATGCCGCCCCTCGTCACCTGCACGCAGACCAGCCACCATCGCCTCAATAATCGCCATATGTGCCGGGGTCTCAATAGCTCGATCGCCACCCAGCGCCCAAATAATATCGGCATCACGATAGCGTTGGCCAAGCCAGTGACCATAGGTATAGGCGTTTTCGGCCGTAAAAATCTCAGGGCCTGTACCCCATTTTTGGTTCCATTTGTCGCCCCACGTCGGCAACAACGCGATTACTAACCCGAGTTGATTGGCTTTGGCGATAACCGCATCGACATGAGCAAAATAACGCTCATTCGGTGTCAGTGTTGCAAATGACTCAAACGGCACATCGCCTTGGGGAGTCGGCACACGCAGACCGTCAAGTTCGGCGAGTACGACCGCCTGAATCACCGTGAATCCCTTGGTCGCACGATCCGCCAAATAGTAACTTGCCTGATCGTAGGTCAGACGATGAAATAACTCCCACGCGGTGTCAGCGAGATAAAAAAACGGCTCCCCATTCGACTGCCGTAAAAATCGTTGATTTGCACTGATTTGTATCATCCTCGCATCACTCCTCAGCGATACGTCGAAACCATTGATGCATCCACGCTGGCGCACTCTCAATATCGCGCAATAATGTTTTGCGACTTACTGGCGATAATTGTTGACGCAACACTAGCAAATGTTCGTCACTTACCATCGAATCACCGATATGACGCAAGGCCTGAATAAGAATACCACTCGTTCGCCCTGCACACTGTAAATAGCGTGGGGCGGCTGGACGTATACGTATGACAACATCGGCAAGTTGAATAACACGCGTCGCATCCGCACTCAATAATACCACTTCGGTCGGCAGTATCGGTACGAGGCCAAGCAGGTAACACGCATATACGCCACTCGGCACTAATGGCACCGACTGATCATCATTGAGCGCCTCAAGAATCGACGCAAGCTTGACCGGGACCTCACCAACAACGGGTAATAGCTGCGGAAACACATATAGACCATGTGCAATACGACGAATGACGCCCTTTTTGGCAAGTCGACCGAGTGCTTGATCAAGTGTGTTACGTGGTGCGAGACCGCGCAAACGCCCTGCATGCCAAACACTCCCTCGACCTGCACGGCGCATACGTGCCAAAATCTGTTGTTCAACTGGTGTTGCATCAGCTGATGACGACAAAGGAGGCATGGAGATACACCAACATACGAGTGAGTCACCTCAAATATAGCATATCTCACTTAGCCCCCCCCCTCATATTAGCTCTATCTTTACTCTACAAATGTTATACATTCACAACAAAAATATTACGCAACCGTAAGTGGGAATGTATACAACCCGTGCTAGGATAGACATGTTTCCCCATTACCAGAAAGGCTCACCATGCAACGCGTTTGTTTTTTGCTCAAAGTCAAAGCTGACCGATTAGTCGAGTACACCCAACGCCACCAAGCCGTATGGCCCGACATGCTTGACGCACTCTCGCGCCACGGCTGGCACAATTATTCGCTCTTTTTGGGCAACGACGGACTGCTCGTCGGCTATCTCGAGACGCCAGATTTTGATCGAGCAGTGGCCGGCATGCAATCCGAGGAGATCAACGCTCGTTGGCAAGCCGAGATGGCACCGTTTTTTGAGACGCTTGACAGTGGTGCCGCAGATACCTCGCTCCTGACGCTGACCGAGGTATTCCACCTCGCCTAACTATCCTTCACACTGTTGTTGAAACTCGGCGTTACTCAGTGATAGTAGCCGAAACGCATCAAGGAACCCGACCAGCGCCGGATAGCCACTCCAACACAACATCACACATACGGTACCGAGCACTCTGCGCCCCATATAAAAGTATTGTGCGCCGATAATCCCACCAACAAACGCCAGCAGCGCAGCTACGCCACGGCGCCGTGGTGTTGTTGACGTGCGCCCACTCATAAACATCATGCCGCATCCTGCACAACGCATGCTGAACAACGAGTTCGCTGTGCCACACTGTGGACATGTCTGCGATGTCAAGCGTTGTACGCCCGCTGAGACAGAGGTCACCAGTGGTGCAAGTGCCGGGGATGTCGTCACGGCGTTGGGAGTCGGTGCGTTCCGCGGTGCACCACACTGGGGGCAACGGGAGTCATAGATTGATCCCATACCGCCACACTGTGGGCACGTCCAAAAGGCAGAACCGGATTGATTCGTCATGATTTCCAACTTTCAAATTCATGGCACATGCCACTTTTTCAATATGTATTTTACTGCATGCGCCATGATGTGTCTATGATACGTTGAACTGTTACAAAAAGTTGCATTCACGCCAAAACCACACAAATATCCCCTCGACACGCCACGCATGTCGAGGGGATTGCCTATTTGCTAATAGCGGGTAATCAGGGCAATATGCTGATATGCCTGCAAATCACCAGGACTCACGAACGTCACCTGACCACCGGTCGCCATCACCTGGGTGATGATTTCGTCAACCGCGTCATCAAGCACATCAGGTGCAGTTGCGTCGATTGCTGCAGTCACCTGCATACCACTCGTATCAACATGCGCCGGATAGACAAACGCACGCTCAACCAATAAGTGCTGACCACGCCCCTCATGGGCGACACGCCACACATCCGCGACGCTCGCCACATAGCGGTTGCCCCCAACTGCAACCTGCAGTTCATTCAACGCCTGCGTAATCAGCTGGCTCGCATGCGTTTGGACGGTGGGCCAAACGACCTGCGCAAGTTGATGGGCCGTACTCGTATCATGACTCCCACGCACAGTAGCCATGATATCGCTCGCATGATCGGACACTTCGTGATAAAACGTGACGAACCGGTCCACACCAACGACAACCACCGGCAAGGCCTCTTGCCGGTGTGCGGCATGGACACCTGCATCAACCGCACGGAAGAAGGTGCGATGTCCCTCATCACGCACGTTCGAACGATCAATGCCAATACCATCTGGCAGATTGGTCGTCCCACCAGGGCCCGTATGTGTCATCGGGAATCCAAATGCGGTCTGCTCAACCAAGACATCATTGGTCCCACGAAACAATCGTGTGGCGTTTTCGTTGAGCGTCACTACCCAATAATTGATCGTACGATTCAATCCATACACCAGGTCACGCATATAAAACGTATCATCAATCACCACACGCTCTTGCACCGTAAACGGCACGACAAAGCACTGAGCCATATCGTGGTTCACACATAACACCAAACCATCAAGATTGGCCTGATCATCAATCTGCTCGACCAATTGATTCAGGTGCGTCAACACGTGGGCAATCTCGCGTTGACCGTAGTCCTTAATGAGGCGTTCACTGGCTTGCACAACTAAATTCTTGAGGCGAATCCGATCTTGCAAATTGTCGGGCGAAGTCCGGTGGGTTGGTAACGTAATCGTCACACAGGGGGATTGAGTCACAGACTGCAATAAACGAATGTCTGCGAAGTTCATCGTAGGCTCCTTTCTTGGTATCAATAGCAAATATTGACACTACGATGGCAGGACTCCGTTGCTATAGTGCCACCATTCCGTATTAAAAGCAAATGATGGCACATTCCGCACAACTCAATCATCTATTGTTCATGCAACATGGCTACACAATCTCCTCAATCCACCTCACTCACCCGCTGTACAATCATGTAATTACCCATCCATACGCCACAAATCCGCATACGACTCACGTCGGCGCATCACGCGCACACACCCATGACTCACAAGCAACGCCGTGGGGCGTGGCACCATGTTATAGTTACTCGCCATACTCAAGGTGTATGCTCCCGACACCGCTAACGCCACCAGGTCACCCACAACAGGACTGGCCAGCGCCGTATCTTTCAAAAGAAAATCACCAGACTCGCAATAGCGCCCTGCCACATTAACCACCTCATTGGCAGTCGCATCAGCCCGATTGGCGATGAGTGCCGTATACTTGGCGCCATACAACACCGGTCGAATGTTATCGGCCATCCCGCCATCGACATGCACCCAGCGCGGCAAATCGCGCACCGGCTTGGATCCAATCACGCGGTAGATCGCCACACCCGCCCGCGCCACAATCGAACGCCCGGGCTCTAGCTCAAGGCGCAAGCGGGGCAAGCCATGGCGGGCGCATCCCTGTTGCAACTGTTGCCACATCGCCGCCACACTGGCGGCAATATCGGGCGGTTGCTGATGATCGAGATAGGCCACTGCCAAACCACCACCAATATTCAGCGCCTCAATCGGTAATTGATAGGTATTGCGTAATCGCACCACCTGCTCAAGCAAGACATCTATCGCGGTCACATGCGTATGTGCATCAAAAATTTGTGAGCCAAGGTGGGCATGAATCGCCGTCAAGCGCAACCCGGGCGCCTGTTGAAGCAGTGCTCCAACCTGTGGCAGCTGCTCAATCGGAAAGCCGAATTTTGAGGCGTAGTGACCAGTCTGAATATGCACATGAGTATCGGTGGCGATATCTGGCGTCACCCGAATTTGAATGGGGAATGGCGTGGATCGCCCCGCGGTTTTGGTAATCAACAGCTGCAGTTCATCGAGATTGTCTACCACAATTGCCCCGATATCGGCAGCGAGCGCCTCATCCAACTCACGCGGTGTCTTGGCATTGCCGTGCATATGGATATGATGTGGCGCAACACCTGCATGCAACGCCAACGCAAGCTCACCCCCAGATACCACATCAAGTGCAAGCCCCTCGCTATGCACCACCTGCGCAATCGCAGTGTTCAAAAGTGCTTTGCCGGCATAGTGTATAACTGCATCAGTGGCACCGCAGGCTACACACGCCTGACAATACGCCTGACACATCTCACGGATGGTCAATTCATCAAAGATGTACAACGGGGTGTCGTACTGTGCGGCAAGCTCCGTCACATCATGGCCGGCAATCAACAAATGACCGTTGGGGGCAATGGTGGCCGTCTTTGGCCAGACATGACTTAGTGACATGTGCGACTCCACTTTGCAATAAAAAACCGTACCGGTGGTACGCCACCGGTACGATTATACCAACGACACGGAGAATTAGAGCAGGCCAGCCAAGACGGCCAAGGCAGCATCGTAGTTGGGGTGCTGACCAGCAACTGACACATACTCGGCGTACTTGATGACGCCCGCAGCATCAACCACGAATACGGCACGGCTCTCGAGACGAATCTCTTTGACATAGGTGCCATAGGCGGCACCAAATGCCATGGTGCGATGATCTGAGGCGACTACGATGTTCTTGATTTCGTTGGCGCCACAGTAGCGACGCAACGCAAATGGCAGGTCAGCGGTGACTGACAAGAAAGTAATCTTGTCGCCGTGCTTGCCGGCCTCTTCGTTGAATCGCTTGGTCTGCAAATCACACACGCCGGTGTCAACTGATGGGGCAACGCTAATCAACATTGGCTTGCCGGCCAAGCTCGCGCTGTCAATATCCTTGAGGTCTTGACCCAACAACACAAAGGCTGGCGCCTTATCGCCGACCTTGAGCTCGGGACCAACCAACGTCTTCGGCCCGATGAAATCAAAAGCGTTAGCACGCTCCATGCGCAGACTCCTCTAGTTGCTACGATAACGAACAGACACACCTGTATCACTATACCAAAAAACAAACCGCGGGGCAGTATGCCTGCCCCGCGATCAGTAGACACATGCAATTAGAGACCAGCAGCGCGACGCAATGCATCGGCCTTATCGGTAGCCTCCCATGGCAAATCAATGTCGGTGCGGCCAAAGTGACCATAGGCGGCCGTCTGACGATAAATCGGGCGGCGCAACTTGAGGTCGCGGATGATGGCGCCTGGGCGCAAATCAAACATCTCGTCGATCAACTTGGCCAACTTGGTCTCGTCAATCTTGGCCGTGCCGTAGCTCTCAATGCTGATTGAGACTGGGCGTGCCACACCGATGGCGTATGACAACTGCACCTCGAAGCGATCAGCCAAACCGGCAGCAACCACGTTCTTGGCGACGTAGCGGGCTGCGTAGGCAGCACTGCGGTCGACCTTTGTCGGGTCTTTGCCTGAGAACGCGCCACCGCCATGACGGGCAACGCCGCCGTAGGTGTCGACGATAATCTTACGACCAGTCAAGCCAGCGTCGCCGTGGGGGCCACCAACAATGAACTGACCGGTTGGGTTGATGTGAATCGTGGGGTTGTCCAACATATTGGCTGGCAACACCTTGTTCAGAATATGCTCTTGAATCTGCGCGCGCAACTCACCCTGGCTAATCTCAGCCGTGTGCTGCGTGCTCAACACGACCGTGTTGATGCGCTTTGGCTTGCCGTACTCATACTCAACCGTGACCTGGCTCTTGCCGTCTGGGCCGAGGAACGGCAACTTGCCGCTCTTGCGCGCCACAGCCAACTCGCGGGTCAAACGATGTGACAAGCTGATGGTCAATGGCATCAACTCAGGCGTCTCGTTACAGGCGAAACCGATCATCATACCTTGGTCGCCGGCACCAATGGCCTCGACCTCGGCATCACTCATCTCGCCATTCTTGGACTCGAGTGATTGATTGACACCCATGGCGATGTCTGGTGACTGACCATGAAGCGAGACGACCACGCCACAGCTCTCGGCGTCGAAGTAAAACTTCCCACCGGTGTAGCCGATTTCTTTGACGGTCTTGCGTACGATATCCTGAATGTCACCGACGTTACCATTGACGGTCACCTCACCCATCACCGCAATCAAGCCGGTGGTGGTAGCAGTCTCACAGGCAACGCGGGCACGGGGGTCCACGGTCAAAAACGCATCCAGAATGGCATCAGATACCTGATCGCACAACTTGTCCGGATGACCCTCGGTTACTGACTCAGACGTGAACAGTAACGATGGGGATTTCATAAAAGTGGTTGACATGCTCTATCCTTACAACTAGCTAGATATACAATCGCACACACACCCCACGCCATCACGATGATGACGTGGGGTGGTGATAACTAGGTGCCCTCTTCCCATGAACCCAAGTACTTGACCTGTTCGGCACTCAAATCATCGTAGCGGATGCCCATGGCGTGCAACTTGAGCGCAGCAATCTCGCGGTCGACTTCCTTTGGCAAGGCATGAACAGCTGCCGTCAACTTGCCCTGATGCTTGAGCAAGAACTCGGTGGCCAAGGC
>Ga0315900_10011490_pt1 | contig 10961 bp, 10 predicted proteins | sample LakEriMetagenome_FD_203521 | JGI IMG/M metagenome (GOLD analysis project Ga0315900, IMG submission 203521) | Freshwater fungal communities from buoy surface, Lake Erie, Ohio, United States - Buoy 12 MA114 | ecosystem: Environmental > Aquatic > Freshwater > Lake > Lake biofilm | place: USA: Lake...
TCGAAGGCGCGGCGCAGCAGCAACAGCAGGCGCCGCAGCGGGTCCCCCAGCCGCAGCAGCGGCCGGCGCAGCCCCCTGCGGGCATGCCATCACCCAACGACCTCACCGACATCCTCGGCCAGATCTTCGGCGGCGGCAGCGCCCAGAAGCTGCCCGACGTGGTGAAGCAGTTCGAAGAGAAGGGGATGCGAGACCAGGTCGACTCGTGGGTTCGCACCGGCCCCAACAAGCCGGTCGATCGCCGGCAGATCGAGGACGTGTTCGGCCAGCGTGAGCTCGACCAGATCGCTCACAATAAGGGGATCGACCGCGACCAGCTGGCCGAGGTGCTCAGCCGCTACATCCCCAAGATCATCGACGAGCTGACCCCGCAGGGCCAGCTGCCGGGCCGACGTTAGTCGGCAGGTATACTTCGGGGAGACCGCCGGCTCACGGCGGTCTCCCTCGAGGAGCCGGGCGGGCCATGCAGCGACATCTCCGCCCAGCGTTCGTGGTCGCGATCCTCGTTGCGGCGGTTGCCAGCGACGATGCGCGGGGGACCGGTGATCCGCGGCCGACGGCTGATCTGCCCGGGGGTGTCGTGACCCCGGATGACCGCCGCCCATCCCGCCGCGCCCTCCGCCGTGCGGCTCGCCGTGGGCAGCCGCTCGATGGGGTGCTTCCATCCCAGCCGAGCGGAACCGCTGGGATGCAGTCGGTGAGCCCGATCTCGGTCGATGCCACCCTCGGCTCTCCGTTCCAACCCGAGGCCGCCGAGCGGCCCACCCGGCACCGCGACCAGCCGTACGGCGCGGCCCTGGATCCCCGCCAGCGATTCGACATCCATCTTCCGCCCGGCTGCACGGGGGGCGGCCTTCCGCTAGTCGTCTGGATTCCCGGCGACGAGTGGCAGGGCGAATCTCGTTCCGACTGCCCCGTGACCTGGCTCGTGGATCACGGCTACGTGGTCGCATGCGTCGGGTACCGTCCGGCCGAGACGGCGATCTTCCCCGCCCAGCTCGACGACTGCCGCGCCGCCCTCGCCACGCTCGTTCGCGATGCGGCGATCTGGGGCATCGATCCCGCCCGGATCTGCGTCATGGGTGCCGGCGGCGGCGGCCAGCTCGCCGTGCTCGTCGGCACCACGCGCGGCGGACAGCCAGGCCCTGCCGATGCCGAGCCGCCCCCGGCCCCGGCAGCGGTCTGTGCCATCGCTGCGGCATCCCAGCTCACCACGCTCGGGGCGGGCCACGACCGTGCCGTGTCGGCAGCCAGTCGGCTCGTGGGCGGGCCGCTCCCCGAGCTGCGCGAAGCCGCGCTGGCGGCCAGTCCGCTCACACACGTCTCGCCGGACGATCCACCGACGCTCATCATGCACGGCACGCACGACGCGGTGATTCCATCCGAACAGGCCGTTCGATTCGACCGCGCGCTGGCCGCTGCCGGCGTCGATCACACGCTCGTGCTCCTCGATGCCGGCCATGCGATCCCCCTCGGCGCAGCGACACCTGCAGCGACCGCCCTGCTCGCGTTTCTCGACCGCGTCGTCGGCCCCGGCCGTCCCGTCGAGCCTGCCGTCGCCGCGCCCTGACCCCACGACGCGCTCCAGGATTTCCGCGCAGCGTCATACGACCGCGCCAGCCCGCATGGCCGCGCCATGCGATTCGCTCTGCCTTCTCCGCGGGCTTTATGCAGTCCCCGCCATGCACCGCCGATACCTTCCAGCGTGCCGGAACGAGTCGCTCGTCCGCGCTGCGGCGGATCTCTCCGCCGGTTCCGTGCCGTCATCGCATCATCCATCATCCACAGCCTCGCGCCCGGAGTCTCCACCCGCCATGCCCACACGTCGCTCCAAGCCAACTTCCGCCGTGCAGAACCCGCTCGAGACCTATCTGCGCGAGATCAACGAGACGTCGCTGCTCACCGCAGACGACGAGAAGCGGCTCGCTCGGGCGATCGCCAACGGCGACGCCTCCGCCCGCGACCACATGGTCCGCGCGAACCTGCGGCTGGTGGTCAACATCGCACGTGGCTACGCCAATCGCGGCCTGCCGTTGCCCGACCTCATCGAAGAGGGCAACCTCGGGCTGCTCCGCGCCGTCGAGGGTTTCGACCCCGACATCGGCACGCGGTTCAGCACCTATGCGAGCTATTGGATCAAGCAATCGATCAAGCGGGCGCTGATCAACTCCGGCAAGGCGATCCGGATTCCCGCCTACATGGTCGAGCTGCTTTCGAAGTGGCGGCGGGCCACGGCCCGGCTCACGGACGCCTTGAGCCGCGTGCCGACGCCCGAGGAGGTGGCCCGGAGCCTGGGCCTCGCCCGCAAGAAGCTGCCGATCATCAAGAAGGCGATCCACGTCCATCAGGCCGCGCCGCAGACGGAGCAGACCGAGGGCAGCTGGTCGCTCGGTGAGCTCATCCGCGACGAAAACGCCAAGTGTCCGGCGGAAGTGCTGCTCGACGCCGACACCCTGCGGCACGTCTTGCGGCGGATCGACACCCTCGACGAGCGGGCGGCGACGATCATCCGGCTTCGGTTCGGCCTCGCGGGAGCCGAGCCGATGACGCTCAAGGAGATCGGTGGCGTGCTGGGGCTGACGCGGGAGCGGGTGCGGCAGATCGAGGCGGAGACGCTTGCTACGCTCGCCGCGGAGATCGACGGGGCACCACGGGCCACGATCAGGCTGCGGCAGGGCGCCTGATCGACCACTGCTCCAGGAGCCCCCTCATGGATCTCGCCACCCACATCCGCCCGATCCCCGACTTCCCCAAGCCGGGCATCCTGTTTCGCGACATCACGCCGCTGCTCGCCGACGCGGCGGCGTTCGCGGAGGCGATCGTGCGGATGGCCGAGCCGTGGCGCGGAGCCGGCCTCGACGCGATCGCGGCGGTTGAGGCCCGGGGGTTCCTGTTCGCCGGCCCGCTCGCCCTCGCCCTCGAGGTCGGCGTGATCCCGGTGCGGAAGCCGGGCAAACTACCGGCCGACACGATCACCCACGAATACGATCTCGAGTACGGCCGCGACCGTCTCGAGATGCACGCGGGCGTGCTTCGGCCCGGCAGTCGGGTGCTCGTCGTTGATGACGTGCTCGCCACCGGAGGCACGGCGGCGGCGTGCATGCGGCTTGTCGAGAGGGCCGGAGGCATCGTGGCCGGGGCGGTGTTCCTCGTCGAGATCGAGCCGCTCGGCGGCCGCGAGCGACTCGCGCCGCACCGGGTGGAGAGCGTACTCGTATACTGACCACACCATGGCACGTTCCCGGGTCGTCGTCGCGATGTCGGGGGGTGTCGATTCGAGCGTGGCGGCGGCCCTGCTCGTCGAGCAGGGCTACGACTGCATAGGTGTGTTCATGAGGCAGGGGCGGCCCGAGGAGGCCGACGACAGCCTGCCGATCGTGGAGCCCGCCCGGGCCGGCCATCAGGGCTGTTGCAGCGTGGCCGATGCGGTCGATGCCCGCCGTGTGGCGGATCGACTCGGGATCCCGCTCTATCCGCTCGACCTCACGGCGGACTTCGGCCGGATCATCGACTACTTCGCCGACGAATACGGCCGTGGTCGGACGCCGAACCCATGTGTGCGGTGCAACTCGTGGCTGAAGTTCGGCCGGCTGTTCGAGCATGCCGACGCAATCGGTGCGACCCACGTGGCGACGGGCCACTATGCGCGGCTGGCAGCCGACGAATCGGGCGAACGCCGACTCCTCCGGGGGCTCGAACGGGCTCGTGACCAGTCGTACGTGCTCTTCGAGGTGTCCCGCGACCGACTCGCACGGATGCTCCTGCCGGTCGGCGGCCTGCCGAAGGCGGAGGTTCGGGCACGGGCGGCGACGCTCGGGCTCGCGACGGCGGACAAGCCCGACAGTCAGGAGATTTGTTTCGTCGCACCGGGTCGACATGCGGCCCTCGTGAGCCGTCGGCTCGGTGGCTCACGGGCCGGCGAGATCGTCGACCCGAGCGGCCGAGTGCTCGGACGCCATCCGGGGATCGAGCACTTCACGGTGGGCCAGCGGGAAGGGCTCGGCATCGCCACCGGCGAACGGCTCTATGTGATCCGGATCGAGGCCGAGGCCTGCCGCGTGGTCGTGGGCCCGCGTGACGCCGTGCCGGAGCAGGAACTCCTGGCCACCGATGCCACGTGGCTCGCCCCACCGCCCACCGCCCCCTTCGAGTGCCTCGTGCAATGCCGCGCCCAACGGCCGGCGGCCCCGGCCATCGTCACGCCACTGCCCGGACACCGCTTCAGGGCCCGGTTCACGGGCGGCCCTGACGCCTCCCCCGGCGCGATCTCCCCGGGCCAGCCAGCCGTCTGCTACCGCGACGACGAACTCCTCGGCGGCGGCTGGATCGAGGGTTGAAAACACGCCCGCGCCCCTGAACGGGAGGCACGGGGGTCGGCGACTGCTCGAGGAGCATGTGGACCGAGTCTTCGAGGTCCCGCGACGAGACAGTTGCCGCCCGCGTGCCGGCACCTCGCGGTTTCGGCCGGCAATTTGGAAGGGCCGGATTCCCGAACTACGCTTGACCGTCGCACCAGGCGCTCTCCCCGGCCCCTTCCCGAGTTCCCCATGAACGACCCCGCCCTGCCCCTCCCGTTCCCCGCCCTCGTCGCCGCCGGCATCCTCCTGGGCATCCTCGCCCTGACGATGCTGCTGCTGGTCTTCAACTACGGCCAATTGTGGTTTCAGGCGTATTGGTCGAAGGCCCGCGTCGGCTTCCTCGAACTGCTCGGCATGAGCCTGCGGAAGGTGAATGCCCGCACGATCGTGCAGGCGCGGATCATGGCCATTCAGGCGGGACTTGGCTCCGACATCTCCGGTCGCCGCCTCGAGGCCCACTATCTCGCCGGCGGTGACGTCCCGCGCGTGATCCGGGCACTGATCGCCGCCCAGCGGGCCGACCTGGATCTCGATTTCGATCGCGCCTGTGCCATCGACCTGGCCGGCCGCGACGTGCTCGACGCGGTGCAGACGAGCGTGAATCCGAAGGTGATCGACTGCCCCGACACGGCCAGTGGCAAGTCGACCTTGTCGGCCGTGGCGAAGAACGGCGTCGAACTCAAGATCCGGGCCCGCGTGACCGTGCGGACCAATCTGCAGCAGCTCATCGGCGGCGCGACAGAAGAAACGATCATCGCCCGCGTGGGCGAGGGGATCATCACGTCGATCGGCTCGGCCCCCAGCCACTTCGAGGTGATGGAACATCCCGACACGATCTCGAAGGCGGTGCTGCAGCGCGGCCTGGACGCCCAGACGGCGTTTCAGATCGTCTCGATCGACATCGCGGACATCGAGGTGGGCGAGAACATCGGTGCCCGGCTGCAGGCAGACCAGGCCGAGGCCGACACGCGGGTGGCCCGGGCGAAGGCGGAAGAGCGCCGGAGCGTCGCGATCGCTCGGGAACAGGAGATGAAGGCGGCCACGGCCGAGAACCGGGCCCGGCTGCTCGAAGCCGAGGCCTTGGTGCCCAAGAGCATCGGCGAAGCCTTCCGCGCCGGCCGTGGGGCTGGCCCCGCCGGCGCAGCTTGACGCACCACTCCAGTCTGCCCGCCTTGCCAGCCGCAGCCGGCAAAACCGTCATGGCCCGGGAATTCGGCCAAACCTTGACGGCGACGGCTGCCGATGAAGTTCCCAGCGGGCAGCGCCGACCGTCATGAGGACGGTACGGCCTGATGGGCCGACACGACGGCCTCCCGCTCGAGAAGTTCATGGCAAGGGAGTGTGCACCATGGCGATTCGTCAACTCCGCGTTTACACCGGTCCGGAACTCGAGGCCGGGGGCCTCAAATTGATGGCCGCAGCCCCCGCCACCAGCACCGTTCGGGTGTCGCTGGGCGAGGTTCTGCCACTCCTGGCAGACGCCGTCTCGAGCAGCCGCACGTGGCTGTCCGATTTCGCCGAGGACGAGATCGAAATCTCGGCGGACCTACACGACGTGCTCCAGGCATACCGGCACTTCCGTCGGCCCGGCGCCTGACACGCGTCCTGCCACGGGCGGAGCCCAGAGGGGCTTCGCGCGAGGGATGCCACCCCCTCCCACGAACGAAGGCGGTTCGACCCCTCTTGTAGGTGTGTGGCCGCGGAAGCATACTTGCCTCCGCCATGCATCACGCTGTGAATCTTGCCGATCTCGGCCGACGTGTCCGGGCCATTCGTCTCGCCCGGCGGCTCACGCTCGAGGAGGTCGTTTCCCGCACCGATTTCACGGTCAGCTGGCTCTCGAAGCTCGAAAACGGCCAGCTGGCGCCATCGCTCGAAGGCCTCGTGCGACTCGCCGAGGTGCTCGAATGTGGCGTGGATGCGCTCGTCGAGGGACTCTCGATTCCGCCCCAGTACGTGGTCGTGAAGTGCGGCAACGGCACGATCGTGCCGGCCCGCGGCGGCATCGTGCAGGAGTCGCTGGCCGACCAGTGGCGAAACCGGAGGATGCATCCGGTCATCCTCCACGTGGCCGGTGGCGGCAGCCGGAAGCAGCCGGACAGCCACGATGGCGAGCGTTTTCTGCTCGTGCTCGCGGGTGACGTCATGGTGACGTACGGTGAGGAGAGGATCGACCTCACGACCGGCGACAGTCTCTATATCCAGGCGGCGATTCCCCACACGATTGTGGCGATCGGCCGGGGGGGGTCGAAGGTCTTGAGTGTGGCCTACGATCCGGCAGCGGCCGAGACGCCGGCGGCGCCACGCGGCCGCCCCATCAGCCGTCGACGGGCCGGGCCGGTGTCTCGAGCACGAGCTGCCAGAACTCCAGATCGAGCCAGCGACCGAACTTGAAGCCGGCCTCGTAGACCGTGCCGCAACTGGTGAAGCCGAGCGATCGGTGCAGGCCGATGCTCGCGGCATTCGAGGCATCGATGCCGGCGACGAGCGTATGCAGGTCGCGGCTCCGCGCCTCTGCGATGATCGCCTCGAGGAGCCGGCGGCCGAAGCCGCAGCCGCGAAACCGCTCGTCGACGTAGACGGAGTGCTCGACCGTGTACTTGTAGGCCGGCCGCAGCCGGAAGGGCCCCCACGTCGCGAAGCCGGCGAGCACGCCGGGCTCCCACTCGATGCCCAGAATCGGCGTCTGGTCTCGCTCCCGCACCTCGAACCACTCCTGCATCACCGCGTCGGTTCGCTCGTGGTACTCATAGAGCGACGTCGAGTGCAGAATCGCATGGTTGTAGATCGCCCGGATCGCCGGGAGATGCCGGGCGGTGCAGGCGATGACGGGCTGGTCGGCGGCTGGGGAACGATGCATCTGGCGGCTAGCGGTGGCGGGCAGGATGGACGGGGGGCGGCGTCAGGAGCGAGACGCCGACGAGCACCGCGAACCCCAGGGGTATCGTCACGAGTCCGGGCTGGCTGAAGGGCATCGGCGACAGGTCGCGGGGTAGGCCGTAGACCTTCTCGAAGGTGTCGGCCGACAAGAGGATCCAGGCCAGCGAGGAGAGCATACCCGCCGTGACGGCCGCGACGATCCCCTGCTTCGTCGTCCGCGGCCAGAACAGCAGCATGACGAGGGCCGGCAGATTGGCGCTGGCGGCGATGTTGAATGCCCAGCCGACCAGAAAGCTCACGTTGAAACTCTTGAACAGGATGCCGAGGGCCATGGCGATCACCCCCAGGACCATGGCGGCGATCTTGCCGCACCGCACCTTCTCATGGTCGGTCATCCGCACGCCACACACATTCTCGACGAGGTCGTGGGCCACGGCCCCGCTGCCAGCCATGATGAGCCCGCTCACCGTGCCGAGCACCGTGGTGAATGCGATCGCGGAGATGATTGCGAACAGCGTGGTGCTAAACGATTTCGCGAGCAGCGGCGCCGCCATGTTGGTGTCGGTCGGGTCGAGGGCGCCGCTGGTCATCGCCCCCAGTCCGAGATACAGCGTCAGCACGTAGAACACGCCGATCGCCGCGATCCCCACGACCGTGCTCTTGCGGGCGGCCGCGGCGTCCTTGACGGTGTAGTAGCGGATGAGGATGTGTGGGAGCGACGCGGTGCCACAGAACAGGGCGAGCATGAGGCTCGCGAAGTCGAGCCGGTCGGTGAGCTTCCCCGTCGTGAGCCCCTTGAAGAAGCCCCCGGGCGTGAGCAACTCCGATCCCTTGCGCTCCGTGGGCGAATAGGTGACGTGCGTACCCTCTGCGTCGACATGCCGCTTCGCCGACCAGGTCACGATCGTGGAATCCTCGAGGGCGGCCAGGTATTCCAAGGGACGGAGCGCACCCGTCGCGGTCGTGCCGGCATATCGCTCCGGCAGCCGCATGATCGTGCCCACGGGCCGCAGGTCGTGATCCTTCGACTGCGGACGGCCGTCGATGAGCACGGTGCCATCGGGCCGGGTCGTCCTCACCTGGGCCGCCAGGTTCTCCATGCCGGGGCGGCCGGCGTTCACCTGGAGCCCCCGGCCCAGAATCAGCATCGTCAGCACGCCGCAGAAGAAGACGAGGAGTGAGCCCTTGATGAACTGCACCCACGTGGTCGAGACCATGCCGGCCGTGACGACGATCAGCGTCACGGCCACCCCCACCAGGATCACGCCCACGGCATGGGGCAGGCCGAGGAGGGGCGTGATCAGCGAGCCGGCACCGACCATCTGTGGGATCAGGTAGAAGACGCTGACCACGAGCGTCGAGATGGCGACGGCGAGCTTGATGCCGCGGCTGTTGAACCTGGCGTCGAGTGCGTCGGCGAACGTGAATCGCCCCAGTGCCTTGATCGGCTCTGCGATCACGAACAGCGCCACCACCCAGCCGGCCAGAAAGCCGATCGAGTAGAGGAAGCCGTCGTAGCCTGAGAAGGCGATCATCCCACAGATACCGAGAAACGATGCCGCCGAGAGATAGTCCCCGGCGAATGCGATGCCGTTCACGAACCAGTGCACCTGCCCGTGGGCGGCGTAATACTCCTGGGCCGACTGCTTCTTGCGGCCCAGCCAGAAGGAGAGCCCGATCACGCCGACCACGAAGGTGGCGAAGATGAGAACGGCCAGCGGAGAGGTGTCGTGAAGCATCCTGCGTGGTTCCTGTCAGCGGCCTGCCCGGGCCACCATGTAGACGACGGCGAGGATGAAGGCGGATGCGATCAGCCCCATGCCGGCGGCGATCGCCAGATTCACGCCGCCGAACGGCCGCCACGAAAGCAGGTCGGGGCGGGCCAGCACCAGCACCATGAAGCCGCCATAGAGCAGCACATAGAGCCAAAACAAGGCCCTGCCGAGCCGGCTGCCGGAGGGCTGTTCGTCCGTGGCCATGAGGTGTTCCCGAGGGTGCGGCAGTCTACACCGTGCGGCTGCACGCGTCGTCAGCCGGCTGGTGCCGGGGTGGGCCGGACGACCTTCGTGCGTCGCTCGGGTCCCGACCGATCCGCGGCCGCCGTCGGATAGATGGTCTGCGGGTCGGCTACGCGACCGGCAGGCCGGCGGGCCGGCGAGTCCGGGCGACCGAGTTCCTGCTGCATCGCCACGGCGAGGGCCCGCAGGCCAGCGACGATCTCCGGATGCCCAGCCGCGACGTTCGTCGTCTCGCCAATGTCACGGTCGAGGTCGTAGAGCCGGGGCGCATCGAGCGATGCCGGTTCCGGAGGCTGGGTGTTTTTCGGGCCCATCCCGCCGGCCTGCGGCGCGATCGCCAGCTTCCAGGATCCCTGCCGCACCGCCTGCAGCCCATCGCGTGCGAAATAGTAGTGCGCCAGTCTCGGCGGCTCCCGTGACGTGCCGAAGAGCAGGCCCGACATGTCCCGGCCATCGATCACCGGCTCTGCCGACACCACGCCTCCGGCGATGGTGACGATGGTCGGCAGCAGGTCGATGGTGCCCGCCACGGTGTCGCAGGTCATGCCCGCCGGGATGCGGCCCGGCCACCAGGCGATTGTCGGCACCCGCACGCCCCCCTCCCAGGTGCTCCCTTTGCTGCCCCGCAGGGGACCGGCGCTCGTGCGCTCGCCGACGACGCTCACCCACGGGCCGTTGTCGCTCGTGAAGATCACGAGCGTCTGCCCAGAGAGTTTCCGCCGCTCGATCGCCCCGAGCACCTCGCCCACGCTCCAGTCGAGTTCCGCGACCCAGTCGCCGAAGGCGCCGTTGGCGCTTGTTCCCCGGAAGTCCTTCCCCGGGACGAGCGGCGCGTGAACCGCCGTGTGAGGCATGTAGAGAAAGAACGGCTCGTCCTGCGCCTCCTCGATGAACCGCACGGCCTCCGCGGTGGTCTTTTCCACGATCGCAGCCTGCATCTCGTCGGTCAGCAACTCGGCGACCTTGTCGTTCCGCAGCAGTGGCACGACACGCTCGCCCGTCTCGAGCGACACCCGCTGCATGTCGTTGGAATAGGGGATGCCGTAGTATCGATCGAAGCCCTGGCGGGTCGGCAGAAACTCGGGCTGATCGCCGAGGTGCCACTTGCCGATGCAGGCCGTCGTGTAGCCGAGGGCCTTTAGCCGCTCGGCGAGCGTGACTTCCGCCGGATGCAGGCCATGCGGATCGGCCGGATAATAGACCCACGGCACGCCGACCCGCAGCCCATAGCAGCCCGTGAGCAGTTGCGCCCGCGACACCGAACAGACCGGAGCGGCATAGAAACTCGTCAGCTTCATGCCCTGCGCGGCCATGCGGTCGAGCACCGGTGTCGCGTGCTTCGTGCAACCGAACGGACCGATGTCACCGTAGCCGAGGTCGTCGACGAAAATGATGACCACGTTCGGGCGGACGACACCGGCGGCTGCATGCGTCTGGGCCCGTGATTCGACATCCGCCCGGGCGAGCGGCCAGTCGGGATGCGGCACGTGCTCATGGGCGAGGATCGCCTCCATCCGCGCGACCATGTCGGGATGGCCGGCGGCGACGTCGGTCGTTTCGCCGGGGTCGGCCGCGAGGTCATAGAGCTCGGTCGTCGCCCCCTGGCCAGACCGTTTTGTGCCGACGGCCTTGCGGACGGCCTTCCAGCGGCCGTTCGTATCGAGGGCGGCCTGCCACCTCCGCTCAGTGAGCTCGCGATAGAGTA
>Ga0315900_10011492_pt1 | contig 10960 bp, 10 predicted proteins | sample LakEriMetagenome_FD_203521 | JGI IMG/M metagenome (GOLD analysis project Ga0315900, IMG submission 203521) | Freshwater fungal communities from buoy surface, Lake Erie, Ohio, United States - Buoy 12 MA114 | ecosystem: Environmental > Aquatic > Freshwater > Lake > Lake biofilm | place: USA: Lake...
ATTGCCTGGTCAGCACCTGCCCCGACTTCCGGATCAACGTCTACCAGATGTGCCAGTTGCGGCACCTGAAGTATGTCGCAGGGGCTGAGCTGCCGCGACGGTATCTCTGAGCGGTCCCGCCGCGGCTGGGAGGCGCGTCACCGCTTCAGGAATTCGACGAACCGCACGCCCACCGGTCGATCGCCCACCCAGACCGTGGCCTCGACGCGGGCGGGGCCCTGGGGCAGCGGGAGATCCTTGAGAATCAGCTCCGAGGAACCGGCAACGGCCCTCTCGCGTCGCTGCTCTCCAGCCACCGCCAGCTCGAGGTCGACCGGAGTACTGCGCGAGGCCCAGCGGACCGTGACATCAAACCGGCCGGCCTCCACGACGTTGATCTCCCAGTAGCCCCGGTCATCAGGACGCCAGTCGGCCCCCCGCCAATCCTGCCGCGTCAGCACTGTGGGATTCTCGTGGGGTGAGCCAATCGAGAGACGGACCGGAGCGTAGTTGTCGGGGCGGGTTTGGCTGACGTCGGCAAACCAGACGCTGTATTGCCGGCGCAGTTCGGCCACCAGCTCGGGATGTCGATCCGCGACATTCGTTGTTTCGTAGGGATCCGCCAGCATGTCGAACAGTTCCCAGGGAACCTTCGGATCGGGCCGCTCATTGCCAAACCCGCTGCTGCGCACCAGTTTCCAGCGCGAGGAACGGGCCGCGACGTGATGTTCAGCCTGAGGAACGTCACCTCGATGGGACTGCAGAAAGAGGGTCCGTTCGGGCCACTCGACCGACTGGCGTGTCAGCAGGGGCCACAGACTTCGGCCGTCGAACCCGGGATCCCGATGCGGTAGCCCACACGCCTCCAGGATTGTCGGGGCCAGATCGATGTGGGCGGCGGGATGAGCGGAACCCTCTCCGGGAATGAGCTTGCCGGGCCAGCAGGCGAACAGCGGCGAGCGGATTCCCCCTTCATACACATCCCCCTTCCGCGACCGCAGCCCCGCATTGTAGCCCGCCGTCGCCTCCCCATTGTCCGTCAGAAACAGCACGAGTGTGTTCTGGGCGATGCCGCGCTCCGTCAGCCACGCCCTCAATCGTCCCACGTTGTCATCGATGTTCTCGATCATCGCGTAGACACGGGCCAACAGGTCGGCATCCAGTTGCGGAGGCAGCGGATGACCCGGAGTCGGCGGAAAGCGGTCGGCGGTGATGGGGTTGCGACGGTGATGCTCGTACTGCGCGGGAGGAACATCGCCGAATGGACCGTGGGGCGCGTTGGTCATCAGACAGAGAAAGAACGGTTGGCGGGCTTCGATGGCCCGATTGGCCCAGGCCATTCCTTCTCGGAAACAGACATCGGTGCAATACCCCTGCTGGGGCTCGGCCACACCATCGCGAAACAAGATGGGATCGGTGTACTTGTTCTCTCCGCCCGGAGGATCACTCGGTTGCCCGATCCCTCCCCCCCGGTGGACCAGGGCCGTCTCGAACCCGCGATCGATCGGACGGAGCGGCCAGGTGTCTCCGAGGTGCCACTTGCCGAACAAACCGGTGCAGTAACCCCCCGTCCGCAACCGCTGTGCGAGGGTTGTTTCCGACGGATCCAACAGAGCCCGGCCCCGGTAGGTATCGATCGCCCGTGTGCGGTAGTTGTAGCGCCCGGTCATCAACGACGCCCGGGTGGGGGCGCAGACCGGACTGACATAGAAGTACGGAAGCCGGACGCTGGCTTCGGCCAACTGGTCGAGATGTGGGGTGCGGATCACCGGATTCCCGTGGAAACCCAGGTCTCCCCAACCCTGGTCATCCGTCATGATCACAATGACGTTGGGGGCACCGACCGTCGGGCTGTCTGCCGCCAGGCCGCAAGTGCCCGTCATCCCGCCGATCGTCACAACCAGCAACCAAAGCCAACTGCGGAATGTCATCGTGGGATCCTTCACTGGGAAGCCGGGAGGGAACAGGGAATGACCTGACGGTTCGGGGGATTGCACGGCTCACACCGATCACAGCGGGTGGGGACAGCGGCGGGTTGACCCATTCCCCGGGAGCGGCGCATTTTTCCTGGTTTGACCGATCCGCAGGATCCGATAACTCCACGACCTGTCGAAGTGCCGACGCTTTCGATGCGTGGCATGGCGGTGGAACTGGGACAACGAGATGACCCCGGGTCATGCATCCGGGATTTGTGGAGACGGACTGGCACCATGAAGATCAATGGGCGTTTGTTGCTGCTGGCGGTCGTGACGGGTCTGTTCATGCGGATCTGGTCCGAAACTGGCGCCCGGTCCGGGTCCGATCGGGTCGCGGTGTCGCGGCCCACTCCGGCGGCCGTTTCGCTCCCCCAGCCCGTGGTCGAGACTTCCGTGAGTCCAGAGGAGCCCGACCTGCAGGTGACGGCCGCGGTGCCGTCCATCGACCTGTCCCTCCAGCACGAGGAATGGACCCCGCACTCGGCGCCGATTTCCCTGCCGCAGGGACTGTCGGCGGGGACCTGGCGGGTGGTGGATGATACGGGACGTGTCGCGCGGCTGGAATTGCCGGTCGGTCAGTTCCCGGTCCACCAGCAGCAGCAGACGGAATTTCATGTCACTACAATCGACGGACAGCGGTGGTATTTCATCCGGTTGAATTCTCCCGAAAGGATTGCCTCGGGGCAGCCGGTGCTGGAGGCAGCCAGCACCCCCGCGCCCCCGCCAGCCTGTGACGAATCCCCCGTCACGGTTGATGCGGGCAATCCCGGGAATCCTCTGGCCGGGGGAGAGGTCGTGGTCGTGTTGGACACAGTCCCATCCACCGGGGTCGAGAAGGTGGCTCCCCCGTCCGACCCGACCTGCCAGGCAGACGCCTCCAGTGAACTTGCCCCCGTTCCTGTGATGGCGGAACCGCTTCATGCTCCCCCGGCCATGGCCGACTGGCGACCCCAGTCTCCGCCCGATCCACAACCCGAGACGACATTGGAAACCTCGGGAGGAATCACCAACCGCAAGTTTGATTTTCGCGGGTATGGGGCCGAAGAGACCGTGACGAACGCCCCCACCGCAGACGTGACCCCCGCCGGGAGTGTGCCGCAGGGAGTGGCCGAACTGACTCCCGAGCGGCCCACCGAGGTCGACATGCCTGAAGAGGCCTGAGCGCGTGAAGGCGGTGAGACGCAGTTGAAGCCCCCCACAGAGAGTACGGGTGCCCGTGAATCGGGAGGGGGCTCGTCGGAATGGGGGTTGTCATTCCGACGGATGCGGGGGAAGTCGCCCTTCGATCTGATAAAGTGCGTTTTGGGCGGCGCGCTGCTCAGCCTCTTTCTTGTTGGTCCCCCACGCCGCCGGATAGAGCTGATCCCCGACCGTGGCGGCAATCTTGAAGCATTTCGAGTGATCGGGCCCCTTCTCTTCCAGCAGTCGATAGGCCGGAGTGGCTCCCTGATATTTCTGGGTGTGTTGTTGCAGCAGGCTTTTGTAATTTCGGCCGTGGTCGAAACCGACCGCCAGATCGACCTCGGGCTGCACGAGTCGTGAGACCAGATTCCGGGCCGCCTCAAAGCCGCCGTCCAGGTAGACCCCCGCCACCAGGCTTTCGAAGACCGCCGCGGAGACGGACGGGGGGATGATCTCAGTGAGACTCAGCCCCTTGCCCAACAGCATGCAGCCGGGCAATCCCAGCTTCTCGCTGATCTTGGCACAGGTGCTGCGGCTGACCACGATCGATTTGATGCGTGTCAGTTCTCCCTCGGTTTCCCCGGGGAACTGCCGGAACAACAGTTCGCACACGATCAATCCCAGAATCGAGTCTCCCAGAAACTCGAGCCGTTCATTCGAAGCGAGCCGGTGATTGGCGCTCGAGGCGTGTGTCAGACAGGTCTGCAGCAACTCCCGTCGCTGGAACTGATATCCGAGGGCCTGTTCGCAGCGTTCGAGGGCGTCTTCCGCCACTCCGCCCACCACTCCATCCTCAACGCCGCCGCGAGCCAAACTCACATTTCCACTCCCGTGTGTTCTCGGTTGCCTCACGCACAAACGGGGATCCCACCCTTGCCCAGGCCCGAGCCTGGAACGACTTCTCCTGATTATTTCCGACTGTACACGGCAGTCGACCACCCGGAAAGTCCGGAATACCGCGACACAGCCTGCAAACGCCAGGTCCCCCGCCCCAGGACCAGCGATTCGGGAAACACCGGGGCGATGCGGAAGTCGTGGGTCAACAGCCATTCGGGCTCCCGTTCGCCGGTGTCGCCCGGGCGGACCGGCGGCGGGGGGGGTTCCCATCCCCGGCGTCCAAACCCCTCTTCCAAAAACATCCGCAGGCGGAAATCATGGTCGGTGGCGTATCGAATCGGTGTCTGGCGCGACTCGCGGACCATCAGTTCCACAATCTCACCGGCATCACCCCGCCCCCACGACCAGAGCCGAACCAGGTGTGCCGCTGTGGCCCCACCCCACACCACCACCCCCGCCAGCACGGCGGCTCGTTTCCAGCCCCCGCGTTTCCAGGCGGCCGCCAACGCCAGACACACCATGATCTGGGCCGCGGTGATTCCCACCAGAAAATACCGGGGGTACACCTCATGGCGGGCTTCGATCACCAACACCAACGAGGGAACCACCACCCCACCCAACAGCGCCGTCCAAACCGCCGCTGGTTCTTTCCGGAGTCCCCACCAGACGACACCGATCAGCAGCAGGCCTCCCAGGACCCCAGCGGCCAGGACCCCCGCTCCCTCCAGGGGCCCCCCCACGACCAAAGACAGAATCTGCAGCTGCACCTCACGCAGTGGAAACACCGGGCCGCCGGGGTTAAACGACCGGCTCAGATCGATCCAATACAGCACCGCGAAGATCGAACCCGGAAGGGCCAGTGCCGACAACTGCCACAGAGCCCGGCGGTCCTGGCCAGAAACTCTTTGCCAGGCCAGCCAGCCAACGAAGGCGGTCAGACCCGCCAGATGGCAGATCAGCACGGGTTGGGCGAGCAATCCAAGAGTCTCGACCAACCCTGCGGCGAACGCGGTGAGAGCCCCGGGACGGTTCCACAACCGTTCCCTCAAATCGACCCCTGCGACAGCGCCAGCGACCGCCAGTGCATACCCTCGGGCTTCGGACCCGTAATGCACCAGGGGATAAGTGACGGCCAGCACGATCGCCACCAGCCAGGCCGCCTCGCAGGATCGGCGCCGACCGATGGACCAGCCGCAGGCCACTGTGAGCATCCCGGCCAGCACCGAGGGAAACCGGTATTTCCAGGCGGCCTGACCCGGCCCCAGACCCCAACCGACCAGGGTGTTGAGGTAGTGGTTGTTCTCGTGATGAATCGTGGTGAAGACCTGCCCGGGCTGGGTGATCTTTCCCAGCACATCGGGCCCCAGGGTCCACAGCTCATCCAGCCACAAGCCTCCCCGGCTCGCCCCCCACCGCAACAGACCAGCCATCCCCAGCAACAGACACAGGCCAAACCATTCCACACGGGTGGTGGGCGCACAGCCGTTGCTGGTTGCGCGGGCCGCTGGCTGAGGCATCGCTGGTGATGCCCCCATCATCGCGGCAAAAGCTGAGGGTACTTGTCACGGATCTGACAGGCCCTCGGCAGTGCATGGTGCTGGATATAGGGCTGCGTGGGATTCTGGCGGCCGTAATCCTGATGATACGCCTCCGCCGAATGAAACAGTCCCAGGGGTTCGAGCGTTGTAGCGATGGGGCGGGGAAATCGCCCGGACTTTTCGAGGTCCTGCATCTTTTGCCTCGCGGTCGCGAGCTGGCTCTCGTCGGCATAAAACACGGCCGACCGGTACTGAGTGCCCACGTCGTTCCCCTGCCGGTTCTTTTGCGTCGGATCGTGGGCGTCGAAGAAGACGTCGAGCAGTTGGTCGAGAGAAATTCGGGAGGGATCGTAGGTGATGCGAATCGCTTCGGCGTGTCCTGTGTTCCCTTCACACACCTCCCGGTAGTTGGCCCGCTGGGGATCTCCGCCACAGTACCCGCTCTCGACATCCAGCACCCCGGCGAGCTGTTCGAACGCGAGTTCAGTACACCAGAAACAGCCGCCGGCCAGCACAATCTGTTGCGTTCCCGGGGGAGCGGAAGGGGAGGGAAGTTCCGCGGCGGGGTCGGCCAGTTCGGCCAGGCGGTCGGCGGGGGTGAAATCGAGGGCTTCCGAATTCAGGCAGTACCTCAGGCCGGTTGGCGGAGGACCATCATTGAAGACATGCCCCAGATGACCACCACATCGTCCGCAGAGAATCTCCACTCGGACCATGCCATAACCGCGGTCGATTCGCTCCTCAACATTGCCCGGGGCGATCGTCTGAAAGAAACTGGGCCAACCGGTTCCCGAATGGAACTTGGCCTGGGAGGAAAACAGAGGCAATCGACAGCCGCCGCAGCTGTAGACTCCCGATTGCTTGTTGTCGAGCAGAGTTCCACAGCCAGCCCGCTCGGTCCCATGCGCACGCAGGATGCGATACCTCTCCGGAGAGAGTCGCGCTTTCCATTCTGAATCCGGCAGGACAACAAGGGGAATCTCAGAGGGGGGCAGCAGCTTGCCTTCCCGATTGAAAACCGACAGGAGGGGCATGATCACGCGGCTCGACGAACAGTGTGGACGAAGGCGAAGTTCGGAAAGAAGATCAAATATGTTAGTCAGAAGCCACCAACCGAAACCAAGTGTGACCCGGAACGCGCTGGCTCGAGCTGTTTTCCCTGGCCTCAGCACCGTCATTCCATATCTGTTCATTTGTATCTAAACCGATCTCCTCCTGCGATTCAACGCGCCTCAAGAAACTCGACAGACCGTTGAGCATAGCGCAGAATCCTTTCCCATTAACTGAAATCTATTTCGCCACAACTCGCACTTGTCGCGAACCCCTCACTGGTTTTACGATGAGAATTCAGGAACTGAAACAGTGGCCCAAGTTCGCCGGGGTTTCCCCGAAAGAGAATCCATGTCTGCCGTGTTGTGTTCCGCGCGAAGAGCGATGCGGATCGTGACTTTGTGCGGATTTTTCAGCCTGTTCTTCGTGGCCCAGCCTGCGTGCGCCTGGCAGTCCCCCCCAGGAACGATTTCCACCAATTCTGGTCGTCCACTCGATCTCCGCGGCAAGCGTGAGAAAAGTCTGGCATCGCGTCCAGCCGGTGAGATCCTGCAGGCCGATCCCCCACCCCAATTCGAAAATCTCCCGCCGGCGGTTGCCCCCGACCGGTTGACCTCTTCCGATATCTTCCTGCTGAAGATTGTGGGGGCCATCCTCATGGCCTCGTTGGCGACCTTGATCGGTCTGAAGTTTTTGTTCTCCCATGGACGAAAGTCGCGGTCGCCGATCGTTGGCCCACCTCCCATGGGTTCGGGCCCTCCCGATCCCGATGGGTTGCGCTGGCTTTCGGGAACCGTCCGCTCGGTCACCAGTCGCGAGGTCAGCCGCCGTCGGGGAGGAAAATCCGGGTCGGATTCGGGAGACAATCTGGCGAAGCCCGCCAGCGATTCCTCCGGACCGCGCTCAGAGGACTCTTAGTTCTCTCCGTCCCATGTGCCGAGAGTCTCCACGGCCCGTTCCCGACAAGCGGCGACCTGCTTCTTTTTCCAATCGATCCCGGGATTCGGCGACTCACCCCTCAGTCGCTGTTGTCGACCAACCCTCGCGTCCGATACCATCCATCGGAGTCTGTTGATCTCTGAGCCGCCCGCGCGAGGTTTCCGGAATGTCCTCCCCTCGACCCCCCTCCGCAGCGAACGTCACCGCGTCCGGTCCAGATCCGACTAATAAAACACCAGGACCGCGGATCGCGATTTCACGGCGCGGTTGGCTGCAGGGGACTGCGGGAACGCTGGCCGGCAGTCTGGCCTCCCGTGCCGGGGCCAATGGGTCGAACCGTCCGGGGAAAGCCCGCTCGGTCATTATGATCTTCAACTGTGGCGCTCCCAGTCATCTTGATCTGGTCGATCCCAAACCCCTCGCCAGCGATACAGTCCGCGGCCCCTTCGCCCCCATCGAAACTTCGGTTCCCGGGTTGTGGTTCACGGAACTCATCCCGGAAGTCGCCCAGATCGCCAATGAACTGGCGGTGGTCCGCACGGTCCACCACACCCATGGTGGGCACAACTCGGGCATGCACTGGTCGATTGTCGGCCGTCCCTACAAGGTCGACAGCACGCTGATCAATCCTGCCCCCTCCGATCATCCCAGCCTGGGGACGCTGGTCGGGTGGCTGGCGCAGCGCGATGGCTACTCGGGACATGTGCCCCCGTATGTCATCACCCCCTATCCACATTGCGACAGCACGGTTTACATCACCCCGGGGCAATACGGCGGCTGTCTGGGTGTGCGTTACGACCCGTTTGTGCTCGATGCCGACCCCAACGCCAAAGACTTCCGCGTCCGCAATCTGGGGCTGGCCGAGGGGCTCACTCCGCAGCGTTTCCAGGACCGGCAGTCGCTGCAGGCGGGGCTCTCGGCCCAGGGACGCCCCATCATTTCAGGGCTGGCCGCCTCGCACGATGTGTTTCATTCCCGGGCCGCCTCGATGATTCTCTCGGGCGACGCCGCCCGGGCTTTCGATCTTACGCAGGAACCCGACTCGGTGCGCGAGAGATATGGGCGTCACTCGTGGGGTCAGTCGCACCTGCTGGCCCGCCGGCTGGTCGAGGCCGGGGTCCCCTTTGTCTCGACCGTCAATGGCCGCAGCATCATCTGGGACACCCATGAAGACAACTTCAACCGCCTGCAGAAGAATCTCGTCCCCCCCATGCAGCGGGCCTGGGTCGCGTTGATTCAGGACCTGAAGGAACGGGGGCTGCTCGACAGCACGCTCGTTCTGTGGATCGGTGATTTTGGCCGCACTCCCATGATCAATCCCAAGGCGGGGCGCGATCACTGGCCGCAGTGCTACAGCGTGGTCATGGCGGGCGGAGGCCTGCGCGGCGGTCAGGTGATTGGGGCCTCCGACAGCATCGGGGCCGTCCCCAAAGACCGACCGGTCACACCGGCCGACATCCACGCCACCATCTTCGCCGCCCTCGGCTACAGCGCGCGCGAGATCACCTACCAGATGGTCGATGGACGGCCCATGCCCCTCAGTGACGGGCAGCCAATTCGCGAACTTCTGTAGCGCTGGATGTCCCCCGGGCTCCCGGTGCCACTCCCGCCCAACCCAGAGCTACCGGTTGAGATACCACACTCGCACGGTCTGCAGGTGCAGCACCAGGGAGGGGTCCAGATTGAGTTCGCTCTGCAATTCCTCGACCAGCGCGGGGACCAACAGTGTTTCGACATTCAGCGGCTGTATCGATTCGGACTCGATCCAGGCATTGATCCGGGCCATCAGCACCGGCATCGGTTCGTATTTCGAAACCGCTCCCAAGAAATTCTTCTCGAGGGGCTGCGGGCGAAAGTCGCGGTAGGTCAGCATCGGATTTTTCCTGGGTGAAGTCGGACAGTCCGATCAGGTTTGCCTTTGGAGCCAGCCACACATCCAGTCATTCGGCAATCGCCATCAATCATTTGTCTCCCCTTTCGGAATGACTGAGGAATTCCGCGAGGGCGGTCAGCCAATTCCAAGGCTGGTCAGCTTTGGCCCCTCCCTCAATTCGACAGGGGCTGCATTCGCAGGCACCTCGCCGCAGGAGACTCGTCGGAACGCTCCGCTACGTCATTCCCGGTACCAGACCCGGACGGTTTGCAGGCACTGCATTCCCTCCGCCGTCCCAAAGGTCGATCCCGCGTCCCGAGAGTTGGCTCCCATCCACGGCAAGACCACTGTCTCGATGTTGACAACCGTCACCTGTTGCTTATCAATCCAGGCGTTCGCCGCGGCCACCACTTCGTCCAAAGAGTCTGATTGTTCGATCAGCCCGAGGAAGGAACTCGTTTTTTTGACGCTCGGCTTGAAATCCCTGTAACGCAGCATGGCGTTGTTCTCACCAGAAACCGGTCCGAAATGATCGGCACCAGGAGATTGGGCCGCCCCCCCCTCTGGGATCGGTCCCGGCCAGTCTCCGGCACCCGCCCGAGCGGCAACGCTACACCGACAGCTTGTCCAGATCGTCCATCAGGTCGTCGAGGGCATCGCGGGGACCCGCGGGCTTCGTCTCCTGCCGCTTGGGCACCCCCACGCTCAACCCCACCGCCTCCCGACCGTCTTTCACTAATTCGGTATCCCGTTCCTGGGCGGCAATTTCGAGAGCCGACGGCGCGCCAAACAGTTTCGACAGGTCGATCTTGAAGTTGGCGTCGCGCTCGACCTCGGCCCCCGCAATCGCGGGAGTCTTGTGCTCCGGAAAGATGATGGCGTTCTCGGGACAGACCCGGCTGCACGCCGGGCACCCTTTTTTGCAGTTGTCCTGCTGCTCGACCAGGATCCGGTCGAGCGTGTCGACTCCATAGACCCCAAACAGACAAAAGTCGATGCACTCCATGCAGTTGGTGCACCGGCTGTAGTCGATGATGGGGTACCACCGCCGCCTGGAAGGCTCGTCGGTGGCGGCCACCGTGGGCGGGGGAACGACACCCGCGTCGGAGGCCCCCCCCGGCGGCGTCGCCGCAGCGGGGGCCGGACCGCCGTTCACGGGCAGAAATGGATTCAAATACCGCTGCAGTTGGGCCGGCTGGGGCGAACCCCCAATCCACTGCATCAGGTCGAGTCCCACGGTCTGCACGCTCGCTTCGCGGGCAATCCGGCGGATCTCATCGAGGTAGACCCGCGGCTCGCTCTGGTCGCGCAGGTCGAGGCAGTACAGCTTCCGCTTGGGAACATCGAGGGCGCCAATGGCATTGGGCCGGACCTCTTCCTCGGCGGGGCTTCCGTCGTCGTCCCCGGCATCGGCTGGTTTCAGCAGGGAGATTCCCATCTGCCCCTTGACCCCGTTGCGGTCGAGGATCCAGCGGGCGGCCCGGGGATACAGCCACGACAGAATGACCACGTCACCGGGGACCCGGCGCAGGTACAGCAACCCGGTGTGATCGGCCGTGAGGTCATTGAGGTGGGGAATCAGCGAG
>Ga0315900_10011493_pt1 | contig 10959 bp, 11 predicted proteins | sample LakEriMetagenome_FD_203521 | JGI IMG/M metagenome (GOLD analysis project Ga0315900, IMG submission 203521) | Freshwater fungal communities from buoy surface, Lake Erie, Ohio, United States - Buoy 12 MA114 | ecosystem: Environmental > Aquatic > Freshwater > Lake > Lake biofilm | place: USA: Lake...
ACCTGGCGGCGGTGAGCTTCAGCTTCACCACCGCCGCCGGCACCGTCTCCCACATCGGGCTGTTCGACGCGGCGACGGGCGGCAATCCGCTGACCTGGGGCCCGCTGTCCTCAACCGTCACGGTGGCTGGACCCGGCACGGTCACGATCGCGGCGGATGCCTTGACAGTCACGCCCGAGTAGCAGGCTGGCCTGACACTCGAAGTGTCAAACCCCCTTGAAACCGAGTGCTGCGGTCGGATACCTTCACGGCACTTGGGTTGGGGGAGTGAGACGGGGTGAACCCGTTGGATGCGGCCCGTCGCATGACGCGTGAGGCGTTGGGCGAGGGGGAGATCTGTGGCACCTGTGGCTCCAGGGTCGCCGGCCTGTGCCGTCCGCTTGACGCGGCGAGCCTGGACGACGTCCTGGGCGAGGCCGAGCAGATGACGCTCGCGCCCCGCGGCATGCTCTTCAACGAGGGCGACAGGGCCGGCCACATCTTCACCCTCGTCCAGGGCACGGCGAAGCTCACCCGGCTGCTGCCGGACGGGCGGGAACAGGTGCTGGGCTTCCGCTTCGCCGGCGACGTGCTGGGCTATACCGGCGCGGACCGCTATCCCTTCGCCGCGCAGCTTCTCACCCCGGCGCATGTCTGCCGGCTGGAGCGCAGGCGGCTCGACGGGCTGCTGCGTCGCTATCCCGCGCTGGAACGGCGGCTGCTGGATCTCTGCGTGCAGGAACTCGCCGCGACGCAGGAACAACTCGTCACCGTCGGTCGCCGCACGGCCGAAGCGCGCGTCGCCGCCTTCCTGCTCTCGCTCGCGGAGGCCGGACGGCGGCGGCAGGTGGTGGGCGTCGTGCTCGAGATGCCGATGACGCGGAGCGACATCGCCGATTTCCTCGGCCTGACGCTCGAGACGGTCAGCCGCACCCTGACGGCCTTCCGCCGCCGCGGCTGGGTGCGTGAGCCCGCCCATGGGCGCATCGAGATCCTGAAGCGCGATGCGCTGACCGAACTGACGGACGGCTGCGCGGAGGGCTGATCGCCCTCCAGCCGTCATTTCCATCCGTGATGACGACCGTTCCCTCCATCCGTTGGAGGCGCATGGCCCGCCGTGGCGATATCGCCGCCGACCGGGAGGCCACGCGCCGCCGGAGACGGACAGGAGATACGACGATGCAATTCCCCGACACGCGGACCACCACCCCCTACGCGGCCTTCCTGCTTCGCGTCGCGTTGGGCGTGATGCTGCTGGCGCACGGCCTGCTGCTGAAGGTGATGACCTTCGGGCTGGCAGGCACGATGGGCTTCTTCGGCTCGCTCGGCTATCCGCCCGTGCTCGGCGCGGTGGTCGCCTTCGCCGAGATCGCAGCGGGCCTCGCGCTGCTCGCCGACGTCTGGGTGCGGCTGGCGAGCCTGCTGATGATCCCCATCCTGATCGGCGCCACGATCCAGCACCTGCCCGCCGGCTGGGTGTTCAGCGCCCGGGGCGGCGGCTGGGAATTCCCCGCCTTCTGGACGGTCGCGCTGCTGGTCCAGGTCGGGCTCGGCGCCGGCGCCTTTGCGCTGGACGCGAACCGCCTGCTCGGCCGCCCCGCGAAGCCCGCGACGGCCTGACCCCGCCCACCGCGCGGATCGCGCCCGGTCGCCCGAAGGCGGCCGGGCGCGACGCCGTCGCCACGCCGCCCCGCGAAGCAGCGGCCTGCCCGAAAGCCGGGCACCCGCGCGGCCCACGCCGGGGGAACGCCCACCCCGCGCGCAAGCCCCCCTGTTGCGTCCGCCCCGCGTCCGCATGATCCTGTTGCGTCGGCGCCCCGCGCCGGGCCTGCCAGGAGGGCCGCGATGCCCGCGGATGGACTGCACGCTGCCGCCTTCGACGCACCGGACGGACAAGCCGTCCGCGATCCCGCGCGCCCTGGCCGGTCTGCCTGCCCGTCCCTCATCCTCCCTGTGCCTTGCCCGGGTGCCCTCACGCCCCGCCACGGCGTGCCGTGACCGGCCGGACCACACCCGACACGCAACAGGGAGACAGGACGAGAATGACGCGAATCGGAGGCTTCGGCCGCGCGCTGCTGGGCGCGGTCTTTGGGGTATCCCTTGGGGCGACCATGCTGGCCGGGCCCGCCGCGGCGCAGGGCCCGCAGGTCAACATCCAGGCCGTGACCCAGCCCAACCCGGCGATCCCGCAATACACCCGCGTGGACATCCCCCTGCTGCGCGACGGCCTCGCCGCGCAATCCAACGGCCGCATCCGCGTCACCCTGGCCTCCTGGCCGGAGCGCAACCTGAACGGGCCGGAGATCGTCCGCCTGGTCCGCTCGGGCCAGGTCGAGATCGGCGCGGTGCCGCTCAACACCGTCGCCGGCGACGTGCCGCTGCTCGACATGCCCGACCTCGCGGGCCTCAACCCCACCATCCAGCAGGCGCGCCGCGTCGCCGACGCGCTGGCGCCGGAGCTGAACCGCCAGCTCGAGCGGTTCGGCGTGCGGCTGATCGCGATGGCGCCCTATCCGGCGCAGGTGCTGTTCTGCCGCGACCGCGTGAACAGCCTGGCGGATCTGCGCGGCAAGCGCATCCGCACCGGCGGCGGCTCGATCAACGACTTCGTCACCGCCGTCGGCGGCCAGGCCGTCGGCATCGGCTTCCCCGAGGTCTACGGCGCGCTGGAACGCGGCGTGGTGGATTGCGCCATCACCGGCACCGGCAGCGGCAACGGCGCGCGCTGGTACGAGGTGACGACGCACATGTACACGCTGCCCGTCGCCTGGAGCACCTTCGGCTACTTCGTGAACCTGGCCTGGTGGAACCGCCTGGACGCGCCGGCGCGCGACCTGATCACCGCCACCTTCCGCGAGCTCGAGAACCAGCAATGGGCGCTCGGCGACGCGGCGACGGAAGACGGCATCGCCTGCAACAGCGGCGACCGCGCCGGCTGCTCGATCGGCCGCGTGGTCGAGAACCGGCCGATGACCTTCACCCGTGCCACCCCGCAGGACCTCGAGACGCTGCGCGGCATCCTGAGCAACAACGTCCTGCCCGCCTTCGTGCGGCGCTGCGGCGCGACCTGCGGCGAGACCTACAACCGCATCGTCGCGCCGATCTCCGGCGTGCGCTTCGAGGCGCGCTGAGCCGATGAAGCGGCCCGTCAACCCGTTGCTGCGGGCCGCTTCCGCGCTGCGCGGACTGGTCGCGGCGATCGCCACCTTCATGGGGATCGTCGCGGGCTGGGGCTTCGTGCTCTGCGCCTTCTTCATCGCAGCCGAAGTGCTGGCGCGCGCCTTCCTGCGCGTCAGCACCGGCTCCACCGTGGAGCTCTCGGGCTACATGCTGGCCTTCGGCCTGTCCTGGGGGCTGGCGCATGCGCTGGTGCAGCGCAACCACGTGCGGATCGACATCCTGATCAACCGCCTGCCGCGCCCGGTGCGCGTGCCGCTGCACCTCCTCTCGCTCGCGCTGCTCGCGGTGCTGATCGGCTTCGTCGCCAAGGGCGCGTGGGACCTGGTGGACGAAAGCCTGCTGTTCAACGCCACCGACATCAGCGCGCTTCGCACGCCGCTCGCGATCCCGCAGGGGCTCTGGGCGGCGGGGCTGATCGTGTTCCTCGCGCTGATCCTCTGCATGCTGGTCGAGAACCTGCTGCTCGCGCTTGCGGGCGATGCGCGACAGGTGGAGCGCAACCTCTCGTCGCGCACCTACACCGAGGAAGCGGAGGAAGCGCTCGACGCGCTCAAGGCCGCGGGGCCCAAGGCATGATCGCCGTCGTCTTCATCCTGATCATCCTCGGCCTGTTCACCGGCATGTCGTTGTTCGGCGTGGGCGGCGCGGAACAGCTGCCGATCCTGCCGATCCTGCTGGTACTGGCGGTGTTCTGCGCCTTCTTCGCGGCCGGCATCTACATCGGCGCCGCGCTTGGCGTGCTCGGCATCCTGGCGGGCTTCGCCTTCTCCGACCGGCCGTTCTGGGCCTTCCTCGGCCAGACGGTGTGGGGGCCGTCATCGTCCTTCGTGCTGGTCTCCGTGCCGTTGTTCTTGCTGATGGGGGAGATCCTGCTGCGCGCGGGGCTCTCGGCGCGGCTCTACCACGCGCTCAACGTCTGGCTGGACCGCATGCCGGGCGGCCTGCTGCACACGAACATCATGGCATCGGGCGTCTTCTCCGCGATCAGCGGATCGAGCGTCGCGACCGCCGCCGCGATGGGATCGGTCGCGATGCCCTTCTTCCAGGGCAAGGGCTACGACCCGCGCATGGTGATGGGCAGCCTCGCGGCGGGCGGCGCGCTCGGCAACCTGATCCCGCCGGGCATCACCTTCATCATCTACGCGCTGATCACGGAGACCTCCGTCGGCGCGCTGTATCTGGCCGCCCTCGGGCCAGCGCTGCTGGTCATCGCCTTCTTCACGCTGGTGATCCTGCTGAAGCGTGGCGCGGCACCGCCGCCGGGCGCGCGCATCCCGCTGCGCGAGAAGCTGCGCGCACTGGTCGGGCTGATCCCGACGCTGCTGCTGATCTTCGTCGTGCTGGGCACGATCTATGCGGGGCTTGCGACGCCGACCGAATCGGCGGCCCTCGGCGTGGTCGCGGCGCTGGGCATCGCGGTGGCCGAACGGCGCTTCTCGTTCAAGATGCTGCACCACAGCGCGGAAGCGACCGCCCGCAACACGGCGATGATCGGGCTGATCCTGCTCGGCGCCTATGTGCTGAACTACGTCATCACCCTGCTCGGCGTGCCGCAGATGCTCGCGAAGGTGGTGGGCGACCTGCCCTTCCCGCCCTGGGTCATCATGGCGCTGATCATCGGCTTCTACCTCGCGCTCGGCACCTTCATGGAGGGCTTCTCCATGATCATCACGACGGTCCCCGTGATCTTCCCCGTGGTGATGGCGCTGGGCTACGACCCGATCTGGTTCGGCGTGGTGGTCACCATGCTGGTGGAGATCGCGCTGATCAGCCCGCCCGACGGCACGGTGCTCTACGTGCTCCAAGGGATGCGGCGCGACGGCAGGCCGATCGGCGACGTCTTCGCCGGCGTGCTGCCCTTCGTCGGCGTCTACATCCTGGCGATCGTGGTGCTGATGGTCTTCCCCGGCATCGCGCTCTGGCTGCCATCCGTCGTCGGACCCTGAGACCGGGACACGTTGCCCATGCTGCATTTCGACCGCATCACGCGCGCAGGAACCGACGAGGTCGGCATCGAGATCCGCAACCTCGTCATCGCCGGCTGGACCGGCCGCGACGAGGCCGCGGTGCGCCACCACATCGAGGAACTGGCCGCGATCGGCGTGCCCGCCCCCTCCTCCGTGCCGGTCTTCTACCGCGCCGCGGCCGCCAACCTGACCCAGGCCTCGCGCCTCGAGGTGCTGGGCCCGGACACCTCGGGCGAGGCGGAGCCGGTGCTGGTCTCGATGGTGGACGGGCTCTGGCTCGGCCTCGGCTCCGACCACACCGACCGCAAGGCGGAAGCGGCCGGCATCGCGCTGTCGAAGCAGCTCTGCGGCAAGCCGATCGGCACCGGTCTCTGGCCGCTCGCAGAGGTCGAGGACCATTGGGACGAGCTGGAGCTGACCGCGAGCGTCCTGATCGAAGGCCAGGCCGTGCTCTACCAGCAGGGCCGCCTCGCCGCGATGCGTCACCCGCGCGACCTGCTCTCCGCCAGCCCCGAATGGCCCGCCCTGCCGGCCGGCAGCGCGATGTTCTGCGGCACGCTCCCGGCCATCGGCGGCATCCGGCCGGCCAGCCGCTTCACCATGGAGCTGCGCGACCCCGTCCTCGGCCGCACGCTTCGCCACGCCTACGCCATCGACGTGCTGCAGGTCGTGGTCTGACGCGCCGAGAGTTGTCCGGACAAGCGCGCGCGGCTAGCTTCCCCTCCGCAGGGAAGGATCGCGCCCCATGACGGGTCTCACCACGGACAGCCTCGGCTGGCGCCGGAAGTTCGGCGTCATCGCGCCCTCGACCAACACCTCCGTGCAGCCGGAATTCGACGCGATGCGGCCGGTGGGCGTGACCAACCATTTCGGCCGCATCCGCATCCCCAACATGCGCATCGCGAACGACGCCGACTTCAGCGCGCTGATGGACGCGATCCGCGGCACCATCATGGACTGCGTCGATTCCGTGATGTCGTCGGAGCCCGACTACCTCGTGATGGGCATGTCGGCGGAGACCTTCTGGGACGGGCTCGAAGGCTCGGTCGAGCTCGAGAAGCGCATCGAGGCCCGCGCGGGCGTGAAGGTGGCGATGGGGTCCGATGCCTGCCGCGCGGCGCTGCGCACGCTCGGCCCCGACATCCGCCGCATCGCGGTCATCACGCCCTACCAGCCGATCGGCGACCGGCAGGTGATCCGCTTCTTCAACGACTGCGGCTACGAGGTCGCGGGGCTGAAGGGGCTGAAATGCGAAAGCCCCGTCGCCATCGCGCATGTCTCCGAACGGACGCTGCGCGATGCGATCATCGAGCTGAACGACAGCTCCGTCGATGCCATCGTGCAGGTCGGCACCAACCTCGCCATGGCGCGGCTCGCGGCCGTGGCGGAGTTCTGGCTCGACAAGCCGGTCATCGCCATCAACACCGCGACCTATTGGTGGGCGCTGCGCCAGAACGGCATCATGGACAAGGTCCAGGGCTTCGGCGCGCTGCTCGAGAAGCACTGACGCGCGTGCCGCCCCGCCCGCCGCTCTACGCCCGCATCGAGGCGCGCCTGCGCGACGCGATCGCCGAAGGCCGCCACCCCGTCGGCACGCTGCTGCCGACGGAAGCGGAGCTGTGCCATTCGCTGAAGGTCTCGCGCCACACGGTGCGCGAAGCCCTGCGCCGGCTCGTCGAAGCGGGGCTGGTGGAACGCCGCCAGGGTGCGGGCAGCGTCGTCCTCGCGCGGGAGCCGCGCGGCGGCGAGGTGCACGCGATCCGCAACATCGACGGGCTGATGCAGTATGCCGCCGACACGCGGCTGCGCATCGCGCGGCGCGGCGTGGCGCCGCTGACGCGGGAAGAAGCCGCGCAGACGCTCACCACCGCGGGCGAGCCCTGGCTGAAGGTGGAAGGGCTTCGCATCGGCCAGGACGGGCGGGCGCTGGCCTTCACCCAGGTGCTGATCGCCCCGCCCTACGTCGCCATCGCGCCCGACCTGCCCGAGCGCGGCGCGATCCACAGCGCGATCGAGGATCGCTTCGGTGTCGAGGTGGCGGAGGTGGTGCAGGAGATCTCCGCCGGCCCCATGCCGGCAGCCGTCGCCGCCGCGCTGAAGCGCCGCGCGCGCGACGTCGGCATGGTCTTCCTGCGGCGCTACCTGCTGACAGGGGGGGAGACGCTGCTGGTCTCCCGCAGCTGGCACCCGGCGGAGCGCTTCACCTACGCCATGCGGCTGCGCCGCCAGGACGGGTGACCTTCACGCGCCGCCGGCGTGGCGCTAGCATTTGTCCGGACAACACCAGGGACCAACCCGGCATGTGGCCTTCCGACGCGCGGCTTGCGCTCAGCATCGTCGTCAATGTCGAGGAAGGCGCGGAGATGTCGCTGCGCGACGGCGACAAGGGGCCGGAGCCCGTGGACGAGCTCGGCGTCCACCTGAAGATCCCGATCCGCAACTTCGCCAACGAATCCAACTACGACTACGGCATCCGCGCCGGCTGGCCGCGCGTGCAGGCGGTGCTGGCGAAGCACGCCATCCCCGCGACCTTCACCGCCGCGGGCCTCGCGCTGGAACGGGCGCCCGAGATCGGCCGCGCCATCGCGGCGGGCGGCCACGAGCCCTGCAGCCATGGCTGGCGCTGGGTCCACCAGTTCTCCTACGACGAGGCGCGGGAACGCGATTTCGTCCGAAAGGCGATCGAGAGCATCCGCGCCACCACCGGCCACCGCCCGATGGGCTGGCTCTCGCGCTACCTCCATTCGCCGCGGCTGCGCCGCACGCTGGCGGAGGAAGGCTTCCTCTATCACATGGACGACTTCTCCGACGACGTGCCGCGCTGGGACGTGGTGGAGACGGATGGCGGGCCGCGCGCGATCGTGATCATGCCCTATGCGCTCGACAGCAACGACATGAAGTTCTGGCTCGCGCCCGGCTACACGCCGGAGCAGTGGCTGGACTACGCCGTCGAGACCTTCGACGTGCTGTGGGAGGAAGGCGCTTCCGCGCCGCGCATGATGTCGCTCGGCGTGCATCTGCGCATCATCGGCCGACCGGGGCGTATCCGCGCCTTCGACCGCTTCATCCAGCATGCGCGCAGCAAGGCCGGCGTCTGGTTCGCGACCCGCCTGCAGATCGCCCGCGCCTTCGCCGCCGCCACCCCTGCCCCCGCGGAGCCCGCCGCCCGATGAGCTACGACATCGCTGCCTCCTTCGCCGCACACGCCGCGACGACGCGCTACGAGAACCTGCCGCCCGCGGCACTGGCCGCCGCCAAGACCTTCCTGCTCGATACGCTGGGCGTCGGGCTCGCGGGCAGCAGCGGCGCCAATGTGCGCGCGGTCTGCGACCTCGCGCGCAGTTGGGGCCCGGGCGAGGAAGCGACGGCCTGGCTCGACGGCTCGCGCATGTCCGCGGGCTCGGCCGCGATCGTCAACGCCTACCTGATCCATTGCCTGGAATTCGACTGCGTCCACGAAGGCGCGGTGGTGCATCCGATGGCCACGTTGCTGTCCGCGCTGTTCGCCTGGTCGGAACGGGAAGCCGCACGCGGGCGCCCGGTGGATGGCCGGCGCTTCGTGACGGCGATGGCCGTCGGCGTGGATGTGGCGGGCCTGCTCGGCGTCGCGACCGATGCGCCGCTGCGCTTCTTCCGCCCCGCCACGGCCGGCGGCTTCGGCGCGACGGCGGGCATCGCGAGCCTGGCGGGCTTCGATGCGGCGACGATCCGCAGCGCCTTCGGCCACATGTACGGCCAGACCAGCGGCACGCTGCAGCCGCACCTGGAAGGCTCGCCGCTGCTCGGGCTGCAGATCGGCTTCAATGCGCGCGGCGCGATCGCGGCGGCGGATCTCGCGGCGGCCGGGATGCAGGGGCCGGTGGACGTCTTCACCGGCCGCTACGGCTACTACACGCTGATCGAGGACGGCCAGCTCCACGCCGACCGGATCGAGGCGGCGCTGGGGCGCGAGTGGCAGATCACGCAACTCGCGCACAAGCCCTTCCCCTCGGGCCGGCTCACGCATGGCGTGGTGCATGGGCTGCGCGACCTGATGCGCCAGCACGGCTTCGCGCCCGACGACATCGCGGAGGTTCTCTGCCGCGTGCCGCCGCTGGTGCGGCGCCTGGTCGGCCGGCCGGACGTGCCGGACCCGGCGTCCAACTATGCCAAGCTCTGCCTGCCTTTCGTCGCGGGCGTCTATCTCGCGAAGGGGCGTTGCGACGTGCCGGATTTCCGCGGCGAGGCGCTGCGCGACCCGCGCGTGCACCACTTCGCGGCGAAGGTCCGCCACGAGCCCGATGGCAACACCGACGAGAACGCGCTCGACCCGCAATACATCGAGGTGCGGCTGAATTCCGGCACGGTGCACGGCATCCACCTGGCCCATGTCTACGGCCACCCGCTGACGCCCGAGGAGAACGAGGAGAAGTTCTTCCGCTGCTGCCGCCACGCGGAGCCCGCCCTGCCCGAAACCCGCGCACGCCGCATCCGCGACATGGTCGCGGGGGTGGAGGGCATGGCGGACGTCTCCGCGCTGGTGGCGACGCTGGCGGGCCGCGATTGACGGGGCGGTCGCCCAGACCTATTTGTCCGGACAAATCTGCGGGGAGCCCGGCCATGGACATCAACGCGACGCGCCTCGCCGACGAGGATGACGCGCTGCTCGACGCCATCGAGAAATGGCTGGAGCGCGACGTGCGCCCGCATGTGCTGCGCCTCGAGCACGCGGACGAATACCCGCACGAGATGGTCGAGCAGATGAAGGCGCTCGGCCTGTTCGGCGCGACGATCCCGGTGGAGTATGGCGGCCTCGGCCTGTCGGCGACGACCTATGCGAAGATCGTCGAGAAGATCGCCGAGACCTGGATGTCGCTGACCGGCATCTTCAACAGCCACCTGATCATGTCGGCGATCGTCACGCGCCTCGGCACGGAGGAGCAGAAGCGCCTCTGGCTGCCGAAATTCGCCTCCGGCGAGATCCGCGGCGGCCTTGCGCTGACCGAGCCCGATTGCGGCACCGACCTGCAGGCGATCCGCACGCGAGCGAAGCGCGACGGCGACCACTACGTCGTCAACGGCACCAAGACCTGGATCAGCAACGGCATCGAGGGCAGCTGCTTCGCCCTGCTGGTCAAGACCGACCCAGCCGTGGAGCCCCGCTACAAGGGCATGTCGATGATCCTCGCGCCGAAGCACGAGGGTTTTCGGGTCGGTCGCAAGCTCGAGAAGATGGGCTACAAGGGCATCGACAGCGCGGAACTCGTCTTCGAGGATTACCGCGTGCCGGCTGAGAACCTGATCGGCGGCGAGGGCAAGGGGCTGAACGCGGCGCTCTCGGGCCTCGAACTCGGCCGCATCAACATCGCAGCCCGCGGCTGCGGCCTGGCCTCTGCGGCGCTCAAGGATTCCGTGCGCTACAGCCAGATCCGCAAGACGATGGGCAAGCCGATCTGCGAGCACCAGGCGATCCAGCTGAAGCTCGGCGAGATGGCCACGCGCCTGCAGGCCGCGCGCCTGCTGACCTATGACGCGGCGCGCGCCTACGACAAGGGTGAGCGCTGCGACATGGAAGCGGGGATGGCGAAATACTTCGCCTCCGAGGCCGCGGTGGAGAACAGCCTGGAGGCGATGCGCATCCATGGCGGCTACGGCTATTCCAAGGAATACCACATCGAGCGCTACTTCCGCGACGCGCCGCTGATGTGCATCGGCGAGGGCACGAACGAGATGCAGCGCATCATCATCGCGAAGCAGCTCGTCGCGCGGAACCCGGTGTGAAGCCGCTTCCACTCAAGGGCCTCCGCGTCCTCGCCTTCGAGCAGTTCGGCGCCGGCCCCTTCGCCACGATGAA
>Ga0315900_10011497_pt1 | contig 10957 bp, 10 predicted proteins | sample LakEriMetagenome_FD_203521 | JGI IMG/M metagenome (GOLD analysis project Ga0315900, IMG submission 203521) | Freshwater fungal communities from buoy surface, Lake Erie, Ohio, United States - Buoy 12 MA114 | ecosystem: Environmental > Aquatic > Freshwater > Lake > Lake biofilm | place: USA: Lake...
TTTGATCATGCGCGACGTGGCGGGGCGCGTGGTCGATGCGCTGATCGACCCGCTCGGTCAGGTCGTGGAACCACCCGAATCCTACGGGCTCACGGCCGTGCGGGTCGGGGGGCGGATCGCCGACCGCGCCCGCCTCGGCGGCACGATCGATTCGATCCTGGACGAGAGCGCCGACAGCTATGCCCAACTGCGCCTCGCCTATGTCCAGAACCGCCGCTTTCAGCTTGGCCAGACCGGCGCGGCCGAGGATTTCGAGGACCCCTATGCAGCGCAATGACCTGACGCGCCGCGCCTTCGTCGCGGCCCTCACAGCCTCGGTCGCCTCGGTGGCAGCACCCGCCTCGGCGCTGGAGCCCGCCACCGCTCGGGGGCTGGTCGACCGCGTGCTGGCCGATGTCGTTCCCCTCATCAATTCCGGGCAGACGGCCGAGCAGATGTTTCCCGCCTTCGAGCGGATCTTCGCGACCTATGCCGATGTGCCCGCCATCGCGCGCGCCGCGCTCGGGCCGGTCGCGCGCACCCTGCCCGCGGCGGAGTTCGCGGCCTATGAGGGGGCCTTTCGCCTCTACATGGCGCGCAAGTACGGCCGCCGCTTCCGCGAGTTCATCGGCGGGCGCATCGAGGTGACGGGCGCCGCCCCCCTCGGCCGGCACGCCGAGGTGCGCAGCATGGTCGAGATGACCGGCTGGGCCCCCTTCGAGATGCTCTGGCATGTGGCGGACGTCGGCGGGCAGCCGCTGTTCTTCAACCTCATCATCGAGGGGGTGAACATGCTCGCGGTCGAGCGGACCGAGATCCAGGCCATGCTTTCGGCGCGTGGCGGCGATGTGGGGCGCCTCGTGCAGGACCTCGCGCAGGCGTGAACGACGCGCGCCCGCCGGATTGACCCGCGTCAAGGCGCGGGCCGCAGGGTCTGCCACCTTCGGCGCGGATTGCACGCCGAAGGAGGTTTCAATGGTCGAAAAATCCGCCAACGATCCGTTCTGGCCCTCGATCTTCGATCCGCTGCGCGCGCTCGGGACGCGAGTCGCGAACTGGTTCTCGCCCGCCGCCGAGGCGAGCGAGGGCGAGGGCGCCTATCGCATCGCGCTCGAGGTGCCGGGCGTCGCCGAAGAGGACATCCACCTCTCGATCGATCAAGGCGTCGTCACGGTGCGGGGCGAGAAACGCACGAGCCGCGAGGAGCGGGGCGAGACCTGGTTCTTCTCGGAGCGCCAGTTCGGATCCTTCAGCCGCAGCTTCCGCCTGCCGCCTGATGCGGACGAGGGCGGGATCGCGGCGCGCCTGTCGGAGGGCGTGCTCGAGATCACGCTGCCGCGGCGGATCCTGCCCGAGGCCGAGGGCCGGGCCCGGCGCATCCCGATCACGAGCGGCTGACGCCTAGTCGCCGAGCAGGAAGGCCCGCACCCCTTCCAGAAGGCCCGCCGTCCCGCCCGTGGCGGGCGCGCCATCGGCCGCGAAGGGCGCGCCGCCTGCGGACGGCATGTCCATGGGCAGGGGCCGCGGCGGCATGCCTTCGTGGACGCGCAGCATCGTCTCGCGCCAGATCTCGGCCGGCAGGCCGCCGCCGGTGACGCCGGTCAGGGGCGAATTGTCGTCGTAGCCCATCCAGACGCCCGCGACGTAATCGGCCGTGAAGCCCACGAACCACGCATCGCGCGCGGCCTGCGTCGTGCCGGTCTTGCCCGCCGCCGGCCGGTCGAGCGCCGCGCGCGTGCCGGTGCCCTGTTCGATCACCTGCGTCATCATGTAGATGAGCGCGCGCGCCGCTCCCTCGCCGATCACCCGCTCGCCCATCCCGCCCGCCTGCCCGATGAGGGGGGCGGCCTCTCCCTGGAGCCGGAGGTCGATGAGGCCATAGGGCACCACCGACCGCCCGCCGTTGAGGATGCCGGCATAGGCCGCCGTCATCTGCAAGAGCGTCGCCTCCGACACGCCGAGCGCCAGCGCCGGCCCCGCCGCGAGGTCGCTGTCGAGGCCGAACTCGGCCGCGACCTGCCGGACGCGCGCGCGGCCGACCGCCTCGCTTACCCGCACGGCGGGGATGTTGAGGGAATGCGCCAGCGCCTCGGTCAGCGTCACGCTGCCGCGGAAATCCTCGGTATAGTTCCGCGGCGACCAAGGGCCCGAGCCGGGCACGTTCAGCGTAAGTGGCGCGTCCTCGACCCGGTCGAAGGGCGAATGGCCAAGATCGAGCGCCGCGGCATAGATGAAGGGCTTAAAGGCCGATCCGGTCTGGCGGCGGGCCTGGGTCGCGCGGTTGAAGGCGCCCGCGACCTCTGACTTGCGCCCCCCCACCATCGCGCGCACCGCCCCGTCCGAGGACATCACGATGATCGCGGCCTGCGCCTGCGAGCCCTCGCGCACGCGCTCGGCAAAGACAGCGAGCAGCGCCTCCTCGGCGGCGCGCTGGATGTGCTGGTCGAGCGTCGTCTGCACGATGACATCCTCGGTCGTGCGCCGGGTCAGGAAGGCGGGCCCCGTCTCCATCACCCAATCGGCGAAATAGCCGCCCGCCCGCGCCTCGGCCGCGGCTGACAGCCGCGCGGGCGCCGCCATCGCCGCAGCATGATCGGTCGGCGAAAGATATCCCTGTTCGGCCATGAGGCCGAGGATCACCCGCGCCCGGCCCTGCGCGCGCTCAAGGCTGTTGGTCGGCGCGAAATAGGAGGGCGCCACCAGCAACCCCGCGAGCATCGCCGCCTCGGCCGGATCGACCTGTGCGGCCGACTTGCCGAAATAGCGCTGGGCGGCGGCCTCGAACCCGCGCGCGCCGGCGCCGAGATAGGCGCGGTTGAGGTAGATCGTCAGGATCTCGTCCTTGGAATAGCGCGCCTCGAGCGCGAGCGCATAGGGCACCTCGCGCAACTTGCGCAGGATCGAGCCGCGCCGGCAGTCGGCCTCGTAATCGGCCTCGGTCTTCCACAGCGCCGGATCGTAGGGCCGCCCGAGGCAGAGGAGTTTCGCGACCTGCTGGGTGATGGTCGAGCCGCCGTTGCCCGAGAACGGCCCCCGCCCCTCGGCGAGGTTGATGCGGATCGCGCTGGCGATGCCGCGCGGCGAGACGCCGAAATGGCCATAGAAGCGGCGATCCTCGGTCGCGATGATGGCGTTGCGCAGATGGGCCGAGACATCCTGCGCCGTGATGACGCCGCCGAACATCTCGCCCCGCCAGGCATAGACATCGCCCTGATGGTCGAGCAGCGTGACCGACCCGCGCGCGCGCCCGTCGATCAGCGCACCGAGTTCGGGCAGGCGGGAATGGTCGAGCCATGTCATCGCGCCGACCACCATCGCCGCAGCAAGCCCCAGCCGCCACGCTACGGCCCAGATCAGACGCAGGATGCCCGCGACCAGCGCGCGGACCAGCCCGCCAAGCCAGCCCGTCGCCCGCTCGGGACGCCGTCCGGATTTGCCGCCCATGCCTCTGCCCGCGACGGTCCAGATCGTCGCGCCCTTGTTGTTTGGTGCCATGCTACACCATCCCCCGCCCTGAGCGAAGGGGCTTGGCCAGCTGCAGCCGGCATCATTCAGCCTGAATTTTAGGCAAACACTCAGGATTGTGCGAAAATTGCGCATCAGTGCGCAATTCAGCCGGGCGCGCACCACGTGAAACGTTGTCGAACCGCTCCAACCTGTCGAGGTGAACCTCGCAGGGTCTCGTCTTGAGGCCACGGACAGGGAAGGGGAGCAGACGTGAAACTGATCATCGCAGCCATCAAGCCCTTCAAGCTTGACGAAGTCCGCGAAGCGCTGACGGCCATCGGCGTGCGCGGCATGATGGTGACGGAGATAAAGGGCTTCGGCGCCCAGTCGGGCCATACGGAAATCTATCGCGGCGCTGAATACGCCGTGAACTTCGTGCCGAAGGTCAAGCTCGAGATCGTCGTTCAGGACGGCCTCGCCGACCAGGTCGTGGACACGATCGCGAAGACGGCGCGCACCGACAAGATCGGGGACGGCAAGGTGTTCGTGTTGGACGTGGAAGCCGCGGTGCGGGTGCGCACCGGCGAACTCAACGACGATGCCCTCTGACGGTATCAGCTAAGAGGAAACCTCAAGGATGAAGAACTTGGTCAAACTCCCGGGCCTCGCCGCGATCGCTGCGGCCGTCACGGCCATGCCGGCCATGGCGCAGGAGCTCGCGCCCTATGTCTTCGAAAAGACCGTCGACAAGGGCGATGTCGCGTGGATGAGCATTGCCACCATCCTGGTGCTGCTCATGACGATTCCGGGGCTCGCGCTGTTCTACGGCGGCCTCGTGCGCACCAAGAACATGCTGTCGCTGCTCACGCAGGTCTTTGCCATCACCGCAATCGTCTGCCTGATCTGGGTGACCTACGGCTATTCGCTCGCCTTCTCCTACGGCGGGGCGCTCGATACCTATGTGGGTGGCCTGTCGAAGATGTTCCTCGCGGGGGTCGACTACTCCACGCTGGTTCCCACCTTCTCGAACGGCATATGGTTGCCCGAATTCACCTTCGTCGCCTTCCAGATGACATTTGCCTGCATCACGCCGGCGCTGATCGTCGGGGCCTTCGCCGAGCGGGTGAAGTTCTCGGCCATCATCGTGTTCGTCGTGCTGTGGGTGACGTTCATCTATTTCCCGATGGCGCACATGGTCTGGTGGTGGGGCGGCCCGGACTTTCTGGCCGAGCAGCAGACCGCCAAGCTGATCGCCGAGGCCGCGGGCGATACCGCCGCCGCCGAGGCTGCCGCCGCGAACCTCGCCGCGAACGGGCTGATCTGGAACTGGGGTGCGCTCGACTTCGCGGGCGGAACGGTCGTGCACATCAACTCGGGCATCACGGCCCTCGTGGGGGCGATCGTCGTCGGCAAGCGGATCGGTTACGGCCGCGAATCGATGGCGCCCCATTCCTTGACCATGACGATGATCGGCGCGGCGCTGCTCTGGGTCGGCTGGTTCGGCTTCAACGCCGGCTCGAACCTCGAGGCGAACGCGATCACCTCGCTTGCCGTCGTCAACACCTTCGTGGCGGCTGCCGCGGCCGGTCTGGCGTGGATGTTTGCGGAATGGGCGACCAAGGGGCATCCCTCGCTCCTCGGCCTCGTGTCGGGGGTCGTCGCGGGCCTCGTGGCGGTAACGCCGGCGGCCGGCTTTGCCGGGCCGATGGGGTCGATCGTTCTTGGCCTGATCGCGGGGGTCGTCTGCTTCGGCTTCGTCGCCTTCATCAAGCAGAAGTTCGGGCTCGATGATTCGCTCGACGTGTTCGGCATCCACGGGCTCGGCGGCATCATCGGCGCGATCGGCACCGGCATCCTTGTCAACCCGGGCCTCGGCGGGGCGGGCATCCCCGACTATCTCTCGCAGCCGGGCACGCTGCAGGTGGCGGAGTATGTCTTCTCGACCGCCGTGATGGCGCAACTCAAGGCTGTCGGCTTCACGGTCGTGTTCGTCGGGATCGGGTCGTTCATCCTCTTCAAGCTCGTCGATCTCACGATCGGCCTGCGCGTGAAGGCAGAAGTGGAGCGCGAGGGCCTCGACATCGCCGAACATGGCGAGCGCGCCTACAACATGTGAGGGGTCATCCCGCACGCGACAGGAGGGGTCCGGGGGTTCATCCCCCGGGCCCTGCCGTTTCAGGCACCCGCTCGTTCAGTCCTCAGCCGCGAGGATCGCACGCGCCACCGCCGGCACCGTTGCCGCCGTCAGCCCCGCGACATTCATCCGCCCGTTACCGACAAGATAGATCCCGTGCTCCTCGCGCAGCCGCACGACGGCCGCCGCGCTCACGGGCAGGAGCGAGAACATCCCCCGCTGCCGCGCGATCGCGCCAAAGCGCGCCGCGCCCGTCAGGCGCGCGAGTTCGGCCGCCAGCGCGGCGCGGTTGGCGATCATGCCCCTGCGGATCGCGTCGAGCTCCCCCTCCCACATCGCGCGCAGCCCGGGATCGGCGAGGATCACCGAGACGATGCGCGCGCCGTGGTCGGGCGGAAAGGAATAGGCCACGCGGTTCAGCGCCGAGAGGGTGGCCTGCATCGCGCCCTGCCGCGCCCCCTCGGGCGTGAGCGCGATGAGGGCGCCCGTGCGTTCGCGGTAGATGCCGAAGTTCTTCGAGCACGACACCGCCACCAGCACCTCGGGCAGCGCGGCCGCGAGCGCGCGCGTGCCCGCCGCATCCTCGGCCAGCCCCGCGCCGAAGCCCATGTAGGCCAGATCGACGAGCGGGACCGCCCCCCGCGCCGCCATGAGCGCCGCCACCGCCGCCCAACCCTCGGGCGAAAGGTCGGCGCCGGTCGGGTTGTGGCAGGCCCCGTGCAGCACGACCGCATCGCCCGCCCCCGCCGGCCCGAGATCGGCGAGCATCCCGCCCAGGTCCACATCGCCCGTCGCCGCGTCGTAATAGCGATAGCGCGCGACGCGCAGCCCGGCAGGCGCCAGCACGGCGGGGTGGTTGGGCCAGGTGGGGTCGGGCAGCCAGACCGTCGCCCCCGGCCGCGCGCGCTGGATCAGCTCGGCCGCCTGCCGGATCGCGCCCGTCCCGCCCGGGGTCGCGGCCACCGACACCCGGCCCGAACGCGCGAGCCCCTCGCCCAGCACCAGCGCGGCGATCGCGTCGTTGAACGCCGCATCGCCCACGAGCGCGGTGTAGGACTTGGTCGTCTCGCCCTCCCAGATGCGCCGCTCGGCCTCGCGCACGGCGGCCATGACGGGGGTGCGGCCGGCCGCATCGCGATAGACCCCGATGCCAAGGTCGATCTTGCCCTGCCGCGGATCGGCGCGAAACAGCGCGCCGAGCGCCATGATCTGGTCCTCGGGCTCTGGGGCGAGGGTTTCGAACATCCGCTCAGCCCTTCGCGATCTTCAGATCGTCATACATCCCCCATTCGGCCCACGACCCGTCATAGAGGGCGTGGTCGCGATGCCCGATGCGTTCGAGCGCGAGGTTGATGATCGCGGCCGTGACGCCCGAGCCGCAGCTCGTGATGACGGGCCGCGCAAGGTCCACCCCCGCCGCGTCGAACACCGCGCGCAGGGCGGCCGGATCCTTCATCGTGCCGTCGGGGTTCAGAAGCGTCTGGAAGGGCACGTTGCGCGCCCCGGGAATGTGGCCGCAGCGCAGGCCGGGGCGCGGCTCGGGCTCTTCCCCGCGGAAGCGGCCGGGGCTGCGGGCATCGAGGATCTCGTGATCGCCGAGCTTCGAGGCCTGCGCGACCTGCGTGACGTCCTTCACGAGGCCCGCCTGCCGCTGCACCGTCATGTGCCGGTCGCGCAGCACGGGCGGCATGTCCTCGAGCGGGCGGCCCTCGGCGCGCCACTTGGGAAGCCCGCCGTCGAGCACCGCGACATCGGTCTTGCCCATCAGGCGGAAGGTCCACCACACGCGTGCGGCCGAGAAGATCCCCATCCCGTCATAGACCACGACCTGATGGCCATCGCCCACGCCCATCGCGCGCATCCGGCTGATGAACTTCTCGGGCGGGGGCGCCATGTGGGGCAGCGCCGAGCGGTGGTCCGACATCTCGTCGATGTCGAAGAAGCGCGCGCCGGGGATGTGGGCGGCCGCGTATTCGGCGCGCGCGTCGCGCGCCATCTGCGGCAGATACCACGAGGCGTCGAGGATGCGCAGGTCGGGATCCTCGAGATGCGCCCCGAGCCATCCGGTCGAGACCAGCGTGCGCGGGTCGTCCTTGGTCATGCCGTCCTCCCCGGGGTGCGCGCGGCGCCCTCAGCCCTGCTTGAGCAGCCGCGCCTTCTGGCGCTGCCAGTCGCGTTTTGCCTCGGTCTCGCGCTTGTCGGCAAGCTTCTTGCCCTTAGCGATCCCGATCCTGATCTTCACCCGGCCCTTGTCGTTGAAATACATCGCGATCGGGACGAGCGTCATGCCCTCGCGCTGGGTCGCCTGCCAGAGCCGCGCGAGTTCGCGCCGCGACACCAGCAGCTTGCGCCGCCGCCGCTCCTCATGGCCGAAGATGCCCGCGTGCTGTAGCGCAGCGATGTAGCTGTTGATGAGCCAAAGTTCTCCACCCTCGACCGAGGCATAGCTCTCGGCGATGGCGGACTGGCCGGTGCGCAGCGCCTTGACCTCGGATCCGGCCAGCACGATGCCCGCCTCGAGGTCGTCCTCGATGGCATAATCGAACCGCGCCCGGCGGTTTTCGGCGATGAGCCGAGAGTTGGGATCCGACTTCGCAACCATGCGCCGGGGGATAGGCCAACAGGCCCTGCCTGTCCAGCGGCACGGGCTGCCGCAGGCAGCGCTCCATGTGACGCCGGGGGCTGGCCGCGATCGGGTGCGATAGGCGCCCGCCTATGGCGCGTTGCGGCCCGAGGGCAGGCGCTCGAGCATTTCCTGTCGGCGGAGCGGGAACTTGTCGATCGCGTGGGTGATCTCGCGCACGTCCCAGGGCAGGGGCTTGCGCAGCTTGGCTTCGCCGTCCTTGTCGATAAGCACGAGCGAGAACCCCCGCGGCCTGAGCTTCGCGCGGATGGCAGTGCGGGCCGCGGGATCCGTGTCGATGATGACGATCACGTCGCGCTCGGCCAAAGCATCCGGGTCGGCCTCAATGTGGCGCATCTGCTGTTCGAACAGCGGGTCGGACGGGCTGTCGGCAAAGACAACGACGGGGCGCGCCGTCCATTTCAGCGCGCCGAGATCGGTTTCGGCTGCCGGAATGACACGCAGCGCCCCCGGCTCTCCAGCGGAAGCCGGCAGCGGCAGATGCGCGATGAGGGCAAGGGCGATGAGGGCTGCACGGACCATGGAATGTGATATAGGTGGGAAAACGACTGCGACAAAGCCCGTGTGGCCCAGTTCGGACGAGGAGAGAAGGATGACCCAGAGCCATGACGACTGACGACTGGCGCCGGCTCGCGGCGCGCGAACTCAAGGGCGCGGACCCCGACACGCTCGTCTGGCAGACGCTCGAGGGGATCGCGGTCAAGCCGCTCTATACGGCCGCGGATACCGAGGGGCTCGCGCATGCGGGCAGCCTGCCGGGCCTGCCGCCCTTCACCCGCGGCGTGCGCGCGACGATGTATGCCGGCCGCCCCTGGACCATCCGGCAATATGCGGGCTTCTCGACGGCCGAGGAATCGAACGCCTTCTATCGCAAGGCGCTGGCGGCGGGGCAGCAGGGCGTCTCGGTCGCCTTCGACCTCGCGACCCACCGCGGCTATGACAGCGACCACCCGCGCGTCGTGGGCGATGTCGGCAAGGCGGGCGTCGCGATCGATTCGGTCGAGGACATGAAGATCCTCTTCGAGGGTATCCCGCTCGATCAGGTGTCGGTGTCGATGACGATGAACGGCGCGGTGATCCCGGTCCTCGCCGCCTTCATCGTCGCGGGCGAAGAGCAGGGCGTGCCGCGCGCGCAGCTTTCGGGCACGATCCAGAACGACATCCTCAAGGAGTTCATGGTCCGCAACACCTACATCTATCCGCCCGAACCTTCGATGCGGATCGTGGCCGACATCATCGAGTTCACCGCCGCCGAGATGCCGCGCTTCAACTCGATCTCGATCTCGGGCTACCACATGCAGGAGGCGGGCGCGAACCTCGTGCAGGAGCTGGCCTTCACGCTCGCCGACGGGCGCGAATATGTCCGCGCCGCACTCGCGCGCGGCATGGATGTCGATGCCTTCGCCGGGCGGCTGTCGTTCTTCTTCGCGATCGGGATGAACTTCTTCATGGAGGCCGCGAAGCTGCGCGCCGCGCGCACGATCTGGCACCGCATCATGTCGGAGTTCGGCGCCAAGCGCCCCGAGAGCCTGATGCTGCGCACCCATTGCCAGACCTCGGGCGTGAGCCTGCAGGAGCAGGATCCGTGGAACAACGTCGTGCGCACGGCCTACGAGGCGCTCGCGGCGGTGCTGGGCGGCACGCAGTCGCTGCACACCAACGCGCTCGACGAGGCGATCGCGCTGCCCACCGAATTCGCCGCCCGCATCGCGCGCAACACCCAGCTCATCTTGCAGGAGGAGACGGGGATCACCAAGGTCGTCGATCCGCTCGCGGGGAGCTATTACGTCGAGAGCCTGACGGCGGAACTGATCGCCAAGGCCGAGGCGCTGATGGCCGAGGTCGAGGCGATGGGGGGGATGACGAAGGCGGTCGCCTCGGGCATGCCGAAGCTGCGGATCGAGGAGAGCGCCGCGCGCCGGCAGGCGATGATCGACCGCGGGGACGAGGTGATCGTGGGCGTCAACAAGTACCGCCTGGCCGAGGAGGCGCCGATCGACATCCTCGAGATCGACAACCGCAAGGTGCGCGCGGCGCAGATCGCGCGGCTCGAGGCGATCCGCGCCCGCCGCGACGGGGCGGCCTGCGCCGCGGCGCTGGCGGAGGTGCGCAGGCGCGCGGCCGAGGGGGGCAACCTGCTCGAGGCCGCGATCGCCGCGGCGCGGGCGCGGGCGAGCGTGGGAGAGATCAGCATGGCGATGGAAGAGGTCTTCGGGCGCCACCGCGCCGAGGTGCGCACCCTCGCGGGCGTCTATGGCGCGGCCTATGAGGGGGACGCGGGATTTGCGCGGATCCGCGCCGATGTCGAGGCCTTCGAGGCGGCCGAGGGGCGGCGGCCGCGCATGATGGTCGTGAAGATGGGGCAGGACGGCCACGACCGCGGCGCCAAGGTGATCGCGACGGCCTTCGCCGACATCGGCTTTGACGTCGATGTGGGCCCGCTCTTCCAGACGCCCGAGGAGGCGGCGCAGGATGCGATCGACAACGACGTGCACGTCGTCGGGATCTCGTCGCAGGCGGCGGGGCACAAGACGCTGGCGCCGATGCTGATCGCAGCGCTGCGCGAGAAGGGGGCGGGCGAGATCCTCGTCGTCTGCGGCGGGGTCATCCCGGCGCAGGACTATGACTTTCTGCGCGCGCACGGGGTGGCCGCGATCTTCGGGCCGGGGACGAACATCCCCGAGGCGGCGCGCGAGATCCTCGGGCTGATCCGGGCCGCCCGGGGGTGAGGGGGAGAAGGCCGGGGGGCGCTG
>Ga0315900_10011498_pt1 | contig 10956 bp, 7 predicted proteins | sample LakEriMetagenome_FD_203521 | JGI IMG/M metagenome (GOLD analysis project Ga0315900, IMG submission 203521) | Freshwater fungal communities from buoy surface, Lake Erie, Ohio, United States - Buoy 12 MA114 | ecosystem: Environmental > Aquatic > Freshwater > Lake > Lake biofilm | place: USA: Lake...
TGCCGGCTGGGATGGCGAGTATGATGACTTTGGCGGCGGTCATGCCAGCCTGCGGGCCGGCAAGGATGGCAAGCTGCGTGTCAGCCTGGTTTCCGGCCGCCAGGAAGGGCAGGAGGCCTCGACCCTCGACGCCACCGTGCCGCCGGAACAGGTTCGGACGGACAAGGGCGGGATGATGACGGCCGAGTTCACTTTTCAAGATGCGGAGGCGGTGGTGAAGAACAAGCCCGCCAGGTTCAAGCTCATCAAGCTGGGCCGCTATCTGCGCATTGAAACGGAGGACGCAGCGCCCTACGCAGGCAGCGGCTGGTTTGACGGCATCTATCGCGGCGGTCCGGTGCCCCAGGAGTAAGGAAAGCGGCCTTATTTCCACCTTGGCAAGGGAGGATCGATCCGGTTATGCAGGGGCATGATCCGATGCCGACTCCTTGTTTTGACATGCTTCTGGTTTGTCGCCGCGCTGCCAGCGGCGGACCGGCCGAACATCATCCTGATCCTGGCCGATGACCTGGGCCATGGCGACCTGGGCTGCCAGGGCAGCCGCACGATTCGCACGCCCAATCTGGACGCCATGGCCGCGCAGGGGACGCGCTTCACCTCGTTTTACGTCGCGCAGGCCGTCTGCAGCGCCTCGCGCGCCGCCCTGATGACCGGCTGCTACCCGAACCGTGTTTCCATGCAGGGCGCGCTGAATCACACCAGCCGGGAGGGGATTCATCCTGACGAACATCTGCTGCCTGAAATGCTGAAGGAGCAGGGCTATGTCTGCGGGGCGTTCGGCAAGTGGCACCTCGGCACCACGGCGATGTTTTCGCCGTTGAAGAACGGCTTCGACGAGTTCTGGGGCATCCCCTACTCCAACGACAACAGCAAGTATCACCCCAGCCTCGCGGCCGAAATGCCGCCGCTGCCGCTCTACGAGGACGCCAAGGTGATCGAAACGGATCCAGACCAGGGTCAGTTCACGCGGCGCATCACGGAGAAGGCGGTGAGCTTCATCCGCCGCCATGAGACGAAGCCGTTCTTCCTGTATGTGCCGCACGTCATGCCGCATGTGCCCATCTTTGCCTCGGAAAAATTCAAGGGCAGGTCGCCGCACGGGCTTTACGCCGATGTCGTCGAGGAGCTGGACTGGAGCGTCGGCATGATCCTGGCGGCGGTGAGGCAGGCGGGCGTCGATGACAAGACGCTGGTGATGTTCTTCTCCGACAACGGCCCCTTTCTCAGCTACGGCAACCACGCCGGCAGCGCCGCCCCGCTGCGCGAAGGCAAGCTGACCAGCTTTGAGGGCGGCGTGCGCGTGCCCTTCATCGCCCGCTGGCCGGGCCGGGTGCCGGCGGGGCGTGTGTGTGACGAGCCTCTGACCGAGATGGATTTGAAGCCGACCATGGCCGCCTGGCTGGGCGCCCCGGCGCCGGTGAAAAAGACCGACGGCCGGGACGTGAGTGATCTTTTGTTGGGCAAGGACGGGGCGGTCTCGCCGCATGAGGCCTTGGTGTTTTATGCGGGCAATGAGCTGCAGGCCGTGCGCAGCGGGCTGTGGAAGCTGCACTTTGCGCATCCCTACATCACCGTCACGGGTGAGCCCGGGCGCGACGGCAAGCCCTCCAACTGGGAGAACATGAAGCCGGCGGCGATCACGCAGAGCGGCATCGCGGGCATCGCCACGCGCCATGGCTACCAGGTGGCGGAGCAGGCCGAGGCGCTCTACGACCTCAAGGCGGATCCCGGGGAGTCGAAGGATCTGGCGGCCGCGCATCCCGACGTGGTGGAACGGCTGAAGAAGCTGGCCGAGCCTTTTCGCTCGCAGCTGGGCGACTCGCTTCGGGGAGTGAAAGGCGCGGAGGTGCGCCCGGCGGGAAATGATGGCGAATGATCATCACGCCTTGGACAAGGAAGCCCGGCCTGTCTTAATGTTCACCATCCCGTTTCTACCGCCATGAATGCCGAAGCCACTGACGCCCTTTTGAATGAAGTTCACAGCCTGGCTCCGCATTCCGTGGCCGACCTGCTGGAAACCCGGCCGCCTGCGGAGGGCGTGACGGTCCTGGAGGCGCTCAACCCGATGGTGGCGCAGCAGGTGCTGCACGAGATGCAGGAGCAGCACCGCTGCCAGATCATCGCCGCGGCTCCGATTGAGAAGGCGCGCCAGTGGATGCACAACCGCCAGTATCCCGAGGACAGCGTCGGCTGGCTGATGGAGCCGCCGGCCGCCGTGTTCCGGCCCACCATGAGCGTCCGCGACACCATCGAGGCGCTGAGGAAGCTGACCAAGCGTGCCTTCATCACTTATGGTTATGTCACGGACGAGCAGAACCGTCTTCTGGGCGTGCTGGTCTTCCGCGACCTGATGCTTGGCAGCCCCGACGCGCCTTTGTCCGAGGTGATGTATAAAAGCATCTTCGCCCTGCAGCCGGAGATGGCGCTCACGGACGCGATGAAGGCGGCGGTGAACCGCCACATCCCGGTGTATCCCGTCTGTGATGCCGAGGGGCGTCTGCTCGGCCTGGTGCGCGGGCAGAACCTTTTCGAGGCGCGTGCCATCGAGATCAGCGCCCAGGCGGGAAGCATGGTGGGTGTGGAAAAGGAGGAGCGCCTGAGCACCCCGGTCATCCGCAGCCTCAAGTTCCGGCATCCCTGGCTGCAGATCAACCTGCTGACGGCCTTCGTGGCCGCCGCCGTGGTGGGCCTGTTTGAGCACACGCTGGACCGCCTCGTCATCCTGGCGGCCTTCCTGCCGGTGCTGGCCGGCCAGTCCGGCAACACAGGCTGCCAGGCCCTGGCCGTCACGCTGCGCGGCATGACCATGGGCGACCTGGGCGAGGGCGATGAGAAAAGGCTGGTGATGAAGGAGGGCGTGCTCGGGCTCTTCAACGGCATGCTGGTCGGCGTCAGCGCCGCCCTCGGCATGTTTGTCTATGCACGCATGGAGGGCAATCCAAACGCCCTCGTGCTTTCGGGCGTGGTCTGGCTTTCCATGGTGGCCAGCTGCGTCACCAGCGGCCTCTGCGGCGCGCTCATCCCCCTGACGCTCAGGAAGTGCGGCGCGGACCCGGCGACTGCCTCAAGCATCTTCCTCACCACGGCGACCGATGTCGTCAGCATGGGCGTCTTCCTTGGCCTTGCCACGGTTTTGGTTCGGTGACGGCCCTGGCGTCCGGCCTGTCCGCGGTGAAGACAGGCCGGCCCCTCCCCCTCGTCCTCCGTCATGTCAGGGCACGGGATTGGCCGTGGGATTGAACACGATGCTGTAGTCGAGAGAGAAGCTGTCGTTGCCGTCGGTCGTGTTCGGGCCGACGCCGACGTAGATGATGTCACCCGGCTGCAGCAGGCCCGTGTTGTGGTTGAAGTTGAGCGTGGACGCCGGGGCGCAGGCGCCGGTGAAGGTGTTGCTGAAGACGGTGCCGCCCGCCGTGTCCGTGTAAACCAGGAGCTGCACGCCGTTGCCGAGCGTGCTGCCAACGGTGACGAAGCTGCTGTTGACGCCATAATACCCGGCCAATTTCACGGTGTAGGCGGCAAGCACGATGCGGTCCGGCTTGCCGCTGGTCTGCTGCGTGCTGCCCTTGCCCGGATGCCCCCCGGTGCTGTGGAAGGAGCCGTAGTTGCAGTCCGTGCCCGTGGCGGGGAAGGCGAGGCCGTCAAACATGTAGCGGTTCGAGGCCACGCTCCAGTTCAGCGCCCGGAAGTTGTCGGGGTTGGTGACCACGCCGGCGGCGTTCCACCAGTAGCTCCACTCCGGTTTCGGACCGCCCGCCTTGTAGTCATCCCGGTAGTCGGCGACGACGCGTGTGCCGCTGGCGACGGTGAAGCTGAGGGAGACCTGGGCGCCTCCCGCAGGAGTGGCCTTGATGGTGTGGGCGCCGGCGCTCATGACCTGGGTGGCGTTCGGATTCAAGGCGGTGCCGTAGAGGGAGTAGGGCGGCTCCGGCCTGGTGTTGGTGGCGCCGCTGTCTAGCTGCAGGACGACGGAGCCCTGGGCGCTGTTGAGGTTGGCACGAATGCTGAAGCTGGTGGTGCCGATCCTTGCCGGATCAAGGGTGGCGCCAGCGGTCAGCGGCATCAACTCGTCACCATTCGCGTCCACGACGGTCCAGCTCTGCACAGTGGCCGGGCCGGTCCAGGAGCCGAGCATCCATTCGTCGATCAGCTTGCCGCCTGCAGGCAGGTTGACGGCGGCGGTTGGCTGGGGCGTGGCGGGAGTGTCGATCAGGTCGGCGGGAATGCGGCCGTAGATGCGCTTGGGCGGCTGCATCGGCTGACGGCGGTTGTCATCCTTGGCATGGAAGGCGGTGTCGAGCGTGATGGCGTCCAGATCCAGACCGGGCGCGCCTCCGGCATGATGGCAGGTGACACAGAACTGGTTCTGCACGCTGTGGGGCCTGGGGGCGTTCTGGAAAAGGGGGCCTTCGGGGAAGTGAATGCTCTGGCGCAGGCTGACGGTGCCGGAGGGGATGTTGAGTGTGTTCACGGCAAAGTCCTGCCTGTAGTTGTAGTGGCAGGCGTACTTCGGATGGCTGGTTTCACCGTAGTCCTTGAGGTGGCCGGTGATGACCTCGTGCGTCCAGGCCGGGAAGCGGTCGGCGAACTTGGTCTTGAAGTCCCCGGTGTAGGCGCTGGGCAGGCCGATGAGCGTGCCGCCGGCATGATTGCAGCAGGTTTCGAAATCCACGGCGTGGGCGATCATCTTGAAGTCGTCCAGCCAGCCGGTGAAACCGGTGATGCCGGTGCCGGTGGAGGGTTTGCCGAGGCTGACCTTGCCGACGACAGGCATGAACAGGCTGGTGTAGATGTCACGCCAGCGGTGGTAGGGCAGGCCGTTGAGGTAGAAGTCGACTTCGGTGCCGTTCCTACGGGTCTGGAAGGCCAGGTGCGCCCAGCCTTTTTGCGGCAGCAGGTCGTCCAAGGCGTTGGCGGGCGTGCTGACGAGGGCGGTGGGAAGGGTGATGCGGTTGATGATCTCGCCGGCGGCGTTGGCATACATGACCTGGCGGCGCCCGTGGAGGCGGATGCTGGTGCCGTCCGGGAAGGTGATGAGGCGGCGCTCCGTCGCGTCATCGGCAAAGCGGCAGTCCACAAACAGGCCGATGTACCAGTCCTTGGTCCGAACCTGTTTCAACGTGGGTGTGTCACCGGGCTGGGCGAGCACGTCAAACTCCAGGCCGATGCTGCCGTTCATCCAGAAGCCCTTGCCATGTACGCCGCCGGTCGCGGCGGGTTCAAGCCTGCCATTGCCGATGACGAGGCCGTGCTTCGGCGCGACCCAGCGGTCGGAGGTCGGAGTGGCGGCATTGGCAAGCTTGACCGGGTTGACGAAGGTGTTGGTGGACGTGCTCCAGCCGCTGTGATGCGTGTAATAGTTCTGCCCGGTGCCGCTGTTCACGAAGGTGAGCGCGCCGTTCATCGGGGCGATGATGAAGGCGTCGGGGTCAAGGTAGTCGTCGAAGGCCACTTCGTCGGCCTGCTTGCCGTCGGTCATCAGCCAGGAGACGTCGCGCAGGTTGATGGGGCGCGCCCACCTGCGGTAGTTGAACAGGTTTTCGATGGAGTCGATAATGTTGCCGTTGTCGTTCTCGCCGGCGGGCATCTGCTTGGTGGCGCGGCCGAAGCCGAGGCGCAGCAGGCCGGTCTCGCTGCCGAGCGGGCCGCTGTTGGGATTGAACAGGCTGACCATCCGTGACTGGGGGCCCATGGTCGTGTCACCGGCGCCGACGGCGTAGTCCATGTCGTTCAGGAAGTTGTCGAGCTGGACCAGCTTGCCGTGGGTCCACAGGCCGATGACGGAGACGCACTGGTGCTTGCCGCCGTCCTCGACGTCATAAACCGGAGCCTCCTCGGGCACGCCGGCCTGCGGATAGCGGCTGTTGTTCCAGGTGCTGTTGGCGAGGTAGTGCAGCCGGTCGAAGCCGGGCTCCAGGAAGAGCATCTTGGCGTGTCGGTCCATCCAGGGATAGGATCCGCCGACGTCCTCGCCGTCGGGGATGAGGTTGCCCTCGGAGTCCCGGAACGGGGCGCGGGCAAAGCCGAACAATTGATTGATGCGTGTGTCGTAGGGGGCGTGGGTGATGGGCACGCAGTTGCTCCACTTCGAGGCGTCGGCCGTGACGCCGCTGGTGTAGTAGGAATAAACGATGTCGCAGCCCTGGCCGCTGGTGACGCCTGCGGTGCCCGTCACGGGGTCGGTCCAGGTCAACGACGGGCTGCCGACGCGGACGACGATCAGGCGTCCGTCTCCGACGACCATGGGCTCGAAGGCGCCGGCCTGGAAGGGGAACTCCGGGCTGGCGGTGGTGGCGCCGGTCTTGGTGATGGAGGTGATGGCGGCCGAGGTGGTCTTCGGGCTGCCGACCACGATGCGGACGGGAGTCGAGAAGAACTGCGTGCGCGCGGTGCTGCCAGTGCCGGTGTTGCTGGTGACGACGACCTTCACGTCATAGACATCATTGCCGCTGGCATCGACAGTGGCGGGGGTTTCATCCCAGAGGCAGGCATGGGAGACGCCCTTGACGCCGTCGGTGTACTGGAAGCGGCTGGCGCTGGCGCTTGCATAGCCGTCCATCCATTTCACGGCGCTGCCGGTCATCGTGTAGGAGCCTGCGGCGTTGTTCAGGAAGGGGGCGGACATTTTTTCCGGCATGAAGAGCGTGTATCTCGGCGTGCCGCCGTCAGGGCCGCCGCCCTCGACGCAGATGCCGACACGGCCGTCCTGCGTCGTGCGGTAGCCGGGCACATGCGGACGGGTGAAGCTGCTGTTCAGATAGGTGGTGCCGGAGTAGTTTTTGATGATGCCGGTGACCTCGCGCCAGATGGCGGGAGAATCGGGGACGGCCTGCTGGCCGGTGACGAACAGGGCAGGACAAAGCGCTGCCGCGACAAGGAGGGTGCGGGTTGGGATCATACAGGCGCCAGGGACGGGTTGGTGACGAGAAGGCTAGGCCCGCAGGTCCGGGGGCGGCTTGGATGATTCGCCGGAAAATTGGAACATTTCGCCCGCCTTGCCGGGAGGTCTTGGGAGGATCAACCAGGAACCTGGTCCTGATGCCGCCTGCGGTAGGCAAGCGGGGCGGCGCCATGCTTGGCCTTGAAGCAGCGCATGAGGTGGCTCTGGTCGGCAAAGCCGGTCATGTGGGCGATGGTGGCGATGCTGTCGTCCGTGTCGCGCAGCAGCTTCGCGGCCCGCTCGACACGGAGTTCACGCAGGTACCGGGCGAAGCCCCAGCCGGTGGTGTCCTTGAAGAACTGGCGGAAGCGGCTGGTGCTCATGCCTGCGGCACGGGCGACAGCCGGCTGGGTGAGCGGCTCGTGGGCGTGGAGGGCGATGTGGTCGAGGGCCCTGCGCAGGCGCTGCTCACGCTGCGGCCTGTCGTGCGAGGCGGTGGCGGCGGTGCTCCCGGAACCGAGCGCCTGGCCGAGGTGAAAGCACAGGCGCAGGAAGTGCAGCTTCATCCCGAGGGCGTGCCCGGAACGATTTTCGCCAAACCAAAGATGTGTCAGGTCCAGCAGCGCCTGATGCACCTCCTGGGTGCCTTTTTCCCCGGCCCTGAGCACGGGCAGGATGGTGGGGCGGCGCTGGTCCCAGGCGGCGAGGAAGCCTTGGTCCAGCCGGGAGGGCGCGGGGGTGACGAGATGCGCCGGAAAGAGGATCACCAGGGCGGTGTGGGCGGCCTCCATGCCGATGACCCCGTGAATTTTCAGCGGATCGACCACGACGATGTCCCCGGGGCTGAAAAAGAAGCGGTCAGTCCCCGCCTGAAACTCGCCATGCCCCGAGAGTGCGAGGAAGCACTCGTAGTAGTCGTGCCAGTGCATCCAGTTTTCGCCGATCATCCGGCGGTAGCCGGGGTAGCGCTGGTGGCAGAGCAGGAGCGGCATCTCCTCGGGAAAGCTGCGGGCCAGGTAGCGGCGTGAGTCAATGCGGCCGGCAAGCCCAAACACCTCGTGAGGCTGCGCGGTGAGAAAGCCGAGCAGCTCGTGGGTGATCGCAGGCAGGGTTGTCATGGGCGGCGGGTTTCCCACGAGGCCGGTGCATCACGGGATGCCGTGGCCCCTGGCCGCCGTCCACAGGGCATACCAGTCCTCGCGTTCGAGACGGATGTCAGCGGACCTGGCCGTGGCGATGAGACGGTCGAGCTTGTTGGTGCCGATGATCGGCAGCGGCTGGCTGGGATGGGCCATGATCCAGGCATAGGCGAGCTGGTCGACCGTGGCGCCTCCATACTTGGGGCCAAGTTCGGCGCACTTGGCATGAATGCGTGCGGAGGCGGGCTGGGTGGTGTCCATCAACGCGCCCTTGCCGAGGGGGGACCAGGCCATGGGCTTGATGCCCAGGCGCTGGCACTGGTCGCCGGTGCCGTCGTCGATGGGGTCCATGTGGAGCAGGCTGAACTCGATCTGGTTGGTCACCAGGGGCTGCTCCATGCGGGAGTTCAGCAGCTCAAACTGATGCACGTTGTAGTTGGAGACACCAGCGGCGCGGATCTTGCCGTCCTTGAGAAGCTTGTTGAGCCCGGCGGCGGTTTCATCGGCGCTGGTCAGCCAGTCGGGCCGGTGCACGAGGAGGAGGTCGATGTGGTCAATGCCCATCAGGCGCAGGCTTTTTTCCGTACTTTTCACCAGGCGCGACGCCTCGGCGTTGTAAAAGGCAGTCCTGCGTTCCGGATGAAACTCACAGGGGACGTAGATGCCGCATTTGGTGACGATCTCGAGCTTGTCGCGCAAGCCCGGTTCCTTCCTCAGGGTTTCGCCGATGAACTCCTCGACCTTGTAGAGGCCGTAGATCTCGGCGGTGTCGAGGGTGGTGATGCCGAGGTCAAGGCACTGGTGGAGCCGGCGCAGGAGGTCACCGGCATTGGCCGTCGAGGCTTCATCCAGGATGCGCCAGGTGCCATAAATGAGTTTGGAGAAGGAGGGGCCGTTGGGAGCGATGGGAACGCGCTGAATCATGGAGGGAGGTGGCTTTTTTAGCCGGAGGGGGGGCCTGAGGAAACAAAAACTGCGGTGGCGGCCGGATTTTGGCAGCAAAAAACCCGCCGGCGCAGGCTCGGCGGGTTTTTGAAATAAGCAGTCCAGTCCGGCTGGCTTGAATCAGGCCTTCTTGGTGAGGGCGCCGACCTTAAGGGCGAGGCGGCCTTTGAGGCGGCTGGAGGTGTTCTTGTGCAGGACCTTGGTCTTGGCAGCCTTGTCAGCGGCGGAGGCGAACTCATTCAGGCTGGCGGAAGCGGCGGCGGCATCACCGGACTCAACAGCGGCGAGAACCTTCTTGCGCAGCGTGCGGATGCGGCTTTTGACAGTCTGATTGCGGGCGGTGCGGGCCTGCGTGCGACGGATGTCTTTTTCGGAGGAGCGGATATTGGCCATAGGGGTCTGCGGAAGGGGCGGAGTGTCTAGCGCGTCTGGCGGGCGCTGTCAAACGGGCATTTTCTCAGAGCCCTGCTGCCCGACGGGCATCGACCACTTGCTTGATGAAGCGGGAACGCTCGCCGCTGCTGTCGCTGCCACGGCCTTTTTCAGCCAGCCCAAGAATGATCTGGTGGTTGAGCGCCGGACTGCTGTGGTCTCCCCTAAGCAGCATGCTGAAGCCGACGACGGCGGATTCGAACAGGAAATCCTCGCGGGCGGTGGTCCAGAGGATGCCGCGATCCAGGACGGCGAGCTTGGAGCCGTCAAACGGCCCGTCGCTGGGCACGGTAAAGCGGCTTTTTTCCAGGGTGACGGTGGCGATGGGGCGTCCGCTGCGGATGGCTTCGTCACTGGAAGGCTGGAACTCATACCACACGGTCTGGGTGCCGGAGGTGTCCATGCTGGTGGCAGGCGTATGGCGTTCGCAAAGACGGCGGAATTCGCGCACATGGCGACGATCAAAAGCCACTCGCAGAGGGAAGGCGTTCGCGGAATCTGCGGCGGCGGCCTGGCTGGGCGGCAGCTGCAGGGTGACGCGGAGCAGTCGGGTGGCGGGATTCCAGGGGCAGGACGCCACTTCTGCCTGCCACGCGTGGATGTAAATCTCCGAGGCGGGGCGCGGTTTGGCTTCAGCGGCGGTTTTCGATGAGCCGACAGGGGCTGGGGAGGCCATCAATTGCCTTTTGCCGGAGCTGGTCAGGGCTGGGCGAATGTCCGCCGGGTGAACGGGGAGCTGGTCCATGTCACGCTTGAGGGTGGTGACAAAGGCGAGTTCGGGATTGGGGCGCGTGACGGCATGGACGGAAGGGCTCGCTTTGCTTGTGGGCGGCGAGACGACCAGGGTGGCAGGTGTCATTTGTTTTTGCCTGCGTTCAACGGTTTCGGAGGTGACCTGGGGTGCGGTTGAGACAGTCTTCTGAGGCGGCAGGGGAGCAGGGAGCACCACAAGAGGCGTCTTCGGAACCATCGATGTTGCAACGGCCCTGGGCTCGGCAGTGTTGGCCATCAGCTTTTCAGGCGGCGGTGAAGCGACCGGGGCGGGGGCTTGAATCGGGGCCGCAGCGGTCAGAACCTTCGACGGGGGTGGCACCCCTGGTGTCGTCGGCACCTCGACGGATTCTTGAGGACCGACGAATGCAGGGCCTGTGACGTCTGGTGTCAGCTCGCTATGACGGCCGAGCCAGTAGGCAAAACCAGCCAAGGTGACCACGGCGGCGGCCTTCATGACGCCTCCCATCACCGGCCAGAAGGCCGAGGGCCTGCGCATGACGGGGCGCGGCTGCATCGGTGTGATGCGTCGGGGCATCTGCACCGGGCGCAGCACGGCATGGCGCTGGTCGGGATTCAGGCGCTCCAGGGGGATGGGCGCATGCTGGCGCAGGGCGTCTGTCACGGCCTCGATCTGCTCCAACTCGGAGTTGGCGGCGGGGCAGCTGTTCAGAAGGCGGTGGATGTCCGCCGCCTGATGGGCCTGCAGTTCGCCCAGGGAGTAGGCGGTGAGTTCAGAGGTGTCGTTGGCAGGGCTGGTCATGTGGTAAAGGGGGGGTCAGTGGGGAC
>Ga0315900_10011499_pt1 | contig 10956 bp, 15 predicted proteins | sample LakEriMetagenome_FD_203521 | JGI IMG/M metagenome (GOLD analysis project Ga0315900, IMG submission 203521) | Freshwater fungal communities from buoy surface, Lake Erie, Ohio, United States - Buoy 12 MA114 | ecosystem: Environmental > Aquatic > Freshwater > Lake > Lake biofilm | place: USA: Lake...
TGGGCTTCCTCAACGTGACCGGCATCAACACCGAGTCCGGCTACAGCGCCTTCACCGATTACGTGAACGCTGAAGCTGCCCTGAGCACCGACAACGCTCTGCTGGGCACCCTGGGTTACCTGATGAACTCGGCTCTGCGTGGCACCCTGAAGACGACTGAAAAGTCTGCTTCCGGCACCACCGCCAACTTCATCTACGAAGGCGACAACACCATCAACGGTTACCCCGCCTACGTGTCCAACTCCATGCCGAACAACACTGCGGTGTTCGCTAACTTCAGCGACATCCTGATCGGCTTCTGGAGCGGTCTGGACATCATGGTTGACCCCTACACCGGTTCCGCCTCCGGCACCGTGCGTGTGGTTGCCATGCAGGACTATGACGTGGCTATCCGTCATCCTGAGTCCATCTGCAAGCTGTCCTGATGATTTCGGAGCGGGTAATGCGCATTCAGATGCTGCGTAACACCATCGTTGACCTCAAAGAGGTGAAAGTTGGTGATTTCGTTGAAACGGATAAAAGATCAGCCTTGTTGTTGATCGGTATCCAGAAAGCCATTCCCGCTCCACTTTCTCAGGAAGTTGTTGTAACGGCTGAAGAGCAGCCAGAATCTGTTCAAAGCAAACCCGCTCCCAAACGGAGAAAGACCAATGATCCACAACCTGGGGTCTAAGACCTACGTCGCCAGTCTGCTTGGCGCCGATTCCCGTACCACCACTGCCACCGGCACCGGTTTTGACCTGCAAGGGTCTAACGATGCTGAAGGCGAAGCCATCGTGATCCTGGATTGCGAAGCTGGCAGTGGCACCACTCCCACCCTGAACGTCAAGCTTCAGGATTCTGCTGACAACTCTGCTTGGGCAGACATCACCGGTAAGACCTTTACCCAGGTCACCGATTCCGCTGCTGCCCTTGAGAAAATCAGCTTCAATGCCAACGACGTGCGCCGTTATGTGCGTGCTGTCGGTACTCAAGCTGGCACCAACCCCGTGTTTGTGTACGGCGTCTCGCTGGTTTACAGCAAGAAGTACGGCAACTGATCCTGATGGCGATTTCAGATACGCTGGCATTCTTGAACGTTGACGAGTTTGGCGTTACCTGCCAGATCGGAGCCGGTGCAAGTTTTGTTGGCATTCTGGATTCGCCCATGGAGGTGTTGGCGGGAGGCATGGCTTTGAGTCGGGAGTATTTGCTTTACGCGAAGACTTCTGATGTAAGCACTGCCTCCCGTGGCACTTCAATCACTGTTGGCGGTGCTTCTTACACTGTCCGCGAAAATCGTCCAGTGGACGACGGTCTTTTTTCTGAGTTGTTGTTGAGCAAGGTCTGATGGCACGCGTTTACGGTCTTAGCGGCGATCTTGACGACAACATCTACACGTTTGAAACATTGACGACTGCAGGCAGCTCAGCAGCCGTTGAAGTTCAAGCTTCTATGTTTACCTTCCAGCACATCATTGCTGGCGGAAACATCACATTTAAAGAACAAGGCAGCCTTGATGGCACAAACTGGTACGACCTTTCAGACGCCAAAACTAAAGGTACTGGGACGTTTTGTGATCATTACACCGGCATCATGGCGCGTTACATGCGCATCACGGTGACCACCATTGGCAACGGCTATACGCTGAATAGCAAGATGGCTTGCACCTAATGGCTGACACACGCCGTGAGCTGATCCTGGCGCGGATCGCGAGCAATCTAAGCAGCATCACCGGTGCAACGGTTTACAGAAGCCGTGTAGAGCCTTTGGCGCGTGGCGAGGTGCCCGCTGTCATTGTCGAGCCGATTAACGATCAGCCGGTCGATACCAACTTCTACGACAAGCTGGATTGGACGATGCGGGTGCGGGTTACGACCTTGGTTCGTGCTGCTGTGCCCGACGATGATTCAGACACATACACCCAACAGGTGCATCAAAAGTTGATGGCTGATCAAACGGTCAACGGTTACGCGCTTGACTTGACACCTGATCGTACAGATTTCAGTCTGTATGAAGCTGATGTTCCTCTCGGTATCATTAGCCAAGACTTCCTTGTGCGATATCGCACGAGTAGGACTTCACTTACTACCGCGTAAGACCATGGCTAAGATTGAAAAGGAAGTTCCCAATCCCGGAGTGGGCGGCAGTTATTTGTTTGACCCCAAGACTGGGAAACTTACACTGATCACAGAACCCGCCGCTCCTATCACCGATGGCACTGACTCGCAAGAAGTTCCTGATCGCGAAGATTGAGTCAACTTATGGCACTGATCCACTGCCTGTTGGTGGAAGTGATGCCGTTCAAGTAACCAATCTGGAAATCACCCCGATTGAGTCTGACAATGTTCAGGCTGCTTCGTATCAAGGTTTCCTCGGCAACAGCACCCGTGGCACGTTGGTTGCCAACAAGCGCGTCAGCGTGACCTTTGACGTGGAGTTGGCTGGTTCTGGCACCGCCGGCACCGCCCCTGCGTTCGGTCCGTTGCTGAAGTCCTGCGGCTTGTCTGAAACCATTAGCGCAAGCACCAGCGTTACCTACGCCCCGGTGAGCAGCAGCTTCAGCTCCGCCACCATCTATTGCTTCTACGACGGCACCCAGCACAAAATCACCGGTGCTCGCGGGACTGTGAGCTTCAACCTCACCGCTGGTCAGTTTGCCGTTGCCAGCTTCCAGTTCATTGGGATCTACAACGCTCCTGACAACACTGCTCTGAGCGGCAGCTTTACCGTTGCCAACCAGGCTGCAGCCATCGAGGTGAACGACACCAACGTCACCACCGCCACTTTCCACGGCGTCACCAGCAGCCGCATCGAGTCCATTGACCTGGCTCTGAACAACGAGTTGCTGTACAAGGAAACCGCTTCCAACAAAGAGGTTCTGATCACCAACCGTGCGCCTGGTGGCACCTGCGTGCTCGAGGCTCCTGCAATTGGCACCACGGACTTCTTTGCCAAGGCTGTGGCTGTCGCCACCGGCAACACCAGCATCGTGCTGGGCGCTACTGCCGGCAACATCGTCACGGTGAACGCTGCTCAAACCGATATCACCGGTTGCAGCTATGGTGATACTAATGGAGTAATCTCCTTGTCGATGCCGTACCTGGCTCTGCCTACGACGGCTGGCAACAACGAGATGTCTCTGGTATTCACCTGATTCTTTATGGCTTTCGTCCTCAAGAAGACTGCGTCTTACAAGTGGCCTGTGACGGTGGAAACACCGATTGATGGCGGCAAGTTTGAAAAACAAACGTTTGATGCAGTCTTTAAGAAGATGAGCCGCTCAGCCTTCAATGATCTTGTCGATAAGGGTGATGACGCTCTTGTTGATGGGATCCTTGAAGGGTGGGATGGCATCAAGGATGAGGAAGGCAAGGATATTCCCTTTACTCAAAAAGCCAAGAAAGAACTTTGTGATGATCCCTATGTCATGAAGGCGTTGATTCAGGCTTATGCCGACAGCGTTACTGGAGCGCCCGCAAAAAACTAAAAGCCGCCGCCGAGTACTGGGCAAAGGGCGGCGTAGTTGACGAGCGTGAGGCTGACCTGAAGGCTTTAGGTGCAAGTCCTGAGCAGATTGCTGCTGCGTTGGCTGAAAGCAAGCCAGAGCATTGCGAGGTGTGGGAGGAAAACTGGGACATCGTCCTGATGTTTATCCGCATGTCTACGCAATGGCACACGAGCATGGCGGGTTTGACCGGACTGAACTACCCGAGTCTTGAATGGCTCTGTAAGCTGTATTCAGTCAAGGATCCTGTTGCCATCTTTGAAGGCGTGCAGGTGATGGAAATGGCTGCCCTTGCCGTTTTGAATGCGAGCCGCAAATGAGCCAAGTCACTGAACTGCTTGTACGCATTCGGCAGCAAGGTGACGATCAACTCGTCAAGCTGCAAAACACGTTCAAGACGCTTGGACAGCAGACTGCGGCAGCAAATGTAAATTTCAAAGAATTAGCGCAGGAACTCAAAAAGGTTCAAGCTGGTTCTGCTCAGAGCATCAATAACCTCAAGGGTTATGCATCTGCTTGGCGTGAAATCGCCAACAGCGTAGATACAACATCTGATGAGTTTCGCATTGCGCGTCAAGAAGCTGATGCTTTGGATGCAAAGTTAAATGGTTTCCAAAATAATCAACGAGCGGTAGCTACCAACTTTAGAAATATTGCCAGTGCTGCCAATCAAGCTGCCGCTGCAATGCGGACAACAACGGGTTTACTCCGTGACCCGCTAACCGGTGCTTATCGAGGTGTTGCTGGCACTACTCAATACGGGGCGCCAATTGGTCCTGTTATGCCGCCGGACTATGCCGGGCGGATTGCGCAGCAGCAACGAGAGGCTGATGCTCAGGCAAGGCGTGATGCTCGCCGCCGCCAAATCATGGAGCAGCGTGCGGCCTATGCCGGTGAAATCCTAGGTACTCGTGATCCACGCACTGGCGCACTTATTGCTGGTGGCACAGGCCAGTTTCGCGCTGTTGGCACCCAATACGCTCAACCAATTGGTCCTGCATTGCCTCCTGCCGCAAGAAGGCGATTGGGTCTTGGACAAATTGCTGGAACTGCTGGAACGATTTCCGCTGCTGGTGTTTTTGGTGGTATTGAAGGCCTGTTAGGGGCTGGCATCGGCGCTGCATTCGGCGGTCCCTTGGGCGCCGCTACTGGTGGTGCCATTGGCGCACAAGTTGGAATGGCTAGGCAAGCGTTGGGCGGAGCTGCAACATATGCCGCTGAAATCGCCAAGCAACGTCAAGCTCTGCAACTTGTCACCAAAGACACTGGTGAATATCGTCGAGCTTTGCAATTTATTGATAAAACGAGCAGGGATCTTGCGATTCCACAAGAGATTCTTACTCGTCAATTCACGCAACTTACTGCTTCTGTAAAGGGCGCTGGCGGCAATGTAAAGGATGCCGAGAAAGCATTTATTGGCATTGCATCGGGTATTCGAGGCACTGGTGGTTCACTTCAACAACTTGATTCTGCTCTGACTGCAACATCACAGGTATTCAGTAAAGGCAAAGTTTCAGCCGAAGAACTTCGTCAGCAAATTGGCGAACGCTTACCTGGTGCCTTCAGTTTGTTTGCCCAGTCAATGGGTAAAACACCCCAAGAGTTAGATAAAGCTCTTGAAAATGGCGAAGTTAGCTTGCAAGATTTCCAAAAATTTGCGGAAAAACTTTTTGCTGAATATGGCGAAAACGCAAAAATTATTGCAGATGGTCCAGACGCTGCTGGCGATCGTCTTCGTACTTCTCTTTCTCGATTGAATGAAAGTATTGGCAGTTTACTTAAACCAATTGGCGCAGCTTTTCAAAATACATTTGCGGCTATTGTTGGCGCAATTGATGCGGCGGTTCGAAAGTTAAATGAATTTTTCGGTCTTGGTAGGGGCAGGCAAGGGCAAATTAATGACTTGCAAAAAATTCTTAATGTAACAGATCAAAGAATTCAAGCATTCGAAAAACTTGGAGGAAAAGGTGGCACTGGTCTTGGAGTAATTGAAAAAGGTCAATATGACGTTCTAGTCAAACGTCGTACAGAAACTTTTGCACAATTGTCTGCTTTGCGTGCTGCTGAAAAAGCAGCGACAACCGGAACAGGTGAGCCATCAAAAGGATTGCCTGGGATTCAACCAGAAGCGAAAACAGATAAAGCTGCGGAAAAAGCAGCAAAATTGCAAGCACGTTTAGCCGAACAAAGAAATGATATTTATCGCAAAAGTGAACGGTTTCTTGACAAAATTAAAGAGACTACGGAAGATGTTTCACTTGAGACTCGATTACTTGGTGGAAATGCTTTTGATGCTTTTGAAAACAACTATACAAAAGCAGTTCGCGCAGCCAATCAAGAAACTAAACAACTTTTAAAACAAGTCTTTGATCTTGCTAGGGCATACAAAGAAGCTGGTGGTGATTTAAACGTCACACCACTTGTTCAGGCAATCGACGATCTTAATGAAAGCCAGATGAATCTGGCTGCAGGTGAAGCCGCCCAGAAGATGAGCGATTATTGGCAAGGTTTGTCTGACACATTTATTGCAATTACAGATCAAACTTATGCAATGACTCGTGCTTTTGAATACAACAACAATGCAATTGCTGGCTTGGGTGATGGACTGCGTGGTTACGCAAACAATGTTGGCACCGTCAGAAACGCAATGTCTGAGTTGAGCTTGCGTGGAATTAAAGGTGTTGAGGATTCGATTACTTCGCTGCTTGTTAATGGCACGTATAACTTCCGTGAATTTGCTGTGCAGATTCTTGAATACACCACCCGCATGATTATTCAGCAATTTGTGCTGAAAAGCATTATGAGCGCAATTGGCTTTGGTGCCCCAGCAGCATCTAGCCTTGCAGCTCCTTTAAGCAATGTTTCTCAACTCAACGCCAGTGGTATTGGCTTTAATCCATTGGCATTTACCGGTGGTTTTGGCTTTGCCATGGGCGGCATCATGACTGGCAACGGTCCGATGAAACTTCGCCGCTATGCCGCTGGTGGTATTGCTTCCGGTCCGCAGCTTGCCATGTATGGCGAAGGCAGCCGTCCCGAGGCTTATGTGCCTCTGCCGGACGGTCGCAGCATTCCTGTCACGATGAAGAACAGCATGGGCGGCGATATCATTGTTAATGTTGATGCCACTGGTAGCAACGTGCAGGGCAACGAATCACAAGGCAAAGCATTGGCAGGTGTGGTTGCCGCCGCTGTTCAAGCAGAATTGGTTAAACAGAAGAAGCCCGGAGGCTTACTGTACTAATCATGGCTACTTTCAACGACGCGACTTTGGGTGTAGCTACTGGTCAATCCACGCCTGATTTTGGTGCGCAAAAAAACAGTCAGCCAAATATCAACGCAATCAAATTTGGATCAGGTTATGAACAACGCGTTGTATTCGGCATCAATCAAAACCCGAAATCATGGGATTTGACTTGGAGCGCAAAAAGCAATTCTGTTGCCGATGCCATTGAGGCATTCTTTGATGCACGTGCTGGACAGGAAGCTTTTGACTGGACGCCACTCAATAGTGCAACGCAATACAAATGGGTTTGTCGTCAATGGCAAAGAACGCATCAATACGCGGATATCAATACGGTGACTGCAACTTTTGAACAGGTGTTTGAGGCATGACGACACCCACGTCAATTCAGACACAGATCCAATCGCTGGAACCATCAGCGGTTATTGAGCTGTTTCAACTGCAACTGACTGCCGCCGTCAACGGCATCGATACCACGTTCTACTACCACGCCGGCACCAACGGCTTGACCGCCAATGTGGTGTTTGCTGGCATCACTTACACAGCGGCACCGATTGAAGTCGACGGCTTTGAGCTGAACTCCAAGGGCACGCTGCCACGCCCAACCATGCGGATCGCCAACGTCACTGGCGCCATTTCCGCCCTGCTGCTGGCGTACAACCCGTTGCAGGCAAAGGTCACCCGCATCCGCACCTGCAAGAAATTCTTGGATGGCATCAACTTTGCTGGTGGCACCAACCCGACCGCTGATCCAACTGCCAAGTTTGAGGATCAGATCTGGTACATCGACCGCGTATCCAAGGAGAACATCCAGCTCGTTGAGTTTGAATTAACCAGCAAGCTGGATCTCACCAACCTGCAACTGCCCGGTCGTCAAGTTCAGGATTATTGCCCATGGGTTTATCGCGGCGCAGAGTGCGGCTACACGGGCGGCAGTTACTTTGACGTGAACGACAACGCCACCAACGCGGCTAACGATGTATGCGGCAAGCGGTTCAATAGCTGCAAGATCCGCTTCGACACCCTTGGCGTTTCCGACTATCCGCATGGCGGTTACCCTGGCTCCCGCATCCAAACTTGACGCCGAAGCCCACGCCCGCGAGGTTGCGCCATGGGAAGCGTGCGGATTGCTGGTACAGGTCGGCGCTGAGCAGAAATACTTACGGTGCCGCAATCTATGCGAACAGCCGGAGCAACACTTTGTCCTTGACCCGCGAGACTACCTGCGGGCAACGCTGAGCGGAACCATTGTCGCCATCATCCACAGCCACCCCGAAGGACAGGATGCCAGCGAGCTGGACCACAAAGCCTGCCAGCAAAGCAAGCTGCCCTGGCTCATCTACCAACTGCCGCAGGACAAATGGCTGACCATCGGCAACTGATCGGCAAGCCCTGGATCTACGGCGAGCAGGACTGCTACACGATGGTGCGGTCGTACTTCCAGTTGCAGGGGATCGACCTGCCGGACTTTGAGCGCCCGGACGACCTGGAGACCACCTCCAGCATTTACATGCGGCAAGCTTTGGCGCTGGGATTTGAGCGGGTGGAATTTGAGCAGCGCCGAATTGGCGATGTGGCGATCATGAAGCTGGGGACACGGGAGCCGATGCACGCGGCAATCTTTGTTGCGCCTTGGGAAATCCTGCATCACATGCGGAACCGGCTCAGTGGTGTGGAGTGGTTATCCAGCTACTATGTAAAAAGCATTGCTGCGGTGTTCCGATATGCAGCGGGTTCGTCTGCTGGGTGAGCTGGGCGAACGGTTTGGCGCTGAGCACACTTACTACAACCTGCGTACACCGGCGGACGCGATCAAAATTCTGTGCATCAACAAGCCGGAATTTAAGGACTTTTTGCTGAACTCAGAAGAAAACGGCATCAGCTACCAAGTACTGCAGGGCGGGCAAGACTTTGGCTACGAAGAACTGTTGTTGCCTTTTGGCGAAAAGGATCTAGTCATTGTTCCAGTTTTGAGCGGTTCTGGCGATGGTTTTACCAACGTATTAACAGGCATTGGATTAGTACTTGCTGCAATCGTGCTGGGTCCTGCCGTTGGAGGATTTCTCGGACTTGGGATGGGCGTTGGCGGCAGTCTGTTTGGAGCTACTGCTGCGAGCATTGTTGGGGGCGTTGGCTTGAGTCTTGCCATTGGTGGCGTAGCTCAACTTATGTCGCCTCAACCACAGATTCCAACTTTGGGAGGTTTTAGTGGCAATTTTGGTGCTGGCAACCGCATGGGCAGCCGGAACCGCACCAACGGACCCGAAAACGTCACCTCGGGCATCGACGGTCAGCAGTCCTATGCCTACACCGGCGCTGCAAATACGGTGGGCGTTGGCGCAACGGTGCCATTGGCTTACGGCAAGGTGCTCGTCGGCAGCCACCTGCTCAAGTCCAAATTCCAGATTGCCGATGAGTCTGACCCGGTGCTGACTTCGCTGCGTTCGCCCGGTGTTAGCACCATCCGCTTCGGCAACGAAATCCTTACGGATGACTTTTCGGACAAGTCGGGCGTTATCGCCAAGCGCGTGTACAAGACTGCGTTCAATTCGCCGGCATACTTTGATCCGGTCGGTCAGTACGGCGTCACCAACAGCACGCAACTTATCCGCGTCGATCCCACGGTTAGCCGTTGCCTAGCTTCGCTGAATGTCTACGGCGGCTACATGGCAAGTACCGCTCAATATCAAGACTTCAACGTTGCCCTGTCATTACAGGATGGGCTGTACGACTATGCCGGTGGACCTGGAACAACATTTGTTGATGGTTATATCACCTACGAACTGAAGGTTTTCCGCGATTATTTCACCACCGATGATTATCTGATTGCAGCCGATCAGGCAACAATTCAAGGTTTGATCTTTGGCGGACAGTTCTTTGGATGGATGCACCGCTTGGAACTGCCGGACATCAACACCGAAAGCGTTGTCACCGTACAGGTTGAAGTGATCGCGGCTGGCGCAGTGGCTAACGGCAGTAACGGCAGCAACCCGATCTACCTGCGGCTCAATAGCATCGGGTATCAGCTCTACTGAGATGGCACTTAACTCAGTCACCACTATCAAAGTTCTTGACCTCCTGTGTGAAGGTCCGATTGGTGGCGTGATCAACGGGCTGCAGGGCATTTATCTAAACGAAACACCGATACAAAATAGCGACGGTAGTTATAACTTTCCGCAAGATCAAATCGCTGCCAATGCGTTAATTGGCTCCGCCCGTCAAGGCAAGACCGCATGGTTCAACGACGGCACATCTGAGATCGTTGAAGTCAACCAAGAGATTGGCGAAAACTACAGCGAAGATCTGAACAGCAATAACGAAGTCGTCAACCGTAAGTACGGCGCTGGAACAATCACGCGCCAGATTACTGACCCAACTGTTGATTACGTCGAGCTGCTATTTACGATCCCCAAGCTGTATTCCGTAGCGCAGGAAAGCCTTGCCAAGGGGCAACTGTTCGGTGGCACGCTGCGTGTGCGCGTCTATGTGCAAGCCAAGGGCAGCAGCACCGGCTTCATCTTGGCGTCCGACAAACGTATTGATGGCGTCTCTACCAATAACTACCAGTACAGCAGCGGTCTGATCAACCTCAAGACCTTTGGCGCCGGTCCCTGGAATATCAAAGTCGAAAAAGTGGACCTCGGTGAAAATCATTTCGAGATCAAGTACACCAGTTTCAAAGAAACACCGCAGAACACACCTCTCGCCAATAATCGCGGCAATCAAATCATCTGGTCTTCGTACTCCCAGACGATTGCTCAAAACGTCAACTACAACTACTCGGCACTCAACGAACTGTCGATTTCAACCAAGGCGTTCAGCAGCCTGCCGTCACGGGCATATCTGATCAAAGGTCGCCTGGTCAAGATCCCGACTGGCGCCACCGTTCAATCCAGCGGTTACCTGACCTTCGATGACGCCAGCTTCAACGGTGCGCTCCAAACCGCCGAGAAGTGGACCACCTGTCCGGTCTGCTGCTTCTACGACCTGCTCACCAACCGCCGCTATGGCGCGGGTCAGTTTGTCACCGCCTCCAACCTGAACTGGGTCGATCTGTACCCCATCGCCAAATACGCGAACCAACTTGTCACCAACCCAGACGGTACCCGCGAGCCGCGCTTCGCCTGCAACGTCGTCATCGGTGATCGCGCCGAGGCTTACAACGTCTTGATGGACATGGCTTCGGTATTCCGGGGCATCCTGTTCTGGTCAAACAATGTCATCC
>Ga0315900_10011500_pt1 | contig 10956 bp, 8 predicted proteins | sample LakEriMetagenome_FD_203521 | JGI IMG/M metagenome (GOLD analysis project Ga0315900, IMG submission 203521) | Freshwater fungal communities from buoy surface, Lake Erie, Ohio, United States - Buoy 12 MA114 | ecosystem: Environmental > Aquatic > Freshwater > Lake > Lake biofilm | place: USA: Lake...
GCCCAGGAGAGGACTCGAACCTCCACGGAGTTACCCGCTAGTACCTGAAACTAGTGCGTCTACCAATTCCGCCACCTGGGCATTTCAGGAAAACCAAGAGTCTATCATCAAGAATTCAAAAAGCAACCTCTCTTCGAACACGGCGCCTGCTGGGGCCACCTCTTCAGATCTGCTGGGCGACGTCAAGGGCAGGGTGGAGGGGCACCGGGACGGGCACGGTTTCGTTGCCCGTGAGGACGGCGAGGGCTTCATCTTCCTGCCGCCCGCGGAAATGCGCGGTGTCCTGCATGGCGACGAAGTCAGCGTGCGCATCGTTCGGCAAGATCGCAAGGGGCGGCCTGAGGGCCGGGTGCTGGACATTCTGGCCAGGCCCCGAACAACCATCATCGGCCGCCTGCTGCTGGAAAGCGGTGGCTGGATCGTTGCCCCGGAAGATCGCCGCTTCGGTCAGGACATCCTGATACCGAAGGGAGGCGTTGGCAGCGCCCAGGCCGGTCAGGTGGTTTGCGTGGAATTGACCGAGGCGCCGTCTCTTCACGCCAAGCCGGTGGGGCGTGTTGTGGAGGTGCTGGGGGAGATCGACGACCCCGGCATGGAAATCGAGATTGCCGTGCGCAAGTACGGTGTACCCCATGAATTCCCGGCGGGGGTGGTGCTTGAGGCTGAATCGCTGCCCTCTGTGATTCGCGCAGTCGATCGCCGGCATCGGGTGGATCTGACCGATGTGCCGCTGGTGACGATCGATGGGGAGGATGCCCGGGACTTCGATGACGCGGTCTACTGCGAGCCCGTGCCGATGGCCAAGGGCAAGAGCGCCCGACCACAGTGGCGCTTGATCGTGGCCATCGCCGACGTGAGCCATTACGTGAAGCCGGGCTCGGCGCTCGATGCCGAGGCCTACGAGCGGGCCACGTCGGTCTACTTTCCGCGCCGGGTGATTCCCATGCTGCCGGAGCGCCTGTCCAACGGCTTGTGCTCGCTGAACCCTGAGGCGGACCGCCTGTCCATGGTGTGCGACATGCTGGTGGACGACGCCGGCGAGGTGCAGGCCTACCAGTTCTTCCCGGCCGTGATGCGCTCGCATGCAAGGTTCACCTATACCGAGGTGGCGGCGATTCTCGGCAACACCCGCGGGCCGGACGCCGCGCGCCGCGCGCCGCTGGTGCCCCACCTGGTGCACCTGCACGAGGTCTACAGGGCTTTGCTCAAGCAACGCGCACGGCGCGGTGCCGTGGACTTCGACACCACCGAAACGCAGATCGTCTGCGATGAGTCGGGGCGTATCGAGAAGATCGTGCCCCGTGTCCGGACCGAGGCGCATCGGCTGATCGAGGAGGCCATGCTCGCGGCCAACGTGTGCGCCGCAGACTTCATCCAGCAGGGGGGCCATGCGTCGCTCTTCCGGGTGCACGAAGGGCCGACGCCTGAGAAACGCGTCGTGCTCCAGAACTACCTTCGTGCTTTGGGTATCGGGCTGTCCATCAGCGACGAACCGCGCCCTGCGGAGATGCAATCGGTGGCCGAGGCCACGCGTGACCGACCTGATGCGGCACAGATCCACCAGATGCTGCTGCGCTCCATGCAGCAGGCGGTCTACACCCCCATCAACAGCGGGCACTTCGGCTTGTCGTTTGACGCGTACACCCACTTCACAAGCCCGATCCGCCGGTATCCCGACCTGTTGGTGCACCGCGTGATCAAGGCCTTGCTGGGGCAGAAGACCTACCGCTTCGTGCCTTCCGCGCTGCGCATGCCACCGCAGCCACGTCGAGGGCTCTTGGCGAAGGCGCCCCCTGCCGCGGACCGGTCCCAGGACAAGCAGTCACTGGCTTGGCAGGCTGCAGGGCTGCACACCAGCGCCAGCGAGCGCCGAGCCGATGAGGCTTCGCGGGACGTGGAAGCCTGGCTGAAATGCCGCTTCATGAAGGAGCGCCTGGGCGAGGAATTCCAGGGCACCGTCACGTCTGTGGTGGGCTTTGGCCTGTTCGTCACCCTGGACGAATTGCACGTGGAGGGCCTGGTACACGTGACGGAGTTGGGTGGCGAGTATTTCCGCTTCGACGAACTTCGGCAGGAACTCCGGGGCGACCGCAGTGGCATGCGCTACGGTGTGGGCACACGGGTGCGGGTGCAGGCCAGCCGCGTGGACCTCGATGGTCGTCGCATCGATTTCAGGATGGTCAAGGATGCCGCAGCGGTCTGGTCCGCCAGCCGCTCCCGAGCGCCAGGAGTGGAGCGCCCACCGCTGTCGACTTCAGCGGACCTGCTGGCGGCGACGCTGGCCGAGGATCGAGAGCTCAAGTCCAAGGCGCGCAAGACCAAGGCGGCGTCGCCCTCCAGGAAGATGGCCAACCGCGCAAAGGGGTCGGGAAAACCGAAGTCGGCGGCCTCCAGTAAGCGTGCTCGACGTCAAGGTTGAGGCTTGCCTTGCGTGGCGCAGCCTGCCATGCGCCGCATCAACCCACCAGACTGCGCATACGTTCCACCAGATCTGCGGCGCGTATGGCGTTGGCCGCGCCGTGCAGATCTGCGGCTTGTCCGTGAACCCACACGGCCTCGCAGGCCATGCGATGCGCCCACAGGTGCTCATCGTCAAGCGGGTGGTTTGAGCCTGTGTCGGGTCCGGATCGGGCTCGAGCGGTCATCTGTGTCGCGCTGGACCATCGGCCCGCCAGCCATCCGGCCAGGACGTCGCCCGTTCCGCCAGTGGCGAGGGCGCCGTTGCCGGTGATGTTGATCTCGGGCAGTTCGCCGGGCGTGGCGATGACGGTTCCGGAACCCTTGAGCACCGCAGTAGACCCGCAGCGGTCGCTGAGCTTTCTGGCAGCGCCAAGGCGGTCGGCCTGGATGTCCTGCACAGTGCAATTCAGCAGGCGCGCCGCCTCCAAGGGATGCGGTGTGATGACGCTCGCCAGGCCGGTGCTGCGGCGCTCTCGCAGTGCATGTTGTTGCGCGGGCTGCTGCGTAACCACGTTCAAGGCGTCGGCATCGAGCACCAGCCGACCCGCGCGTTGCAGGACGGCCGGCATCCAGGCGCTGATCAACGCTGCGCCGCCGCATCCGCAGACCACGGTGGCTTGTTCGAGTGGGTAGTCCGCCAGACCTTCAGGTCGCATCCACATGCACTCGGGCCGTGTCTCGTCCCGAAGGACGGTTGCCGCATCCAGGGGCACCGCGATCACCCGACCCGCGCCGGCCGCAAGGGCCGCGTGCGCGGCCAGTCGCAAGGCGCCGGTCATGCCAGGGGCTCCGCCCAGCACGATGACGTCGCCGAACTGGCCCTTGTGACTGGCATGTGCCCGGCCCACTGATTGCTGCGCCCAGGGTTGGTGGCTTACGGTGACAGCCGTGGGTTCGACTGATCTTGCCAACGGCGTGTTGTCCAGCGGATCGAACCAGATCCTGCCCGCCGCGTCACGCCCATGACCCATGAAGAGCCCCGGCTTGAGCGTCAGCAGGCTGAGGGTGGCCTGCGCTCTGATCCAGCCGCCGCCCAGAAGCTCTCCCGTGTCGGCGTTCAAGCCGGTGGGCACGTCGATGGACAGGCACGGACTTGATTGATCGTTGATCGCTCTGACGGCAGCCGCAAGGCTCATATCCAGCGGACGGCTTGCGCCCAGTCCGAGCAAGGCATCGATCACCAAGTCCGCCCAGCCCGGAGGTGGCGGCTGCTGCACCAGCTTGCAGCCAGCATCCTGCGCAAGCCTGAGGGCTGCGTCTGTGTCAGGCCTCAGAGCCCGATGCGCAGCGTGCAGCGTGATGACCACCTGCCTTCCCAGTTCCGCAAGGTGCCTGGCAGCATGCAGTCCATCACCGCCATTTCCGCCCGGGCCCGCCGCCACCCAGACGTGCTGGGCGTGTGGCGCTTGCGAAAGCGCCCAGCGGGCGAAGCGACGCCCGGCCCAGGCCATGAGACGGCCTTGCGGCCCCTGCGACAGCCGCTGCGCCTCGATCAGGCGGGGGCTGCGGGTGTTGTGCAGGGGCCAGGCATCCATACCCCCCAGCACCTCCATTGTCCGGATGGAAGTGGCCACCGCGGCGGTCATGCTGCCTTCGGGTGCCTGCGAGGTGGTGGGTTTCAAGTCCATGGGGCTTGAGTGCTTGCGGTGAGTGCTGCGAGATGCCACGTTCCTTAAGCCGGCCGAGGAGCGTGGTGCTGGCGATGAAGGCAGATGCTAAACTCTTTGGGTTTTTCTTCTGCAGACCAGCGCGTCAACATCTCCTTCCGTTCATTGTCGGAAGGGGCCTTCAAGAGGCGGGGCTCGAACGGGGAGAAACGAATCGCGGACCGAGGCCACGGAAGGTGTCCGGTGCGGTGCCAGGGGAGACCTTGGACATTTGCGCGGATGCAGGCCCGGTTCAAGACCCAACCTTCGGAGAAATCATGACCATTTCCATGCGCGACATGCTCGAGGCGGGCGTTCACTTCGGACACCAGACCCGCTTCTGGAATCCCAAGATGGCCCCCTACATCTACGGCCATCGCAACAAGATCCACATCATCAACCTCGAGAAGACGCAGCCGCTCTTCAACGACGCGATGAAGTTCATCCGCCAGCTGTCCAGCCGCCGCGGCACGATCCTCATGATTGGCACCAAGCGCCAAGCCCGCGAGGTGATCGCCCAGGAAGCACAGCGCGCTGGCATGCCCTACGTGGACCAACGCTGGCTGGGCGGCATGCTGACCAACTTCAAGACGGTCAAGGGGTCGCTGAAGAAGCTCAAGGACATGCAGGCCACCAAGGAAGCCGGCACCGAGTCCATGATCAAGAAGGAAGCCTTGATGTTCGACCGCGAGCTGGCCAAGCTCGAGAAGGACATTGGCGGCATCCAGGACATGAACGCCTTGCCTGACGCCATGTTTGTGATCGACGTCGGATACCACAAGATTGCGGTGGCTGAGGCCAACAAGTTGGGCATCCCCGTCATCGGCATCGTCGATACCAACCATTCGCCTGAGGGTGTGCAGTACGTCATCCCTGGCAATGATGACTCTGCCAAGGCCGTGGCCCTGTATGCCCGCGCCGTGGCAGACGCGGTGCTGGAAGGCAAGGCCAACGCCACCGCCGAGGTGGTGCAGGCCGTGAGCGAAGGCGACGAGTTCGTCGAAGTCAGCGAAGACGCCTGAACCCCATGATCCGGGCGGCGGGTGCGAGGGTCGCACCGCCGCCCGCTTTTCATTCGAAACGGAGAACACACAAATGGCAGCAATCACTGCAAGCATGGTCGCGGAACTGCGCGCCAAGACCGACGCCCCGATGATGGAGTGCAAGAAGGCCTTGACCGAGGCCGATGGCGACCTGGGCCGAGCCGAAGAAATCCTGCGCGTCAAGCTGGGCAACAAGGCAGGCAAGGCGGCATCTCGCATCACGGCCGAAGGCGTGGTGGCAGCTTCCGTCCAGGGCAGCACGGGAGCCCTGATCGAGGTCAACTGCGAAACCGACTTCGTGTCCAAGAACGAGTCTTTCCTCGCCTTCGTGAAGAGCTGCGCGGATCTCGTGGCCGCCCACAACCCGGCCGATATCGCTGCACTGTCGGCGCTGCCCCTGTCTCAGGACGGATTCGGCCCCACGGTGGAAGACGTCCGCAAGGGCCTGATCGGCAAAATTGGCGAGAACATGGCCGTGCGCCGTTTCCGCCGCTATGCCGGCGGCGGCCAACTGGCCCATTACCTTCACGGCACGCGCATCGGCGTGATGGTGGAGTTCGAGGGCTCTGAAGTGGCGGCCAAGGACGTGGCCATGCACGTGGCCGCCATGAAGCCTGTCAGCCTGTCCTCCGCCGAAGTGCCTGCCGATCTGGTCGAGCGTGAGCGTCGGGTCGCAGCGGAGAAGGCTGCCGAGTCCGGCAAGCCTGCCGAGATCGTGGCCAAGATGGTCGAAGGCTCGGTCCAGAAGTTCCTCAAGGAGGTCTCGCTGTTCAACCAGACCTTCGTCAAGAACGACAAGCAGACGGTCGAGCAGATGCTCAAGGCTGCCTCCACCACGGTCAAGGGCTTCACCCTGTATGTGGTGGGTGAGGGTATTGAGAAGAAGGTGGATGACTTCGCCGCCGAGGTGGCCGCTCAGGTGGCCGCCGCCAAGTCCCAGTGAGGGCAAGGGCAAGTGCATGAGGCGGGCCGATGGCCCGCCTTACACTTCTGACGACCGAGACATTTGAAAAGAGTCCTGCATGGCGAGATACCGGCGCATCCTGCTGAAGTTGTCTGGTGAAGCGCTGATGGGCGACGATGCTTTCGGCATCAACCGGGCCACCATCGTGCGCATGGTCAGGGAGGTCCAGGAAGTGACCCAGCTGGGCTGCGAGGTGGCGGTGGTCATCGGCGGCGGCAACATCTTCCGCGGCGTGGCCGGTGGATCCGTGGGCATGGACCGGGCCACGGCCGATTACATGGGCATGCTCGCCACGGTGATGAACTCCCTGGCCCTGGCGGATACCATGCGTCAGGAGGGCATGACGGCACGGGTCATGTCCGCCATCTCGATCGAGCAGGTGGTGGAGCCCTACATCAGACCCAAGGCCCTGCAGTACCTGGAAGAGGGCAAGGTGGTGGTTTTCGCCGCCGGCACCGGCAACCCCTTCTTCACCACCGACACGGCCGCGGCCCTGCGGGGCGCCGAGATCGGTGCCGAGATCGTGCTCAAGGCCACCAAGGTCGACGGTGTCTACTCCGCTGACCCCAACAAGGACCCGCTGGCCACGCGCTACAGCACCATTTCCTTCGATGAGGCCATCTCGCGCAACCTGCAGGTCATGGACGCCACCGCCTTCGCACTGTGCCGGGATCAGAAGTTGCCGATCAAGGTCTTTTCGATCTTCAAGCCTGGTGCCTTGAAGCGGGTGGTGATGGGTGATGACGAGGGAACGCTCGTACACGTGTGACAGGTGAAATGCACATGACGATTGCCGACATCAAGAAGAACGCCGAGACCAAGATGGGCAAGTCCATCGAGGCGCTCAAGGCTGAATTGCAGAAAATCCGCACCGGACGGGCCCATCCTGGCATCCTCGACCAGGTGCATGTGGACTACTACGGTTCGCCCGTGCCCATCAGCCAGGTGGCCAACGTGTCGCTGCTGGATGCTCGCACCATCAGTGTTCAGCCCTGGGAGAAGGGCATGGGACCCAAGATCGAGAAGGCCATCCGGGAATCCGACCTGGGGCTGAACCCGTCTGCACAGGGCGACTTGCTGCGCGTTCCGATGCCTGCGCTGACCGAGGAACGGCGGCGCGACCTGACCAAGGTGGTTCGCAGCGCCGGTGAAGATGCCAAGGTAGCTGTGCGCAACCTGCGCCGCGAGGCCAACGAGCAGCTCAAGCGACTACTGAAGGACAAAGCAGTTTCAGAAGACGATGAGCGTCGCGGGCAGGATGACGTGCAGCGCCTGACCGACCGCGTGGTCGCGGAGATTGACCGCCTGGTGCAGTCCAAGGAAGCCGAAGTGCTGGCCGTCTGAGCACCCGCAGACGGCTTGATCGATGGAGCGCAGCCCCAGGATTCCCAGGCATGTGGCCGTTGTCATGGACGGCAACGGTCGCTGGGCGAAGAACCGGTACATGCCGAGGTTCTTCGGACACAAGGCCGGCGTGGACACGCTGATCCGGGCCATTGATCTTTTTGCGGACAGGGGCGTCGAGTACCTGACGGTCTTTGCTTTTTCTTCAGAAAACTGGAAGCGGCCGGCCGACGAAGTGTCCGGACTGTTCGGCCTGGTGTTGGTGGCAGCATCCAAGTACCTGGAGTCGATGGTGTCCAAGGGGGTGCGCATCCGCGTCATCGGTAACCGCGAAGGGGTCTCCGAACAACTGCAGGACGCGTGGACGCGTGCTGAACAGGCCACCGCACACAACGATCGCATCACCGTGCTGGTTGCCTTCAACTTCGGTGGACGCTGGGACGTGGTGCAGGCCTGCCGGCGGGCGCTGGCCTCCGGCATGGCTCCAGACGATCTCACGGAGGAGTCGTTTGCCCGTCTGCTGACCTTGAGCGACGTACCCGAACCCGATCTCTTCATTCGCACAGGCGGCGAGATGCGCCTGAGCAATTTCCTGCTGTGGCAGGCGGCCTATGCCGAGCTGTACTTCACCAACTGCCTGTGGCCAGATTTCGGTATCGAGGAGATCGACCTCGCGCTGGCGTCCTTTGCCGCGCGAGACCGACGGTTCGGCGGTGCAGAGTCCTGGTCGCACGGACCGGACGCCGCCGGCTGAACCGCATGCTGGGCCAGCGCATCGTCACCGCGGTTGTGCTGCTGGCCCTTCTGGTGCCCGCAATGCTGTCCTCAGCGGGGTGGCCTTTCCCCGTCTTGACCATGGTGTTGGTGGCGGCTGCAGGGTGGGAGTGGGCCCGATTGAACGGGGCTGGCTCGGTCATGGCGCTGGGTTTCGGCGGATTGTTGCTGGTGGCCTGTCTGGTAGCGGCTCCTCTGGCGGTGCTGGGCCGGGTGCCCGCTGGGCTTTGGGTGGGCGTGGCGGGCGTCTGGATCCTGGGTGGTGCGTGGGCGCTGCACCAAGGTGTGGAGGGCTGGCGCCGCAATTCCCGTTGGCTGACATGGCCGGTCGGCCTGTTGGCACTCTGGGTGGCCTGGCTGGCCTTGGCTTCGGCGCAGGCGCAAGGGCTCGCGTTCCTGCTGTCTGTGTTGTGCCTGGTGTGGGTGGCAGACGTTGCCGCGTACTTTGGTGGCCGGGCGTTCGGGCAGCGAAAGCTTGCGCCATCCATCAGTCCTGGCAAATCATGGGAAGGCGTTTGGTCGGGCGTGGCAGGGGTACTGCTGCTTTCCTGGGGCTGGGCGGCGCTGGAGAGCCATGGTGTGCTGCAGTCCGGTGTCAGCGGCGATGTTTCCAGCGCGGTCACCGGTATTGCAGCGGCTTGGGGGTCAAGCGTCTTCTCACAGTTGTTCAACCGCTTCGGTCTTGCCTGGGGTGTTCTCCTGTTGGTCTTGCTGACTGGCATGAGCGTGGTGGGTGATCTGTTCGAATCCCTGGTGAAGCGGGCCGCGGGCGCAAAAGACTCCAGTCGTCTGCTCCCAGGTCACGGGGGGGTGCTGGACCGCATCGACGCTTTGCTGCCTGTTTTTCCTCTGGCTTTGGCCCTCACAAGCTCATGAGCAACACCACATCGGGACGCCGCCAGCGTCTGGCCATTCTCGGATCCACGGGGTCGGTGGGGTCGAACACGCTTGACGTGGCGCAGCGTCACCCGGAGGCCATCGAAGTGGTGGGGCTTTCGGCCTTCAGGCGCATGGAGGAGCTTGCGGCGCAATGCGAGCGCTTTGTTCCCCGCTGGGCGGTGGTGCCTGACGAGGATGCAGCCAAGCACCTGCGAGGCTTGTTGCCCACGGCCGCACAGCGGGTGGAAATCCTCGTCGGAACAGAGGGCCTGTGCGAGCTTGCGGCGCACCCAGAGGTGGACAGTGTCATGGCCTCGATCGTCGGCGCTGCAGGGCTCGCGCCGTGCATGGCGGCGGCCCGCGCCGGCAAGCGCCTTCTGCTGGCCAACAAGGAGGCGCTGGTGGTCGGTGGCGCCTTGTTCATCCAGGCGGTGAGGGAAGGTGGTGCCACGCTCCTGCCCATCGACAGCGAGCACTCTGCCATCTTCCAGTGCCTGCCTCTGGATCGCCAGGACTGGCCGGCGTTCATCGACCATATCGTGCTGACCGCCTCTGGCGGGCCGTTCAGGCAGGCTGATCCCGCCGGCTTCCATGCCATCACCCCGGCGCAAGCGGTGGCTCATCCGAACTGGGTCATGGGACGCAAGATCTCGGTGGACTCGGCCACCATGATGAACAAGGCGCTGGAGGTCATCGAGGCGCGATGGCTGTTCGACTTGCCTGCGCAAGACATCCGCGTCGTCATCCATCCCCAAAGCATCATCCATTCGATGGTGGTCTGCCGGGATGCTTCCGTTCTGGCCCAGTTGGGAACGCCGGACATGCGGGTGCCCATCGCCTATGGCCTGTCGTTTCCCTCGCGCATCGCCTCCGGTGCTTCGCGACTGGATTTACTGTCCGTGTCATCGCTCACCTTCGAGGCGCCTGACGATGCGCGGTTTCCTGGCTTGAAACTGGCCTACGACGTGTTGGCCGCGCCCGAAGGCTCCAGCGTGGTGCTCAATGCGGCCAACGAGGTGGCGGTCCAGGCCTTCCTGGACGAGCGGGTGCGTTTTACCGACATTCACCGCATCAACCAGTCCACGGTCGAAGCCCTGTCTGGACGCTTCGATCATCCCAGATCGCTGGAGGATCTGCTCGAACTGGATGCGCGTGCCCGCTCTCATGCCATCACCGCGGCCGTCAAGGTCTTGGCACCATGATCACGGCACTCGCTTTCGTCCTGACCCTGGGCGTTCTCGTGGTCATCCACGAGTACGGCCACTACCGAGCTGCTCTGGCCTGCGACGTCAAGGTCATGAGGTTCTCGGTGGGCTTTGGCCGCGTGTTGTGGAGTCGCCGCATGGGGGCGGACGGCACCGAGTTCGTCGTCTGCGCGCTGCCCTTGGGGGGCTATGTGCGGATGCTGGACGAACGTGAAGGTCCGGTCGACCCAAACCTGGCGCACCGTGCCTTCAACCGCAAGCGCCTGTGGCAGCGGGCGTTCGTGGTGTTCGCCGGACCTGCGGCGAACCTGTTACTGGCGGTGCTGCTGTACAGCGGTGTCCAGTGGATGGGCGTGATGGAACCCAAGGCCATCCTGAGCGCGCCGCCAGCTTCCAGCGTGGCGGCGCGGGCGGGGCTGAAGTCTGGCGACTCGGTCAAGGCGTGGTCTGCCGACGGGATGAACTGGCAGGACATCCGCTCGATGGCGGACCTTCGTTGGCACGCCCTCGAGGCCCAGATGGAGCGAGAGCCTCTGTACCTCATGCTGTCCGACAGCCAGGGGCGTGGCAGTCGCAATGTGCGCCTGGATTTTGGCGCTGTCAGTGCAGACCCGCAGTCATCCGATGCGCTGCGCAGCGTG
>Ga0315900_10011504_pt1 | contig 10955 bp, 9 predicted proteins | sample LakEriMetagenome_FD_203521 | JGI IMG/M metagenome (GOLD analysis project Ga0315900, IMG submission 203521) | Freshwater fungal communities from buoy surface, Lake Erie, Ohio, United States - Buoy 12 MA114 | ecosystem: Environmental > Aquatic > Freshwater > Lake > Lake biofilm | place: USA: Lake...
GCGCCTTCCGAGTCAGCAAGCTGCGCCGCGAACGCAATCCTCAGCATGACGGCAGCGAGGAGTACAACTGGTTTCTCTGCGTGCTCTTCCCCGGCAATGAGCTGAAAATCCTCCCCTACAATCGCGCGGTGAAGGATCTCAACGGCCGCACGCCCGAAACCTTCCTGGCCGAAGTCAGCGGCATTTTCAAGGTCACCCCGACCTCCACCAAATCCCCTGACATGCCGGGTCACGCCAGCATGTACCTCGGAGGCCAATGGTATGACCTGGCCTGGCAGCCCGCTGCCGATGCCAGCCCGATCGACCAGCTGGATGTGAGCATTCTTCAGGACCGCCTGCTGAAGCCGGTGCTCGGCATTGACGACCCACGCACCAGCAAGCGCATCGACTTCATCGGCGGCATCCGCGGCACGGCGGAGCTTGAGAAGCTGGTGGACGGCGGTGATCATGCCGTGGCCTTTTCCATGCACCCGGTCACCGTCGACCAGCTCATGGCCATCTCCGACGCCAGCCAGATCATGCCCCCCAAGAGCACCTGGTTTGAGCCGAAGCTGCGTTCCGGCTTGTTCATCCACACATTCTGATCATGGCCCCTACCCCATGCGCGGGTGAATCCAGGGTTGAACAATCAGGGCTTCTGAGGCATCTCACCTTGCCTCGTCTCCTTCCCTGCTCCCGTCCGTGACCGAGAACACCCACCGACGCCTCACAGGCACTGCATTGTGCCTGCTGCTGGTTGGTGGCCATCTGCCAGGGCAAACCTCCAAAAGCGGCCAGGATTCCATCGCTGCCAGCGCGGGCGAGTTTGTCGCCCCCCCTGTTTTCTGGACCGAAGACCAGACCCCGGCTGACTTCCTGGAAATGGCCGGCCGCCACACCAAGGCCCGCTGGAGAGCCCTTTTCCGTCCCAAACCCACCACGCCAAGCAGTGACCGAACCAAGACCGGCTTCACCCTGGGCAGCTTGATCGGCGAAAGCTTCCTGATCTGGGAGGCCGGTGACGCCCAGCAGTTCCGCAACAACAACCAGGACATCGTCTCCTACTGCCGGAGCCTCGGCATGGGTGAGAAGATCATGCCCAGGCTCATGGCCCAGGCCAGGATGGCGGAAATGGATGAATGGAAGGACCTGCGGCAGGAAATTGTCGACAGTCACCAGGAGATCATGCGACTCCTTCGTGAACAGCGGGATGAGGACCTTGCCGTCCTGGTCGGTCTGGGCACCTGGATGAGATCGCTTGAAATCGTCTCGAAACTCGTGATGGAAACCCCTGAGGTGGACAAGCGCCCGCTTTGCATCGGTTCGCCCGCCCTGCTTGCGGAGCTCAGACAGGATTTCGCCTGCCTGGGTGACACCACCCGCCGCTCCGCGCTCCTACTGCCCCTGATCACCGTGCTTTCCGAACTCGAAAAGACCTGGGGCAACACCAAGGCTGGAGCACCGACTCAAAGCATGGTCGCGAGCACCCACGAAAGGCTTCGAACAGTGATGGAGGAGCTGACCTTGAAGTAAGTCGGCTCAGCAGCTGGTGGGCACCCGCTGCGCCAGTTTGACGGCATGGGGAATGGCGCCAAGGACAAAACCCAGGCATTCCACAGCCCCCTGCGGTTTCCCAGGCAGGGCCACCACCAGCGAACGGCCCACCACGGCGGCCAGGCAACGTGAAAGGATGGCGTTGGGCGTGATCTCCAGGGACCGCATGCGCATCACCTCACCAAAGCCCGGCAGCTCCACCCTCATGATGCCGCGAACGGCCTCGGGGGTCACGTCCCGTTCGGCGATGCCGGTGCCGCCCGTGGTCAGAATCAGGCCACAGCCCTGGCTTTCCAGCGAGCGCACAGCCGACTGGATGGCCTCAAGATCATCCGGCACGATCACCTCCGCCCGCACCTGCCAGCCATGCCCCTGCGCGGCAGCGCGCAAGGCTGGGCCGCCAAAATCCTCGTAGACGCCCTGGCTTGCCCGGTCGGAAATGGTGATGATGCCAGTTTGAATCATGTCAGGTGAATCAGGGTTCGGACTTGGCCTTGGATAACAGGCTTATCTCCGTGATGCGCATGACCTTGTCCACCGCCTTGCACATGTCATAAATCGTCAGGGCGGCCACGCTCGCCGCAGTCAGCGCCTCCATTTCCACCCCGGTCTGGGCGAGGGTCCGGGCGGTTGTGGTGATGAGAATGCCGTCCGGCTTCATGTCAAAATCCACCGCCACCTTGCTCAGGGCGATCTGGTGGCAGAGCGGAATGAGCATCTGCGTCTGCTTGGCCGCCTGGATGCCTGCGATCCTTGCCACGGCGAACACATCCCCCTTTTTCAAGCCGTTCTCGCGGACCAGTTCCAAGGTCGCCTCCTGAAGTTCGATGAAGGCCCTGGCCGCGGCTTCACGGGCCACGACGGGCTTGGCGGAAACATCCACCATGCTGGCGCGGCCCTGGTCATCGGTGTGCGTGAGGTTCATGGCTCAAAAAAGCAAGGCCGCAGAGTCCGCGCAAGGCAGGCTCTGCGGCCGGGTGCAAAAAAGAAGCTTATTTGATTTCAGTCGCCCAGAACGTCTGCCAGTCATCCAGGTTGTTCAGGTCAACCGCGCCGGGATTGACGCTGCCATCGTCCGGCAGGCCGACGGCGGCCAGGATGCCCTTGCGTACATCGTCGCCATGAATGTAGCCCATGATGGACTGGTTGTGCTTGTAGATGTCGGCCTTGGTCAGCCTGGCGCCAGGATACGCCTTCACCCAGGCTTCGAGCTGGGCGTAGGTCGGCTTGGTCTGAATGAAGGAGAGGAAGTCTTCCTCCTTGATGCCAAGGGCGGCAAGGGTCATGCCGTCATAGCCCTTGCCGCAGCCGGGATAATCAGAATGCAGCTTGCCGGCGGCTGCCAGCGAGGCCTTCTGCCAGAGGCGCGGCAGGTGCAGTACGCCGAGGGGGCCGGCGACGCCGGAGGAAATGGTGGGAACGATTTGGCTCATGAGGTGGGTGTGGGTTGGATGGGAATCTGATGCCCGAATGGGGAAGGGATGAAACGTGGCCTGCTACGGGCTTCGGTCAAGAAAGGCCTGCCGTCATTCAGACGGCAGGCTGCCTTGCGGTGCGCTCCTGCAGCCAGAACCAGCCGCAGGCGAGCATGAAGGCAAACTTGATGCTGTAACCGATGTTCAACGCCAGCGAGATGCCGGCGGTGAAGCCGTAGCTGTGCAGGCCGATGCTGAGCTGGTTCACGCCAAACCAGCTGAACAGGGTGATGGCGCCAAGCAGCAGGGACAGCGCATGCATGCCGATTTCTCGGATGTACCCGCCCAGACGGGCGTGCAGAATGATCAGGCCCATCAGGACGATCATGAGCGCACCGTTCTCCTTGGGGTCCCAACCCCAGAAGCGCCCCCAGCTGTCGTTCGCCCAGATGCCGCCCAGGACGGTGCCCACCAGCGCGAAAAGCACGCCGAAGCACATGATGCCATAGGTGATGCGCGTGAGCAGGCGGCGGAACTCGGCGGCCTGGGCGCCGCGGGTGAACAGACGGTAGATCACGTAGACCATCGAGTTGATGGAGCCCAGCAGTGCGCCAGCATAACCAATGTTGATGCAGGTCACGTGGGTGGCGAGCCAGAAGTTGGTGATCAGCACCGCCTCCAGCGTCGGCATCGTGTCCTGGCCGTCGAGCGCCATGAAGCGGTTGGACAGGAACATGCCGAGCGCGCCAACAAAGCCGACAACCGCAAGCACGACCCCCTTCCGCGTCACCTTCTCGATGAACAGCCCGACCAGGGCGCAGGAGGCGGCGATGAAGATGATGGTCTCATAGAGCGTGGCGATTGGCGGCCGGCCCATGATGAGGCAGCGCAGCGCGATGCCGTAAACGTTGTAATACACGGCCAGCAGCACGGAAACCCAGGCCAGCCTTGCGGCCCACTTCGCCCAGCGCGTCTGCGGCGCCGCCAGGCCGAGGATGGCGACCAGGAAGCCGAGGAGGTACCACACAAGGGCATGGGTGAAATCGTCGCGCTTGTAGTAGTTCACCTCGCGGTCCACCTGGCCCAGCTCTCCGCGTTTCTCGGCGGCGGCGCGGATGTCGCCGACAAAGGCCTGAACGGCCGGCTTGAACGTCTCCGCCTTTAGGCTTGCGGCGAAGAGGGTGTCTCGCGCCTTGGAGATCTTCAGCTCACTCTCGGGCAGTTTGCCCTCCCTCATGAGGTTGGTCACGGTCTGCTCGACCTGCAGCCAGGCCTCCTCCTTGGCATCCTCCGGCGGGATGAAGGCCAGGGTCTTGCCCGGGCGCAGGGTGGTGTCGATGAAGAGGTTCAGGATCTTCTGGCTTTCCTCGGAGCCGCCCTGAATCTTGTTCTCCCGGATCAGGGTCCCCAGCTTGAGGGCAAGATCCCAGACGTTGATCGACTTGCCGCCGGTGACCTCCTTCGCCAGTTCCGGCGACAGGATGGCGTCCACCTCCTTCTTCCAGTCGGTGCGGGCGGCGGTCAGGAAGTCGCTGACCGCGTCAAAGTCGAAGAAGTTGCGCGCGAGATTGATGACGTTGCGCTGCACGCCTGTTTGTTCGGCGGACTCAATCTGGCCGTAGGACTGGGCGCGCTTGATGAGCTCCTCCCTGCCCTTGACGATCTCGTTCCAGGAATAGCGGTCGCGCAGCCCCTTCGGATCCACGCCGATCTCACCGACGGCCTGGGAATTGTCGACAACGAACAGGGGCAGGTCGCGGGCGATGTCCGGGCGGAACCAGGACAGCAGCAGCCATTCAACCGCCTTCAGCTTGCGGATGCCGGGCAGCTTGGCATGCTCGACGGAGATGCTCTGCTTGCCGTGGATGCGGAGCAGCAGAAAGCGGGCGTAGGTGTCCAGCGGCTTGATGCGCCCGCCCTCCTGGACGGGCAGCGACTGAAGGCTGGCGACCATCTCCTTGTCGAGAATGACGGAGGGTTCGGGGAGCTGCTGGGCGGCCGCAAGGGCGGAGACTGACAGCAGGCAGGCAAGCAGAAAACGTCTCATGGATGGGAGGAACAAAAGGTTAGGCCGCCCTCGGCTTCAGGGCATGACGGAGGAAGCGGATGAGGTGCATCATGAAATGGATGACAAGGCCGACGGCCACGGCCACGCAGCTCCAGAGCGGCCACTGGTCGGAGGGGTTGCTGGCCACGGTGAACACCGACTGCTCGCCGCTCGTGCCCTGGCTGAAACTGGCCTGATAAACCACATAGCCCTGGTCGCGCACCGGGACGTTCATGGTCACCACCTTGGGCTCCTCCTTGCCATCGGTGATCTTGGTGACGTGGCTGGTGTACTTCTTGGCCTTCATGGTGCCGGGGTGAAGCTCACGCTGGAAGTCGTTGAGGCGGATGGCGAAGGGCAGCTTCCACTTCATTCGGCTCAGCGCGAGCGTGTAGCTGGTGTCCCCCGCCTTGACGGTGAAGGGCTCAAACTCGCGCTCCCAGAGGATGCCGCGCTGCTCGGAACCGTCCTTCAGCTTCACACGCAGCTCCAGGGCGGCGGTGTTTGCCTCATCCTCCTTGGCCTTGGGTGCAGGCTGGATGCGGTAACCGTCGACGGCGGTCTTGTCCTCGGCATCTGCCTGCACGACGTTGGCGTTGCGATGGTAGCCGGTGGCCTGGATTTCAAACGGCAGGTCCTTGCCATAAAAGGTCCGGGCACGACCGGGCTCAAGGTCTGCGAAGTGCTTCATGGGAATCACCATGGCCGTGCTGTCCCCCTTGCCGTCGGCGGCCCAGCGGCGGATCTCGATGACACGTTCGTGATAGCTTTGAAACTGGTCGCTGGTCTGCCCTTCAAACAGCGGCATGGCGCCCTCGGTCTTGTAGAGGAAGCTGACAAAACCGGCGGCCAGCATGAACATGATGGCCACGTGGGAGATCAGCACGCCGATGGTGCGCCAGCCCTTGCGGATGCGGATGACGGCACCACAGAGCATGTTGATGAACAGCAGCACCATGAGCAGGGCGCCGCCCGGAAGCGGGATGGGCAGCAGCATGCCACCCAGGTTCATGTCATGGATCAGGAACCAGGATTCGAAATACTTCGCCTGGCTGTCGAGCAGACCGATGTCCTTCTGGGACAGGGTGCCGAGGTAGGTGTTGATGAGCAGGAAGCTCAGGACGATGATCGCCAGTCCGTAGGAGGACAGGAGGTCAAAGATCTTGCCGGGAAGGCTCTTGGAAGGGGCTGACATCGGTCTGGGTTGGCAAAAGGTTTACTGCCCCTGGGGCATGCGCAGGCGAAGGGAGGTGACGAACTGCTCAAAGGCCTGGGTGTTCGACTCGACGAGGGCCTTGGGACCGACCATTTTCACAAACAATCCGGCTTCGCCCATGGAGGCCACGATGCCGAGCATCCGATGCTCCGGCCGGGCCTCGGTTGCTCCGACGCTCGTGTAGGCGCCGTCGATGCTGACATAGGTGCCGTCGATGCCCATGAGCTTCTTTTTCGGCAGCTTTTCAAGATCCGCCTCGGTGATCTCAGGCTGGCCCATCTGCTTGCGCCAGCGGTTGACGTTGGCCAGGGAGCCGCCGCCGCCGCCCGGCAGCAGGGACAGGTAGCATTCACCCTCCTTGTTAGGCCCGAAGGTGAGGTTGACGGGACGCATCTGGCTGCGCTCGGCCTGGGCCCAGCCCGCTGGAGTCTCCCAGATCAGGCGTTCATCCCCAAACCTCTCCTGAGGATAGGCGCCAACCTTCGGCCTGCTTTCATGCTGGGAGATTTCCCGGGTGCGGCTGATTTCCATGCGCTCGGACACGGGTTCACAGGAAATCAGCAGGGGCAGCGCCAGGCAGGCGATGCAGGGAGGGGCAAGTTTCATCAAAGGAAAACGCATGAGGGGCGGAAGGATTAGCAGCGGCACGGACGCACGCCACGAAGATACGCACGGCACGGTTCAGATGTGCCGGAAGAGCTGCGGAGCAACGTCTTTTCGGAGCGGTGTTGCCACCAGGCACCGGGAAAGGGACAGGGTGGCGATGACCGGGCGCTCGGATCTTGAGAAATCAAGACCCCTTGTGCTCCGAATGGCAGGCCTTGCAGTTGACCGCCTTTTTGAAGGCTTCAATGCCTGCGGGATCCTTGGCCTGGATCTTTTTCACGGAGGCGATCAGGGCCTGGCACTTGCTCACCCAGGCCGCCTTGTCACCTTTCGGAGGCGTGGCGGCGCAGATCGTCTGGCAAATCTTGAGCATCTGCGCCAGGTCGGCATCGCTCGCCGTGCCGCCGGAGACTTTTTTGCACAGGGCGTCCTCGGGCTTGAAGGACTGCTTCATGGCGGTCTTGATGACATCGCTGCCGGCTGCAGGCTTGGCGGCAGGAGCCGGGGCGGCCTTGGCATCCGCTTTTTTCGGCTCCTCCTTCTTGGCGGGGGCCGGGGGCGCAGGAGGAGGTGCGGTGAGGGCGGCGATCTCCGCCTCGCTGAGACCGACGTTCACCTTCAGGCCGGGAATCTTGCCTTCGAGGGCTGACGCACCTGCCTTGGTGATGCCTGTCTGCCAGGCAAACAGCTTCTTGAGTCCTTTGGCTCCGGCCAGCTTGCTAGCTCCGGCGTCCGTGGTCTTGGTGCCGTAAAGGTTCAGGTATTCGAGCTTCTGCAAACCAGCCAGCTTCTCGATGCCTGCGTCGCCAACCTTGGTGTTTTCCAGATGCAGACGCTCCAGATTCACCAGCTTGGCAAGGGTCGCCGCGCCAGCGTCGGTCACCTGGCTGCGGGCAAGGTCCACCCAGACCACCTGGGCGGCGATCGGCTCAAGCAGCGCGAGTTCCTTGTCGCCAAACTTGTCGGCGGCATTGATGACGCTGAGACGAAGCTGCTCCGTGTCCTGCGCCAGCGGCATCAGGCTGGCGTTGAGGGCGGTCATCTTGGTGGTGATGTCGGCCACGAGCTTCTTCTCGGCCTCAGTCAGCGGCTTGGGCTTTTCCTTTTCCACCTTGGCCACCGTGGCAGTCTTGGGAAGGCCCTTGGCCAGCAGCACTGCCAGGGCGCCTTCAACTTCAGGAGTGGGCTTGGCGGCGGCGACCGTGTCCTTGTCCGAGGCACCGCTGTCAATCCACCACTTCAGCAGGGCGACCTCCTCCTTGGTCAGCTGAGGTTCGTCGCTCGGCGGCATGTGCTCGTCGTCGTCAGCAGGCAGATTGGCGCGGACGAGCAGCAGGCTGTCCTTGCTGTTCTTTGGAATGACCGTGGTGGCTCCGTCGCCGCCGCCCTTCAGGATGGCGGCGAAGTCGTGCAACTGCAGCTTGCCCTTCTTCTTCTCTTCCCCGTGGCAGCTCACGCACTTGGCCTGCATGATCGGCGCAACAACATCACGGTAAACCACGGCCTTGGCGGCAATGGCGGGATCCAGCTTGGCAGTGGAGGGTGCGGCTGCCGCTGCGGGTTGGGCGGGTGCCGCGGCGGGCTTGGCCGCAGGAGCCGCTGGCGCGGCGGCAGGAGCAGCTGCGGCGGCCACGGCCACCGGCTTGGCATCGTCCTCGGCCGTCCATCCGTTGTTGATGTGCGTTTTGGGCAGCTTGGCCTTCAGCGCGGCGACTCCGCCCTTGGTCACTCCGCTCTGCCAGAGGTAAAGCGACTTCAGCTTGGCCAGACCAGCCAGCTTGGGCAGACCGGCGTCGGTGACCTTGGTGTTGTAGAGATTGAGATACTCAAGCGAGGCCAGGCTTTTCAGATGATCCAACCCTGCATCGGTGATGGCCGTGTTTTCCAAATGCAGTTCCGTGAGGTTCTTCATCGCGGCCAGCTTGGCCAGACCGGCATCCGTGACCTTCGACCGGGCAATGTCCAGGGAGCTGATCTTGTCAGCCACCGGTGCCAGGGCGTCGAGGCCTGCATCCGTGAACTCCTTGGCCACATTCAGCGCGGTGAACCGATAGGTCTTGCCATCGGCGGCGATGGGCATGAGCGAGGCTCCGGAGGCGTTGATCTTGTCCACGGCAGCCTTGACGGCCGGATCAACGGCAGCCGGATCGGCGGCGTGCAGGCTCAGGGCAATTAGGACAGGAAGCAGCAGGATTTTCTTCATGAGGGGGTGTGATGACTGGGGGGTGAAAGTAACAGCAATGAGGCAAAACGCATTTCAGGGCGCCGCCCTTCCAAAGGCGGCTGAAGATCAAAGTTTGACAGCTTCCTTGGCCTCCGGAGGGAACTGGGCTTCGGACACTTTCTGGGTGGCACTGGCCCCGGCCTGAATCCAGTAACGGATGGCGGCAAGTTCGGCGGGTGTCACCTGCTCCTTGCCTTCCGGCGGCATGTGCTCGTCGTCATCCAGGGGAAGCAGGATGCGTTGAATCGTCAGGCTGGCATCCGGCTTGCCGGCAACGATGTTGTTGGCGTTTTCACCGCCCTTCATCGTGACTTCATAATTGTCGAGGCGCAGGTCACCCTTGGATTTTTCCTCATTGTGACACTTGTTGCACTTGGCTTCAAAGATCGGCAGGATGACATGTTGAAAGACCAGCTTTTCATTGCCAGCCGGAGCCGGAGCCGGAGCCGGAGCGGCAGCAGGGGCTGGGGCGGGCGTCGGAGCCGGCGAGGGCGTGCTGCCGACCACCGGGGCGGGCGCAGGCGCAGGTGCCGGAGCCGGGCTGGGCACAGGGGGTGCGGAGGCAGTCGCAGAGGGCGCTGCCTTGGGTTTCTCCACAAAACTCAGCATCCATTTTTCCAGGCTGACCATCGGTCCCTTGATGGAATCGGGCGCATATTCCGTCAGGAACTTGGATCCATGGCTCATGTTGCCTCCAAAATGCGCTCCCAGCCCCATGAGGCCGAAACTGCCAAAAAACACCGCCCGGTAGGCATGCATGAGCTCCCGATTCTCGCTGCTCATCGAGAAAATGCGGATGACCAGGGCCAGCAGAACCCCCGCTGTGCCGACCAGAGCAAGGGTCTGGTGCAGGGTGAAATTCCCACCTTCATAACCGCCTTCCCTGGAAAGAAGAATGCCCGCCAGCACGGCCACGACCGCTCCGGCAGAGCCCACCCATAGGGTCAGAAGGGCGGCGCTGCCCATGTTTTCTTCGCCGCGGCGGGTCAGGCAGACCAGCTCCATCAGGCAAAGCAACCCCAGGGCCCCGACGGGAAGATGCAGGAGAATCGGATGGAACCTTCCCACGAACAGCAGATTGTTCGAAACCTCGGTCTTCGCCTCCTCATAAAGGGGCGGGAACATCAGAAGCCCTACGACAAAACCGAGGATGAGAAGAAGCGTGGCCACCCAGACCAGGGTGAAAGACTTGGGGGGGTCGTAATCAGATGAAGCAGAAGTCATGAGCAGGAGGGGAAATTGCGAACTGCCAGAGTTACCAACGCCGCCTGGAAAGCGATTCCATCAGGAGAAAGGATGTCTGATCGTGCGATTGAGATGTCGATTCTTGGCGCAAAAGAGACTGGGAGCGAGGCCCTTAACGCAGATCCAGCCCCTTTCGAAGGGTAAAAGCTCACAGAGTTATTCTACATTTGAACATATAGGATTGTTAAAATGTTAAGAGATGTTAAATAACCTGGGAATTTCGGATGCCTGCCAACACCTATCGACTCAGCAGCCGCGAGCGCACGGCCCAGCAGTTGGAGAAATCCAAGCCTGCCAACGTGAGTCGTCACCCGACCTTCCGGAAACGGAAGCAGATCCGCACCTGGAAGCAGATCATCGGAGGGGCAATTTTGCTGCCCCTGGGCTGCATCACGGCCTTCACCCTGGTGGAGATGTTCTTCCGGTCGCTGACCCGGGCTGATTTCTGGCGTTCCGAGCAGTTCATTTTTTTTACGACCGGCGGTCTGGCCTGGGCGGCCGCCTACCTGGCCGGCTGGCGCCCCGTTCACGCCTACGTCCTCGGCCACGAGCTCAGCCACCTCATCGTTGCCAGGGCCTTCGGCGGCAAGATTTTCGACTGGAGCGCCTCGCCGACCGGAGGCTACGTCGAGACCAACAAGTCCAACACTTGGATCACCCTGGCCCCCT
>Ga0315900_10011506_pt1 | contig 10954 bp, 26 predicted proteins | sample LakEriMetagenome_FD_203521 | JGI IMG/M metagenome (GOLD analysis project Ga0315900, IMG submission 203521) | Freshwater fungal communities from buoy surface, Lake Erie, Ohio, United States - Buoy 12 MA114 | ecosystem: Environmental > Aquatic > Freshwater > Lake > Lake biofilm | place: USA: Lake...
TTTATTGTTATGTTTCCAGTCATATCTGGCTGCGTTTCTTTCGTCTTTTTGTCGTTTGTAAATAACGCTCCGCTGTTGTCTCTTTTTTCCATTTTTATTTATTTTTTAAAACTATTGATAGTTGATTATTTAAGTCTCCCCAAATATTTTCATTTCTAAATGTAAAATTTTCATTTAGAAAATTAACCAATTCCGTAAAAGATTGAAAAACCATCATTTCTCTAACTTCACATTTAGAGCCTACATGAACCATGTATCCATTTTCTACTTGTTGTATTTCTACAACTTCACTTTCTTTTTGTTTCATTTTACTTTTTATTTATTTTTACTTTTAACATTTTAATTACTAAAGAATCAGCATTTAAAGTACCGCCTTCATCTGTTACAGTTAATAAGGCTTTTACTAATTGGTTGAATTCTTTTAGTTCTTTTTTTAATTCTTGTATTTCTTGGTTAACTTCAGGATTCATATTAATTGAATTAAGTTATTATAATATTCGCGACATTCTTCAATTCGTGTTTTGATAGCTTCTATTACTTTCTCGTCTCGCTTAATTACGTGCGTTTTAACGCGCTTTTCCTTAGGTATGTGCATGAAAGTATGTTTAGCTTCTACAAAGTCTATTATTTCGTCGTTTTCGTCAATCTCGTTTCTTCGCCAGTGTTCACGTCTTATTTCGTCTCTAACGATTTGTAAAGGTGTATCAATCAAACAATAGCACAATAAGGCTTCGTCTTTTCCTGTTAGCCACATATAACCCTGTAATTGATAGTAGTAATCTTTGTTTTTTACTTCGTCTTCTACTACCTTTTCAAAGAATGTAAAAGCATCCCAAGAACTTTTTACATCTATTAAAATATCCGTGTTTACGTCAGGTATTCCAGTTAAATATTCATTCTCTAACTTTTCTTCATTCTTGTAAATAAACCCAACATCTAAAACATCGTTAACAAGTGCAATGGCTTCAGCTTCTACTTCGTTTCCTTTGTCAGTATATCTACTCCAAAACTCTTTGTGAATATTGTATTTTTCTTTTTTAGGCTTTTCCTGTTCACCTGAAGCGTCCGTGTCTTTGTCGGTTACTATTCCTAAAATAGTGCTCAAACAATATCTACGAAAATACGTAACGCCCGAACCGAAACTTTGAAAGTCATTCATTCCTTTTAGTTGTACGTACGGGATCATGCAATTACTTTCTATTTGTTCTCCGCTTTCTACATGAAATACTACCGTAGCTAAATAATTAATTCCTTCTTTAGTGTTTATTAGTTGCGTAAAGCCTAATCCGTGTTTTTGTAGTAACGGGTTTATTTCGCTAAATATTTTAGGTAAATCCGAATAAGAATATCCGTACCCTTGTGTTGCTTTGTGAATTACTTTCACTTCTTGCTGGAACGCTGCCAGACTTTTAAATACATTTTTCATAATTACTTTGTTTAATTTCTACAAATTTAATATTAATTTTTAATATAAAAATATCTTTTTAAAAAAAAACTACAAAAATTTCTTTAAACCTTGTGCGCATCGTTCAATTGAATTTGCGCGTTCCTGAAGGCTTGTTATTTGTTCAAGTATAGTTTGCTTACAATCGCTCGTAAAATACCCGTGTGACGTTGCTATTAAAGGAATTAAGCTATTAGAACGAATATAGTTTACCATTTTACGTAAACGTACGCCAGTCATTTTAATTTTATATCCGTGTAATTGTAGATACTGATTCATTCGTGTTACTATTAATTCGCTTTTTATCGGGTTCGTCTTTTTATACTGCCTAAATCCGTGAATTACTATATTTAGTATTTCCATTTCTTCAGCTGTTAATTCGCTGGTGTGTTCTTCAAATCCCGTAATCATTTGTAAATGTTTTTAATGTTATTCTTTTCAGCATATCTAATTACAAAGTCTTGCGCATCTTCTAACCTTTGACTTGAATAAAGATACTGCCTATTTCTACGAACGTAAAAATAATTATAAATGTAACCGTACTTGTTTTTTACCTTAGTTGGGTAAATCCATTTTAATTTAATTTCCATATTGTTTAATCTTTAATTTATACTTGTTAATTATTTGCTTTAATTCGTCTATTGTAAACTTCCGTGTTTTATTGGCTTCCAGCTCTAAAAGTGTTAATTGTTCAATTCCTATCTTGTTAATTAATCTACTTCTATATTCGATTAAATTACCGCTTAAATATTGATTGCAATTAATACAAGATGAATGTACGTTAAATTCATTAAAACGAACGTTCCAATGGTTATTAGCATTGAAGTAATGCGAAGCGTTTACGCGCCCTGTAATTGGTTTGTCGCAACTTATACAAGGCAACCCTTTATCTCGTAGGTTAATATATTTGTTAAACACTTGCTGGGCAAGCTTCACATAATCGGACAAAGTCATTAAGTCTAATTTTAATTTCGCTTTTTTCTTTTGCCAGTTCTTTTGTTTTACATCGTTTATCCATTCAGTTACACAATTAGGGTCAAAGCAATTTTTTTGCAAAAACACGGACGGTTCAAAGGCTTGTTTACAATACTTACATTTTCGTGTTTTCATAGCATTCTTCTTGAAGCATAATAAAATGCTTTATATTTTATTGAATTTCTTCTTTCTCTTTTGCTTAAATTATTTACCATATTTTTATACAACCACTTACAATAATCAATTTGTTCTTGAGTTACCATATCAATAATTGGCGTTCCATTATATTTACCAAAATCAATAATATATTTTTTTACTTGTTCCATTTCACTTTTTAATCCCTCTTTCATTTTTTGAACTGAATCACAATAATTTAATCCATCTTTACCAATAAGTATTTTTCCATGCTTAAAATAATTCATTACAGATTTTAATTTTTCTTCAGATAAATTAAACCATTCTCCATCTACTCTACTTTCAAAAAATCTATTGTGTAAATATTTTTCTTCTATTTTATCCGTGTAAGCAATTAGTTCTATACTTGGATTACCCGTTTTTAATCCTTTTAAACGTGTTAAAGGGTTTTTTGATTTACCAATTTTGTATAAACTACCGTCAAACATTAAATAAGTAAAGTTTGTCATTGTTTTATTTTCACTTTTAAAGACTTTCATAATTTATATTTTACTCTATTTTGGACTTAATACTTTTGCGTGTTTTTCTTGGTTTTTCTTTTTTCGTATCATCAACATAAATCATATTACCAACATGCTTCCATACAGTTCCATCTTTTTCTTTATGTGTATAAATTTCCATATTAGCAGCATATTTAACTTCTTTGTATAATTCTTTAAACAAACCTTTATAGTATATTTCATGTTCACTTCCTGTTAAACGATACGATTCTCGTTCTTTATGAACTAAAGATTCTCTAAATTTAATATCATTACACGGAAAAAAAGCTAATAATTTATAATTACCTATTCTATCATAATATTTTTTTCTTGTATTTAAATTTCCAGTCATTCCATATTTTAAAACTGGAAATATCTTTTTAGGCGCACTACTATACGCCCAATAACATTTCATTATATATAATCCTTTCATAATCCTTCAATTAATTTTTCTACATTTATTTTTAAGCTCTTATTCTCTTGTTTTAGCATTATGTTTTCAAGTTCTAATTCGTGGTTTCGTCTATTCGTAGCCATCAGCATTTTATCTACGTGGTTTAAATATTGCACCGCTTCGCCTACTTCGGTTAGGCTTTTTTCCATTGAAGAAATAAGGTCGGTACGGTGTTCGTGTTTTTCTTTGATGTTATCTAAACTAAATTTTATTTTCCAGTAAACTATGTTTAAACCAGCTTTACGTTTTATCATTTCTAACATATTTCTTAATTTAAAATGGCATAGTCATTTCGCCATTTGCGTTTTCAATTGGTTTTAATTCTTCAAATGCGCCTTGTTTTATTCGTTCGCTAAACGAAAGTAATTCTTTTCCGTTTACAATATCAGGCTTTACAGTAGGAAAACTATTTGATTTTATGTTTTTAGGTCTTACATTTTGCAAAGGGTCAACTCCATTAATTTTAAACCCTAACCCTGAATTAAAATCAAACATAATCGGATCATTTAACGCTGTATGTTTTCCGCCTGTGTCCATATCTTTTACTTTTTCTACATTTACCCAAGTGCAATACTTCATTGATTCGTGTTTTACTAATCTATGAATAACAAATAAATCATCACAACGATTTGAAAAAGCTTTACCGCCTTCAATATGGTCTTTTAAAGGTGCTTTCAAATGTCCTTTATATTCACCTTCTTGATAAATGTGACCACTTCGACCACTTTCGCTATTAGGATGCGTGTTTATGTATATTGTCACTCCAAACTTATTGCAGAAATCACGACAAGAATTTAAGAAATTGTAATTGCTTTGAAAATCCATTTGCCTATCTAACCCGGTAAATGGGTCAATTAATGCAACATTACATTCACTTTCTTCAAACAACTTCAATAACTCATTTGGCTTGTAAAGATTCTTATTGCTTATGAATTTAAACTGCTGTTCAAGTATTGTAGTTCCGGATGTTATTTGTTGGTATGTTAAATCTTTAAATTTTATGCCATAATACATTTGAAGTAAGTCACGAAGTATTGTAGCTTTTTTATTTTCACCACTCCAAATGCAAAACTTTAAATCGTGTTTAAGCGCAAGTGTTAAGAAATACCAATTTATCCAGTAGGTCTTACCTACGTTGTCGTGTCCTAAAATAATGTTTAGCTGATTAGGTTTAAATCTAATGTATTCATCTAAATCACAATCGATTTTTAATCCGTCTTTTATTTTGCCGTCTTTGTAATCTAACAAATATTGTAAGCAATCGCCTTCTTGTGTTATCATTGTTTAGGTTTTAAAAATCCAAGTTTAATTGCTTTAAGTTCTTCAGGTGAAATTTCAACTTGTTGTTTAGGTTTTACCCAAGTTCGAATAGCAGCTTTCCAATCTTTCATTTTGTTTTTACCAACCATCCATCCTTTTGATTCGTAAAAGTTAATAAATTTTACTCCGTCAACGTCTAAATTATTCTGCATACAATATTCCAAAACATCATTAAAAGTTGGTATTATAAACTTCTTTTCTTTCTTTACATTATTGTTAGTGGTTGATTGTTGGTTACTCGTTGGTTGCTCGTTTGTTATTTCGTTGGTTGCTACTTGATATTTTTCATAGCTAACTATTTGCAATATAGTGCCTTGCGAACTTGTTTCGCTGGTTATTTCGTTGGTTGAAATTAGCTTGTTTAACGCTGTTCTAATTTGTTGTGAACTTAAACCAGTTTCGCGTGCAAGTAAGTCGCGGCTCGTAACAATAGACCCTACTTTTAATTCAATACCTTTAAATCTTTTTTCTTTGTGATTAGCCTTTAAAAGCAAATGAAGAAATAACCTAAAACAGTTATTATCTGAATACCATTCCCATTCGAGAATTTGCCTATGGAGTTTTATCCATCCGTGTTGATTTATCATGGTTGTTATTTATAAAATAATCCCCGTACCAATAGCCACAACCACGAGGCATTTCGAGTACAGGGATTAATAAAAAAGTCTTTCTGTTCATGTGGTTGTCATTTCAGATAGGCAAATATACAAATTATTTTTTAATTACCAACTATCTACATTCGTAACACAAAAATTTTCACCTACATTTCCTTCAAACCATACCGAGTAATCAAAACACCAAGTCTTAGAATTACCCGAACACGAATTCCTAACCGTCAACGAATAACACGGATTGTTATTTGCATCTAAAGTTATCTGATCGTTTGTAATAGTTCCACAATTACATTCTTTTTTGCAGCTGGTTAAACTTAAACCAATAGCTACTGTTATAAATATTTTTTTCATAATCAATCAAATTCGGGGTTTATCCATTTTTTTAATATTTTTCTTTTCCAGTATTGAAATACTCTATTGTTTCTCACCGTTAAACGCTGGTGCCGGTAACGTGTTAAATTAATCCTTCTTCTTTTCATTGTAAATACCTCCTATTAATATACATAAAAAACCTACTACCGCAAGTAGTAACGCCATCTTTGCTTCTTCTGCCATATCAATTAAATTTTTGTGTGTAAATCAATGCGTCTAATGCAATACAAACCTGTTGTACTTTTTTCTTTTGTTTTGGTGTTAATGCTTTCATTCTATTCTGATTTAAAGGTTATTTTTATCTAATTCTGCAAGTAAAGCATCTGCTATCATAACAGCAGCATATGGAACATTTTCAGCCATTTCAGTTGGGATATTATGTCTACCTGCAATTGCTTGAACTGATAATCCTGTTGCAATGTGTACAGCAAAATATTCTCTTTTGGTTAAGCCTATTGGTAAATCATGCGGTGTTTGATTTGTAAAACTTTGTTCAGCACCTCTCATTGGGTCTGGATAAATTGGTTCTTTTCCGTTTTTCATTCTATTCTGATTTAAAGGTTATAAATCCAAGCATTAAACCAACAAGCATACTCATTATAGCTATTATTACTGTATCCATTTTATTATGATTTAAAGGTTTCGTTGTAGTATTGTTCTGCGGCAACCTTAAATGAATTAGTATGACCTAATGTATCACAATCTGCTGTGTAAGCATTAATTATCTGTTCCTTTTCCATTGCTTTGGCTTGGTATAATTGAGCTATCAAATCATTTATACACCAATGAGAAGCACCATTGTCTTTTTGCTCAATAAAGTATTGAATCATTTTTTCTACTGCTGTCTGTTTCATATTTTAAAAATTACTTTTAATTACTAACTTTAATTCTCCGTTAATATCAGATTCCGTACTTTCGTGAATCTTATCTACGTATTCTTGTTTAAATTCTACTTCGTGCCACTTATCTGCTATCTCAATGCTTTTTTTTTGGTCGTGGTATGATTCTACTCCCGAAACGATTAATGCTCTTAAATCGTCTAAAATTACCCTTAAATCGCTTTTATCACTCCACTCGAAAGATAGTGTTACGCGCTTTGTTCTTTTTTGCTTGTTTCCCCAGTTCATTTTGTGTAGTTTATTATTGCATCTAAATAATCATTGTACAGCTTTTCGTTGAAGCTCCCACCCTTATCTTCAGGACAAATTTTATTCATCCACTTGCGCTTTAAATATGTTACGTTAGGCCTGTGCGGAAAATACGTATTAACCACGTTTTTAATTTTTGAGTTCATGTCTTTTAGTTTTAGAAATTAATACTAAAGTTAAACAAATTGCTCCTATTCCTAAAAGCAAATAATTTTCATAGTTATAACCCAACAAAATAATTATCGAGTTAATTAAAATTCCTGTTCGTTTTTTCATAGTGTTTGTTTTAATGTTTCTACAAAATTAATATAAATTATTCATATAACAATACATTTTATTAAAAAAAAATTACATAAAAAAACAAAACCCCTGAATAATCAAGGGTTTCATCACACAAAACAAACAGAAAGATTTTATTATTTTCCTACTTTGAAACGTCTTAAAATAAACTTAACTACTCTTTTAGCAATAAGTTTCCATAACGCGCCTTGGGCATCGACTTTCACCTCGACACCGTCGGGCGTTTTTTTAATATCTATATCAATGTTTTTACCGTCTAACTTAAATTCCTTATTTACTTCGTCTTTTAATACGTGAATATCTACGTTCTTCGTATCTATATCCAGCTTAATATTAGTACCGTCTTTTTCTAAGTTAACGTCTATTCCTTCAGTATCTATTTTTATCTTTTTCTTTGCCATCTTAAAATTCGTTTAATAAACAAGTTGAAACACTTGGGTAATCTTTTGCAAGTTTTACCATTCTTTCGTAATCAGCATTATTATTTAATACCAAACACCCTTCAGACCATCCACCAATTTGCGTAGCTACTTGTTGACTGCCTTTATTGTATGTTGCTCCATGAATATTCATGAAAATATTATCCGTTTTTATTTCAGTAGTTGGATTCGTTTTAAGATCGTTTGTAAAGTCTCTACGGTATGGAACACCTTTTACTTGCCTAAGTGCTTCCATTTTGCCTTTATGAAGTCCGTAAGCGTGTGAATCGTAATTCCAACGATCAAATTCCATTACAGCCGTTCCTTTGTTTCCTTTATTTGTTGTACATGAAGTAACGAACTGAAAAACTTCCCCTTTCCAAATATAAACTTTATCGTCAAAAACATTATTTGCATCTTCGTTTGAACGTACAAATAAAAGCCATATACCAGCTGGAATACTTTTAAACGTAGGTAAACTCTTTGCTTTGTCTAAAAGTTGTTTATCCGTGTAATTCTTTACGTTTGTCATAAATTATTTTTTCGCTAAGATACGCTTTTTACTTTCAAGTACCGCAACAGTATCGTTTTTTTCACTTGGTAACGGTGGCTGCTTTTCCTCAATAGGCTGCCTGTTGTAAACTTCGTTTTTTTCTAAGCAATTGTAAAGTCTGTCTTTAACATCTTGCACTTCAAAATGTGTGTACGTTAGCCATAATGCCAGAACTCCTAATGCTCCATGCTTTTTAATTACGTCAATAAATTGTGTTATAGGTATCATTTTAATTAGTTTTCAATTGGTGGAAATGGTGGTGTTGTTACTTCAAAAGTTTCAGGTTCTCCTAAAACTACTTCTAAACTCTCATCAAAAGTAATATAATAGAATATTGGATTATCCAATTCAGCTGTATTGTAGTCAACCCAATTTTGTGTAACATCATCAGGAGATACTGGAATGCCATAGTAAGTATCTACTTGCTCTCTTGCATTAATAGCATCTTGTTCGTTCGTGTATTTATAGCCTGTTACTTCCATTAGTAAACTGAATAAAATGAATTAATATTTGTTTCAATTCCTGTTCTATTTGTGGATTGATTAGAATTATAAAAAACAATTTCTTGTAAATTACAAAATGCATAAGCTGGGCCAGAATATATCCCTATTGTGCTTATTGTCATTCCAATAGTAATGGCATTTTGCGCGGATGTAATTGTATTTCCATTTTTAAAAATAGACATCGTTCCTGCATTATTTAAACCAGTCAATAATAATTGATTTGTTGTTGTATCAGTCGCGTTACTACCTTGATAATGTGTTGCTTTTGCTTGTAAATAATAATTATTATCAATCCATAAAGCCCACAAATATACCGCTCCGCCTTGACCTCCTGTTAAACCCATCAATCTTCTGCCACTTGCATCTCTCTTACCAACAAATGAATTATAATTTGAAGCAGCTACATTTATTATTGACGTTAAATTTAATGAATCATTTGTTCCATCAAAACTTATGGAATTTTTACCATTTGTAGTAATCATCGCACCGGTTGAAACTATTTGAGGTTGATTGGCTGCTGTTGTCTGAGTAGCATTATTTGCGTTACCGCTTTGATCATACCAAGTTGTTATAAAACCATTACCAGCTCCTACAAAAGTTAAAAGACTTGAAGTATCTAAAACATTATTAACAAAACCTATATTTTGTTCTGTATTATCACTTGACCTTCTTACTCTTATTGCATTGCCTGTGTATGCAGAGCGTAGCTTGCGTAATGAATAAGCCGCTTCAGCACCCGAATAAGTATCAAGTAATCCTGTGAATGCTGCAATAGGAATAACCGTATTTGAATCAGCATTTGCACTACCTAAAACATTAGTAGCAGTTACAGTACATTTTATTGACTGTCCTACATCAGCTGTTACAAGTGTATAAGTTGAATTTGTCGCGCTTGTTATATTGTTTCCGTTGCGTTTCCATTGGTAAGTATAAGTAGGCGAACCAGTCCAAGTACCTGTTGAACACGTCAACGTTTGACCTTCTTGTGCCGTTCCGCTTAATGCTGGTGCAACCGTATTTGTAGGAGCATTACCACCGTCTATATCAGTAGCGCCACTCCATGAAGTAAGCTGCGAAGAACCCCAGCCTATTGAATTATTAATAGCGCCTTTGCCCCAACCTATCGAATTATTTACAGAGCCATCGCCCCAGCCATTTTCATTTGCCATAATTACGTTGTTATATCGTCATATAAATACCACTCATTAACATCCCTTTTTACCAATGTAGCTATTGAATATTGAGCAGTAGTTTTATTTTTACCACCGTTACTTCTTATTGTAACCGTACTTAAAGGACTTATTGTTACTTGACCTGTTCCTAATTGCGCTATTTTTATTTCTGTTCCTATTGGAAATGGTACATTAACATTTCTTGGAACACTCAAAGTTACTGCTGTGCTTTTATCCATTTCTACAATCTTATACGCATCTGTTAAAACAAGTGTGTAATCGTTAGTTTGATTATTAAAGCCCCTATTATGAATTTGACTGCCTAAAACGTACTTACTTGAAAATACACCACCGCCATCGTCTTGTGCAATCGCAAGCCTATCAGAAGCTACTAAATTACTTCCTTTCGCTGTTAATTGACTTATCTTTACGTTCGCCATTTTGCTTGTTTAAATACGTTATTAATTTTTTTATGTTCTCTTGTTTCGGTTTATATTTCTTCATAAATACCAGCCTTGATAATTATTATTTGTGTCGGGGTACATATCTCCATTACTGTTAGAATTGTACTCAGGAAATTTATCGTTATTAAAACTTATATGTTCAATAAATCTTTCAGTATAATGCTGTGCAATACTTCGCTCTTTCTCAATTAAAAAGTCTATTTCGTTTTTTTCTACGTTAGTTGCGTTTTCTGAATTGTGTTTGTACACCCCTTTATTTGCGATTGTATAAGCTGCAAATGGCAAATATTCTACCATAGCCCAATGAATCAGCATTTGTTTTATATAGTTGACTAACAAATTATTGTAGTCTGTTGGAATAGTGTAAATCGCATCCACCGTAATTTCAGCATCGTCATTACCACCGTCAATTACAATCACGTCTCCTACTTTGTAACCCGTTCCAGCTGTGTCAATAGTTGCATCCGTTACAAGTCCACCCGTGTCTGTTATGTCTAAAGTTAAACCCGTTCCAGTACCACCCGTAGTAGTAACACCCGTTG
>Ga0315900_10011507_pt1 | contig 10954 bp, 11 predicted proteins | sample LakEriMetagenome_FD_203521 | JGI IMG/M metagenome (GOLD analysis project Ga0315900, IMG submission 203521) | Freshwater fungal communities from buoy surface, Lake Erie, Ohio, United States - Buoy 12 MA114 | ecosystem: Environmental > Aquatic > Freshwater > Lake > Lake biofilm | place: USA: Lake...
ACCGCCCGTTTTCGTTTCATGACCTGAAAACCGCCGCTTGGCCGCGGGGGCTCGGAGTGGACGGGGCCGGAATCGAACCGGCGACACACGGATTTTCAGAGCCTTCCGACAGACAGTGTTTTCGGCTTGTTTTGCCGAACGAAATTAACTTTTAGCGGCTTTGCCAGAGATTGCCAAGCGTCGCGACGAAGTGCCAAAAATCACGGTATTCGCGCGGGTCGTGAAAACGGAATCCGGTAATTACCGGCTTGGCTAGATCACAAGCTTATTGACCGCCTTTTCCGTGCAGTGAGCACTCGGGCGAACGGCTAGCTCAGCTCGGGGCCGGCGATCCCATGCGGACGCATCCGCACCTCGCGGGCGCGATCGACCACGTGACACGCATAGTTATCGTGAAGGCTCACGGCCTCGCCGGCGAACGCCAGTGGTGCGGCGGCCGCGATAGTCCCGACGCTGCCGTAATCAACCATAGTTATTTTCATAGTCCGTGCTTTGCGAGAAGCTGTGCGAGCGACAAGCCACCGCGCAGGCCGCGTCTACCTTTAGCTAATGCGTGGTCTATCATGCACCAAGTGTCTTGGGTTCCTTCGATTCGTCCCGACCTCTGCCCAGGCCAACGTCCGTGTCTCTGTCGATATCGCTTGGCCCACGTCACAATATCTTTTACGCGCAGATCTTTTGCGTATCGCGCGCTATTTACGCCACGTTTGACGAACAGTAGCCGAGCTAATGTCCAGCCCTTCGGCAGTCCTCTGAGGCCGCCGGCCAACGCTCCGTCGATAGCCTTCCATGAGTCTGGAGCGCCGGCTTTGTTTTGTGAAAGCCGCGTTGGCCACTCTCCCCTTTTGCGGTGATAGCGATCGGCCGCAGATAGTATTTCCGACAGCGTTAAGCGCGGCAGGTTCTTTTTGTTTCGCACTCGCCGATACCGCTGAAGAACTTTCCGCAGCGACGAGCCGCCACGAAGGCCGCGTATTCCTTCTAGCAAAGCACTGTCGACTCGCTGCCATGTGTCTTGTATGCCAGGTATTGTTCCTGAGTCCCTTGTTGGCCAGGCGTTGTTTGCTGTGAAGTATGAATCTGCCCAACGCAAAATCTGTTTGATTGTGAACTTGGGTAGCGCTTTCGCGTTTAGCACCTTGCGATGCAAGGCGAGAAGCTGGGCTATCGACGACCCGCCCTTCAATCCACGCCGTCCATGAAATAAACAGGCATTTATATTTCGCCACACCTCATCCGTCCCTTCGATCGGCCCGGAAGCACTTGTCGGCCATTCGCCGGTTCGTGAGTGATGGTCATCGGCCCAATCAAGAATGGTTTCTAATGAAAGCGAGGCGAGGATTCCTGGATTCCTGACGCCCCTATAATCCCGAAGTAGCTGCGCAAGCGACGAGCCTCCAAAAAGCCCGCGCAGGCCGACCATCAAGGCGGCATTGATTGATGACCAAGTGTCACCATCTTCGGTAAGTTCGCGAGTGCTGCTGTTCGGCCATTCACCAAACGTAGCCTTGTGCTTGTCGACGAGTTGTAGAACGCTGTCCAGGGTGAGGGGTGGCAGTGCGCCGCGATTGCGTAAGCCACGATGCTCGTGTAGCAAACGCGCTATGGAAGATTTTCCTTGCCAGCCCCGCCCCCCAGATTGCAGAGCTACTTCAATGTTTGCCCACTTGTCGCCATTTGTACCGGGAATCAATCCTGATTGTGCTTTCGGCCACGCTCCCGTCCTCTCCTTGTGTTCATCTGCCCACGCCAATATCTGCTCAATCGTTAACGGTGGTCGCTCTGTGACACGTTCAATCGCCCGCACGTAGAACGCCTGCTCAAAGTCCGCCAGCAACAGACGTGGCACGTCGAGCACAATGTTGGCGGGTAGCTTGATTCGCTTCCCGTTGCCTACTTGCTTTCCGTGCGATGTCCGCAATTCGTCCAATTCATCCGCAAGCCGCCGATCGTGGGCGCGGAGGGCTTTGAGCACCTGCCAAACCGGATCGAAAGCGGACTGTTCGAGTACGTGCTCTGTATCGCTTGACTGATCGATAAAAACAGGGATCACGATTGTCCCAACTGTTTTGTCGGGCGACAGCCGAATCACCCGGCCGACTGCCTGGATGATGTCCACGATCGAACCCTTGGGGTCGATGAAGGCGATGCCGTCGAGGGCTGGCACGTCTACGCCTTCACCAAGACAGGCGCAGTTTGAGATGAGCCCGCGTGTGTCGGAGGGCAGTTCAGCTAGCGACCGCAGCATCGACGCACGCTTGCTTGCCGGAGTCTCGCCAGAGATGTGCCGCGCCCAGAGTTTGCCAGCCGGCCGCGCCCCGGGCCGCAGCGTCTCGATGATCCTAGGCAGCGAATCAAGCAGCTCGGCATCAACGAACCGCGATGCCCTGCGGATCGAACGGTGAAACGTGATAACGCGGCGCAGGTCATACTCTCGCATCGCCTTGGCCAGCCCGATCTGCGCCGCCAGGGTGCGGGCATCGGTTTCAGCCCCCTCGCGCGTGCGAACCATCTGGCCTTCCTCGACCCAACGGGCCGCTTCGGCGTTCGTCACACCGATCACGACAACGCGATAGTCGGTCAACAGCGGCGTCGGCTTCGCGGTGATGGCGTCATAGAACTTGAGTACGTGGAACTCGGGGCCGAACGTCGCCGGATCGTCCATCGACGCCACTTCGAGGTCTTCGTCAGCGGCTCGCTGCCGCGCCCGCTGCGTGAAGTAGCGGGGTGTCGCGGTCATGAACAGCCGCCGGCGGCAGCGAATCTTGCGTTCATCGAGGACGGTAGAGAACTTGCCTCGCATATCGCCCACGAGCCGATGTGCCTCATCGCACAGGGCCAGGTCGAATGTCTTGCGTGCCTTGCGCTGGCCAGCGCTCACACGGTCTGAGGACTGATAGGTCGCGATCACGACGGCCGGCAGGCGGCGCCGCTTGGCCAGAAATGCCGCTATGTCCTTGGCCTCTGTCGTGACGTCGATGCCCAGCTCAGCGATGTACCGAAGGGCGGGATCGTCGCGGTCGCTTGCCACCGACTCATCGGAACACACCACGAGGAAATCGAAGTCCTCGCGCGCGTGCCGTCCCCACTCGCGGAGGTTCTGCTGGACGAGCGAGATCGACGGCACGAGGAGGAGCGTTCGCCGACTCTTGAGCCGCTCGTGAATCCACAAGCCTGTGAGCGTCTTACCGGTCCCGCACGCCATGATGAGCCGGCCGCGGCCGTGCTTGCGGAACCCTCTTACTACGGCGGAGATGGCTTGGCGCTGGTGTGGACGGGGCTTCGCTCGCTTGGGCTTGGGGGCGGCGGCGCCGACTCTGGTTGGCCAGACGATATCCGCCGACACAAGGTCGCCGCGCAGCACCACCGCCGCATGCTTGGCCTGCTCTTCGATCGTCCGGCGAGCGTTCGCCCCAATGTTGTCGGTCGTACCGATGAGAAGCCGAAAGGCGATTTGCGGTCGATTGGACTCCGAGAGAAACGAGTTGATCTCGGCTTTAGTGATCGAGTAACCCGGCCCGACGGCCTTCGCCTGGATGGCCCACAACTTGCCTTCGTGGGTTTCTGCGATGAGGTCGATGCCGCAGTCAGGCCCCCAGCGATCCGGCCAATCGGCCCAGCGCCAAACGCGACGAAACTTGCCGCGGTACAAAGGCGCATGTTCGAGATACCACTGGCAGGCCCACTCGAAGTCGCGACCGAAGAGCGTGCCTTCCGCGTCGCGACGAATCTTGGCTTCGAGGTACTCGAATGAACCGGGGGAAAGCGCTGCCACGACGAATCTCTACGTGCTTGCTTTGTAGGAACTCGCACGAAAGTAGAAACAGCCGATCACCCCCCGTCCAGTGGGTTGGCCACGAGGGCATTCCGCCCGGGTGGTGCGGCTCTAACTCAGAGAGTCGGCTTCCGTCGCGTTTCATAAGACATCATGCGGAGACCCAGCAAGGCGTAGCACCTGTGCCGCTCGATACGCGGGCGAAGGCCTTGCCATAGGAACTCTTGCTACCCCGCGGCAAATTGGCTCTCATGAGCAGGGAAACCCCTCCGGAGTACTATCCCGTGCCGATCCCGAAGAAAGTGGCCGACCGGCTGACCGCCGGCCTAAAGCGATTCAAGCCGATCCTCGAAGCAGCAAAGTCTCGCGACGTAAACGAGTCGGATACCTCGATGATCGTGACGGACCTTCTCGCGGAGGTTTTCGGCTTCGACAAATATGCCGAAGTCACCCGGGAGTATGCGATCCGCGGAACCTACTGCGATCTCGCCACGAAGATCGACGCAAAGCTCCAGACGCTGATAGAGGTAAAGGCTATCGGCCTCGATCTTCGAGAGAATCACATCAAGCAGGCCGTCGATTACGCAGCGAACGAGGGAGTCGAGTGGGTGATCCTCACCAACGGGCAGCATTGGAAGGTGTTTTCCGTTTCTTTCTCGAAGCCGATCTCGGCCGACCTTGTTCTCGACCTCGACCTCCTGGCGATGCAGCCCAGTGACGAAGATGCGATTGAAGACCTGTTTCTGCTCTCGAAGGAAGGCATCCAGCGATCCGGCCTCGATGCCTACAACGATCAACTCCGGGTACGAAATAAGTTCAATCTTGCGGCTCTGATAATGAGCGAACCGATCTTGCACGCGATCCGTCGGGAGTTGAAGCGAATCTCGCCCGATGTGCGAATCTCGGTCGAGGAGATCAAGGAAGCTTTGGGCCACGAAGTCATCAAGCGGGATGCCATCGAGGGCGACAAGGCGGCCGAAGCTCAGCGGCTTGTCAACAGGGCGGCCGGCAAAGCGCTGCGGCAGCGGAGGGCGAAAGGAGATGAAGGCCTTACCGACATGGTCATCGTCGAGGAACAACCAGCCGACGAAGCGTCTTCACACAAGGATTGACCGATTCGCCGCGCATGGATGGCTGGCTGGCCTATCCGACGACGATCCCCTTACGCAGCGGCTCTCGTTGAACCTGGGAGGGAGCCGTAACCACAACAGCCTCTCACGGGCATCGCCACTAATCTGCGATGTTTGAGTTTCTTGCAAACTGGTTTCCGGCGGGTGGAGAAGCGTTGAGAGTCGAAGGTTTTTGGCTTTCTAGGCCCGTTAAGCTGCCCCATCCAATCACGACGCCATTACGAAGTCGGGTCACGTTGGTCCGCCCTTGTATCGATGTGGATTACCGCGTGACCGATGGACAAATCATAGTTGGTTCCGTTCGGATGGCACGGGATGGCGGAGCGATTATGGGATCGAACGTCAGGATAAATATCACTGCGGAGCGAACGGGGGAAGCATTCTATGTCGGGGCTTTGTCGCCTCATTCGCTCCTTACGGACTACGTGCGCGAAGATTTGCAGGACGTCCGCGGCCCATTAAGAAGAAAAATGTTTGGGAAGTGGCGGCATGAGTGTCCCGCCGAAGTTGCCCCCGCCTTAATCGATGCTTTGAACGATCGAGGCTCCGTCGAGCAAATTAGGCAATTGATCGGAAACGCGGGCGTTCGGGGCGCTGTCGAGTTTACCTACAACAGTCCGAAGCGAGGGGCAGAGGAAAGAGTCGTTACCGTCCACAGCGTCCAAGGCGCGGCGATCCAAGCAACGGATCACAAAGATGGCATGACGAAGACTTTTCGGATGGATCGCATTTCTAACGTACGGCCAGCGCCTCCGGGAGCCTAGGACGGTATTGAATCTCATTCGGTAAAAAACCTGCGACTCACTCGCGCACGGCCTTCGGCCCGCCGCATAAGACACGCGCGGAGGCCCGGCATCCTGCCCCGGGCCGGTGGTTTTCATTCGCAGCGGCTCGCCCTCGATGCTGTTCTCTGCGGGCGCCTCATCAGGGAGAAGGGGGCTCGCCTCCGCATCCGGTATCGGCTGACGCCCGTGCCCTGCACTAATCGCCGCAGTCCTCGCTTTCCGGCGCTGAGGCTGCCGCGGTTGGAAGTTTCGCCACATTGCTGAAGCTATAGTGGCTGCCGCCATGCCAACTTCTATCAACATCGTCGCGGTGTACCCGCGAGCCGTTGTGCTCGAAGGGCTTCGGCTGATGCTCGATAAACAAGGCATTAAGATTGTCGGCGAGGCGGCGACCGGCGCCGACGCGATTCGGTTATGCAAGAAGCTCGATCCTGGCGTTTTGCTTCTAGACGCCTTGCTCAGCGACGGTGATAGTTTTGCCGTCACGGCAATCCTGCGAGAGACGCTGCCCGACACTCGCTGCGTTCTTTTGTCAGCGATTGAAAATCCGACGCTACTGGCTCGAGCGCACGCCGCAGGTGCCGCCAACTGCCTTTTTGAGAGCGTTACCGAGAAAGAACTGATAGCCGCGATCAAGCAGGCGGCTGACGGCAAGGCTGCGACCGCAGGGCCGTTTGCCGAGATCGTCAAGATTCTGCTTGGCCCCCCGCACCCGGCCGCGATCAAAGCTGGACTGACGCCGCGGCAGGCTCGAGTGCTGACCAACCTGGCCTATGGGCTTACGAACGAAGAAATCAGCCGTTCGCTTGGAATAACCGTCAGTAGCGTGACTCACGATGTCAAAAACATTCTTCGGGTATTGGACGTAAAAGATCGGCTTGTCGCTGCTGTCAGAGCGATAAAGTCAGGCTGGGCGTGAGCAGCCCCTTATCGCTTTGCATCGCACGACTCTTGCGCCCTGGTGAGATAACGCTCCGGCCCAGCCGCTTATCACATCGCCGGCTAGCGATTTCGAGCCCTTGGTAGCCCGCTCACGTCACGGTCCAAGCCTGCACCCAAATCCATGCCCAACAAAAAAACGCGACCAACATTGCGGTTATTACCGCAATCACCGCCCCGCCTTCAAAAGCAAGAGGCTTTGATTCACTCAGCGGAACCGTAATGAGTCGGCAGGCTTTGTAGCATGCGATGGCTGCGGCTATTGGCGACAATGCGAACACGAACCCCAAAATTCCTAAGCTCATAAACATCGCGCACCCTTCCTGGGCCGATGGTGGATAAAACGCAGCGCAGACACCCATCAACATTGTTAAGCTTGCGAATGCCACCACGACCGTAAGGATCGGCCATACCGCAACGACAAATATGAACCACGCGGCGAGCACGCTTGCTCGGGTGTCGCAAAGAGGCCGGTACTTTGATAGGCGACGCGTGGCAGTCATCCGCAAATGCTAGACGGCGGATTCATCCGCATAGCCACTTAAACACCAGCCACGAATATGTTGCGGGTGACACTTTGGCGATGGCATTTTTACTCATTTCCCCGCCGGCGCCGCCTTTCGATCCTTCTCACCCGCCTGCCACTCCCAAGGCGGCACGGGTGCCTTGTCGGCCCATAGTCCACGGCCAGCGGCTCGGGCGCTGCGCGCCTGGCGCATGCTGTGCGGCGGTGGTTTCGGTTGTTATTTACCCGCGCCCGCGTCCTACGGGGCTACTTTCCGAGGGCTTTCTGCATGTGGCTGTCGGCGATCGACTTCCATCGCTCATAGCTCGCCGCGTCTTTCGCCTGGAGGTAAGCCTCCGCGACAGCTCCGGCCCGAATGCTCTTTGCCATCTCGTCGCTTCCGTTTTCGACGATCTCGTATTGCTGAATGAGATCGTTTGCGATGCTCTTGGAAAAAGAATTCTTGGCCGCCTCGAAAGCGCCGCTTACGACATTGGGAGCCGTACCATCTTCCTGCGGCCGACCAGCAGCGTTTCGCCGATTGGCCTCGTCGGCTTTTTCGATGGCCTTTCCGCCGATGTAGACGCAGCCGCCAATCAGAAGGCCTATCGTGATAAAGAACGCAAAAAGGTTGGTGATCACTTTTCCGAGCAGCCCGAACATAGAGTCCTCCAAGTGGGTGGCGGTATAACTCTACTGCGGGGGTGAGGCCGTGGCAATTGAACTGCGTCATGCTGCGGGGTGCTCGCGGTCTTGAGGAGGGCTGCGAGCCCGCAATTCGTCGAAATTGAATGGCGCGAGTGACGTGCGGGCCTAGGCGGCACGTCGGCGGGTCGAGGTAGACCTGCTGGATGCTGGGACGCACAGGATTCATAAGCTGCGTCGCGGCGTCCCGGCCGGCGGCCAGGGCGTCCTAGAACACGGCCGCCGCCTGATTGCAAAATCCATGATCACCCGGCCATTGTCTTGATGGGGTGCGGGCCGACTACCGGGGAGCTATTGCCAGGCGAACTGCCCGCCGGACTGCGTCGAATGCACGTTGCCGCATCGAAATACTCGTGCTAGGCAATAAGGAACGCCCGTTCACTCCTGTTTCGCGGTTCCTTCCGGCCGCCGCCGGCGGCGGCCCCCCGCTTCGAACTCCACCCCAACGTCGACTCCGTGCGCTCACCGGCCCCCGATATAGCCCAGCGTGCCGCTCTCTCTGGCCTCGTCGCCGTCGACCAAAACGACCTTCTTCTCGACCGGGTTGTTATTCCGCCTGACGGTTATCGTCACGACATCGCCCGGCTTCTTCCGTTTGCAATACCGATGAATCGTGTTCGGATGCTTGATCTGGACGCGATCCACGGCCACGAGCACGTCGCCAGTGCCGAGCCCCGATCCCCTCGCCCGCCCGGCCGCATAGAAGTCGGAGATCCGAATGACGTTCCATTCCGTGTCGATGCGGGCCTCAAAACCGATATGGGTTTCCGCCGCAGCCTGGGCCGCCACGAGGATCGCCGCCGCCAAAACGGGCCATTTCATGGAGCCACTCCTTTAGAGGGGGTGTCCTACCGCCTTGCCCGGCCAGCGGCATCCGGCGGCCAGCAAAACCGCCGCCGGGCCGCCGGACACTGCCGCCATCAACTGGCCCGGCCTAGAGCTGCGTCCCGCAGCTCCCCGAGCGTTATGTCGAGCATCCGCTGCACGTCTGTCGAATCGCCCCAGCGTTTCGCGAGGGTGATTTCATCGACGCGGAATGAAAGCCGCGTCGCGGTTTCCAAAAGCGTTTCCCCACGCCTGGGGCCGTTGGGGCTCCACGTTCGGATCATGGGCACGGCGTCGCCCTCGATCCGCGGGGCTTTCAACTCCGCTTTCAGCCGCGCGAGGATCGGCTCTACGGCACGGGCCGCCTCGATCGCGTTAGGGGCTTCGTTTGCCGCCGCGTACAGCTTTCGGACGATCGAATTGCAGTCAATCATGTTCGGGCTCCTGGGGGTTGGTGCGTCGTATCCACGCCCGGCCCGGCCCGAGGATGAGCAGCTCGGGCCGGGCAACTGCCGAGAGGGTCACGGCAGCTTCGGGCGTGGGTCACTTGTTCTTGGGCAACGGCATGGCCTGCACCGCACGGGCGACGCTGGCCTCGACCGCGCTCCGCTCGGCCACGGCTTCGGCGAGAGCTTCGTCGGCAGCGGCGAGAGCCTTCTCGGCGTCCGCTACGGCCTCGGTCCGCGCCTTCATCGCGTTCCGCCACCGCTCCGCGGCGGCCTTCGCGTCGTTAGAGGCAGACCGCAGGCTGGCCTCGAGCTCGGCCTTCGGCAGCTCGACTTCCGCACGTCGTAGCCGTGTCCGCTTCTCGGCCAGCTCGCGGCGCCGCTCGGTCACGGCGTCGGATGCGATGTCGGCCGCGATCCGAACGCCCCTCAGCCGTTCGGCCTGGGCAGGCGAAAGATTTTCCTCGGCGAGCAGCGCCCGCCGTGCCTGGTCAACGGCATCGACGCGGTGCCGCAGTGTCATGTGTTCCTCGTTGACGCGCTCGAGGATTGCTTGCAGCTTCGCCCGCGCCTTCGAAACCTCCGCGTTCGCGGCATCGACTTCGGCCTCGATCGCGGCCAACCGCTTTGCGTCACCGACACCGGCCGCGATCTGCCGCCGCAGGTCGTTGACGCGGACGTGGCGATCGACGGCCCGCTGAAGATCCTCCTCCGAACAGCGGCAGCGATCGAGGACCGCCTGAACCTCCTCCGGGGCGACCCCCTCGCCTGCCGCGATGCTCGCGGCCAACTCCTCGATATGATCCACGTTTGCGCGGCGAGCCGGCCGCAAAAGGCTGACGACACTGACCATTTGAAAACCCTTTCAAGAAGAAACCGCGATCCCCTCACCGGCGACCCGCTGCCGCCGACGATGTTCGATAAAGGTGGCCCGTTCGGCTTCGGGCCGGCAGACCGCAGCGACGCGCCGCATGACGTCGCTGCCAGGCGAGAGCAACTCGCGCAGGCTCGCAACGTCGGGAACGCTCCCCACGGCGTCGGCGATCGCGGCGAAGTCGAAGCCGTAGCACTCGACGTCATCCCTTATGGCTGCATCCCTCGCGGCCCGCTCACGGGCCGGCCGTCGCCGGACCGCCCGGCCGTGGAGCACGACGGCCGCCGCCGCCCAGGCAGGGCCATGATCGTCCGGCCGAAGGTGCCGCCACGGCCGGGCCTCGGCCGCCTGAACGAAGGCCGTCGCGTCATCGGCGCCGCCCACGCCGTCGAGCCGGGACGTGAGGGCATGGGCCGCCTCATGGAGAGCCACCTCCTCGACGAGCACCCGCGCCGAATCGAGCCCAACGTCGGGCTCGTCGGGCAAGGCGGCCAGGAAGCCGTGAACAAACGCGGCAGCGTCCACCCACAACGCCACGGCCCCAGGGCGGCAGCCGTTCGCCAGAGCGAGCGCGTGTCCGGAGCCGAGACACCCGCCGCTCGCGTCGGCCCGATTGAGCGGCAACAGCACGACGCCAGCCGGGAAGTCGGCCGGGGCGATCACCGTAAGCAGTGCCTCGGCGTCGCGGGCGATGCGATCGGCTTGGGTAGCGGCACAGACTGTCATGCCCCTGCCCTCCGAATCTTCGCACCCTGGAGCCGCAGCTCGTGCTCCTGTGTCGCCCGCCCCTGCGGGCGTCGCTTCGAGCGACCGCCCGCATAACGTTCCCTCAATGATGAGGGAACGCTAGAAGAAAGATTTGGGACACACCCATGAGCCCCCTGGGGGCTCACCCATGAGTCCCCAGGGGACTCACCCGTGAGCCCCCTGGGGACACACCCATGAGCCCCCTCTCCGGCTTCGGATTTTT
>Ga0315900_10011513_pt1 | contig 10948 bp, 3 predicted proteins | sample LakEriMetagenome_FD_203521 | JGI IMG/M metagenome (GOLD analysis project Ga0315900, IMG submission 203521) | Freshwater fungal communities from buoy surface, Lake Erie, Ohio, United States - Buoy 12 MA114 | ecosystem: Environmental > Aquatic > Freshwater > Lake > Lake biofilm | place: USA: Lake...
TCCCGCTATTACTATTAGAGATTGTGTAAATGATGAAGATATATTAGTATTGGATGCTAAAACATCTCCTATTCTTAAACCAAGACCATCGGTACTACCTCCAAAATGTGCACCACCTGCTACCCACAATTTACTATTTTGTATAGAACCAACGGTACCTGCACCAATACCAATGCCTGATTGAGTTTGGTATAGAATACTTGAACCTAATGTAGTTGTTGTATTCCATATTGGTATAAAGTTTGTAGTTCCTACTAATTGCGAATTTGTAGTAAAGCTTGAAGTTTGTGAGTTTAATACAAATGAGCTCGTTTGAGTATTAGTTACGAAACTACTAGTCTGTGAGCTTATTACAAATGATGAAGTCTGTGTATTTGTTACAAAGCTTGAAGTTTGAGTATTTCTTACAAAACTACTAGTCTGCGAATTAGTTACAAACTGTGTAGTATCTACTGAACCAGCTCCAACAGCGGATGATGCTGTATAAGTTATCTGACCCGTTGTAGTATTGTAAGTTAATACATGGCCTGTTCCTGATGAAAGCGCTGCTCCGCTAACAAAAACAGTTCCACTAACAAATTGGTCGCCACGGAAAGTATTAGAACCAGTCGTAGCAAATGATGCAGTTTGAGTACTTCTAACAAAACTACTTGTCTGTGAATTAAGTACGAATGAGCTGGTTTGTGAATTTGTCACAAAACTGCTAGTCTGCGAATTTAATACAAAACTACTTGTCTGCGAATTAGTTACGAATGAGCTAGTTTGTGAGTTTGTTACAAATTGAGTCGTATCTACTGAACCCGCTCCAACAGCAGATGATGCTGTATAAGTTATCTGACCTGTCGTTGTATTATATGTAAGAACGTGGCCGGTTCCAGATGAAAGCGCTGCTCCACTAACAAATACAGTTCCACTAATAAATTGACTTCCTCTAAAAGTATTAGAACCGGTCGTTGCAAATGATCCTGTTTCAGAATCCAATACATATGGAGAAAGCATTGAAGCGGTTTGTGCATTTAGCACAAAACTACTTGTTTGTGAGTTTACTACGAAAGAGCTAGTCTGTGAGTTTGTTACAAAGCTTGAAGTTTGTGTATTTCTTACAAAGCTACTTGTCTGATTATTCAGTACATATGGAGAAAGCATTGAACTTGTCTGTGAGTTCAATACAAATTGAGTCGTATCTACAGATCCAGCTCCGACAGCTGCTGAAGCTGTATAAGTTATTTGTCCTGTTGTAGTATTGTAAGTTAATACATGTCCCGATCCGGCCGATAATGCTGCCCCACTTACAAAGATTGTACCGCTAATAAACTGGTCACCACGAAATGTATTGGAGCCTGTAGTAGCAAATGAGCCAGTTTGAGTACTTCTAACAAAGCTACTCGTCTGTGAATTGGTTACAAATGAGCTAGTCTGCGAATTAGTTACAAATGAGCTTGTTTGTGAGTTTAGTACATACGGAGATAGCATTGAAGCAGTTTGTGCGTTTAGTACAAAGCTACTAGTCTGCGAATTGGTTACAAATTGTGAAACATCCACACTACCAGCTCCAACGGCCGAGGATGCGGTATAAGTTATCTGACCTGTTGTTGTGTTATAAGTTAATACATTACCGTTGCCCGAAGATGCTGCTGCTCCACTAATAAATACCGTACCGCTAATAAACTGGTCACCACGAAATGTATTGGAGCCTGTCGTAGCAAATGAACCGGTTTGTGTACTCCTAATAAAACTGCTAGTCTGTGAATTAGTTACGAAAGAGCTAGTCTGCGAATTTACTACAAAGCTTGAAGTTTGTGAATTAGTTACGAAAGAGCTAGTCTGCGAATTTCTTACAAAACTACTTGTCTGTGAGTTTGTTACAAATTGTGAAACATCTACAGATCCAGCTCCGACAGCTGATGAAGCTGTGTATGTGATTTGACCTGTAGATGTATTATACGTCAATACATGGCCAGTTCCAGATGATAATGCTGCTCCACTTACAAAGACCGTTCCACTTATATTTAGTGCCCCATTTATTGTATGTATATCGGTTAATGTGTTTCCTATTGTTACGGCGTTTTGATTAACAATAAATTCTCCACCAAAAACTGATAGGGAAGAAGTTATATTAACCGTTCCGCTTATTATTTGATTACCTCTAAAAGTATTAGAGCCAGTTGTAGCGAATGATGCTGTTTGTGAGTTTAATGTGAAGCTACTAGTCTGACTATTAGTTACAAAGCTTGAAGTTTGTGCATTTACTACAAATGAGCTAGTCTGCGTATTAGTTACGAAAGAACTTGTTTGTGAGTTTAATACAAACGAGCTAGTCTGCGTATTAGTTACGAAAGAGCTCGTTTGAGTGTTTCTAACAAAGCTACTTGTCTGTGAGTTAGTTACGAATTGACTGGTATCAACAGATCCTCCGCCTATAGCAGAAGACGCTGTGTATGTTATTTGCCCTGTTGTACTGTTGTAAGTCAATACATTACCGTTGCCCGATGATAGTGCTGCTCCACTAATAAACACCGTTCCACTAATAAACTGGTCACCACGGAAAGTATTACTACCAGTTGTGGAAAAAGATGAAGTTTGGGTATTTCTAACAAAACTACTTGTTTGTGAGTTTACAACAAAAGAGCTAGTCTGTGAGTTTGTTACAAAGCTTGAAGTTTGCGAATTAGTTACAAAACTACTAGTCTGATTATTTAATATAAATGACCCTGTCTGCGTATTAGTTACGAAAGAGCTTGTTTGTGTATTTCTAACAAAACTACTTGTCTGCGAATTGGTTACAAATTGAGAAACATCTACACTGCCAGCTCCTACTGCCGCAGACGATGTATAACCCACCTTTCCACTAACGGAATCATATGTAAGTACATTTCCATCGCCAGCTGATTGCTGTGCTCCTATTCTTAAGTCTGCGATACTACCTGAGTCTGTGTAAAATATTGGCATTTGTTATATTGATATTAAACTACTACTAATAAATATATTGTCGATTTGAGTTTCTGTTAGTCCTACTATACTTCCTATTGCGCCAACAGTTGGTGAAATACGTGATATAGTATTTGCGCTAACCCAAGCCTCTTCGGTTATGATTTTTTGAGAACCGGTCATTTGTGTAATAATATAATCAACCTGGTCTTTCAAAGTTGTAAAGTTATTATCCGTTGCCGACTCTAATGCTAATTGTGCTTTGAATTGCCAACGCATTACTCTAATAGGGCAGTTAGTAATCAAATCTACATATGAGGATGGTATTTCATCCGCATCCCCATTGAATGCTGCTTTTGTTTCTTCATTACCTTGCATATCGTAGTATGTTACCGCATTACCATTGATACTATATTTTCCTTTTTGCATATATTTTTATTTTTAATTTATCAATACTTGTGCTACTTGTCTTACTGCTTCCGGATTTGTACCCCAGTTTGGCGTTGTCCATCTCATTTCCAATGAATCACCTTTTGTAATTTGTAAAGGTGTTGCCAATGTGAAAGTCAATAGTTGTGCAGCGGTATTATGCTCCAATGTGGTTGTTATCGTTGTAGTTTGTCCCGTAGTTACATTTGCTAATACCAATGTACTATCTTCGGATGTACCTACTACACCCGCTACTGATACCATAAGTGTAACATATGTTGCCCAACCGGATGCCATTGCTATAACTCTACGTGTGGCAGCTGCAGTAGAGCTTGGGTTTTGGGCCATAAAATTACCAATATAATAAGTTGTTGAATCTAATGGAGTTCCCGTTGTCCAATCATGAGCAAATTGACAAACATATTGATTTTTATTCAACAATGTCCAATCGGAAACCCCATCGGATTGTAGTAGTAAAGATTCGGCTGCACCCAATCTTCTTGTCAATCTACCATCTATTGTTTCAGTAGTATTAGCATCTACAGTTACTATACCCGTTCCTCCATTTTTTATGTAAAGTTGTCTACCACGATTACCAACTACAGTATACAAGCTAGCCGTAACATTTCCAGTTAAATCTATTGTAGAATCTGCTATTGAAGCCGTATAAGTAGCTGATGCTGTTACAAATCTCAAAGCCAATGAGCCGGAAACGGATAATGAGCCCGTTACTTCGGTATTACTATTTATTGAAACAATCGTACCCGTGTCGGTTATGTTACTATCATTTAGATGTTCATTCCCTTTACTCTTTGGAATACGATTGGCCGTTAAATATATTTCACTACCTAAATTATCTATCGTTTCAGGTCCTTGTAAAAATAAAGATGATGTTATATTTGTGCCATTTCCTTTATGAACAAATACGAACTCATCTTGTACGGAGTCGTATAATATAGAACCCGAAACAAGCGGTGAACTACCCGAATCAATAATTGCTAATCCACCAAAACGATTAGTAGGATTAAATGTATTTACGGTTATGAGATTAGTTCCTATATTAAGTGTTGAAGAAGTTACATATTGAACCGATGCACTACCTAAAACCGTTAAATCATTTGTAATAGTGAGAGAACCCGATATTATTTGATTATTTGTAAATGTATTTGAACCTGTAGTTGCAAATCTTGTACTATCTATTCCATCAAGTAAGTCCGAATTACTTGCATAAGATGCTGTTCCCTGTAAGGTGCCGGTAGCAACTAATGATGTTGCTATTACATTGGAACCATTGTAAGTTAGTGCAGGAACTCCACCAAATACTCCTGCGTTGTTATATTGTATTTCTCCAGAGTTTCCGCCAGGTGTAGTAGAACCACCCCCACCTCCGCCACCACTTGTACCACTACCAGATTGTATTGCTATCCAATAAACTGGACCTGTAAGTGCAATACTACTATTTGAATTTATTGTAAATCCACTTGTCGTTTTACTTTGTACAGTCCACGTTCTACTATCATCTCCCTCAATACTAATTGCGTAATTGTTATCCGTAAATGGTGTTGTGAATGTTACACTTGCAGTTAATGGCGTTCCGTTGAATGATGTATTTGATATTTGACTTGCGTATGTTACCAATCCTGTCGAACTACCACCCAATCCAGCCGATGAAGTATATCCAATTTGACCTGTAGTGGTATTATAGGTTAAAACAAATCCGGTATTGCTTACAGCAGCTCCGCTTAAGAATAGTGAACCACTTATAGTTTGATTTCCACGGAATGTGTTTGAGCCTGTAGTTGCGAATGATGCAGTCTGATTATTTAATACAAATGAGCTAGTCTGTGAGTTTGTTACAAATGATGAAGTCTGGCTATTAGTTACAAAGCTTGAAGTCTGTGAATTAGTTACAAATGAGCTTGTCTGTGAATTTGTAACAAAACTACTTGTTTGTGTATTAGTTACGAAAGAACTCGTCTGGCTATTTAGTACAAAGCTTGAAGTTTGTGTATTAGTTACGAAACTACTAGTCTGCGAATTTGTTACAAATGAACCGGTCTGACTATTAGGTACGAATTGTGAAACATCTACGCTACCAGCTCCAACAGCCGAAGATGCTGTATAAGTTATTTTACCCGTTGTAGTATCGTAAGTCAATACATTACCGTTGCCTGAAGATGCCGCTGCTCCACTAATAAACACAGTTCCACTAATAAACTGGTCACCACGAAATGTATTGGAGCCTGTCGTAGCAAATGAACCGGTTTGTGCATTTAGCACAAAGCTTGAAGTTTGTGAGTTTGTTACAAATGATGAAGTCTGATTATTAGTTACAAAACTACTTGTCTGATTATTAGTTACAAAGCTACTTGTCTGATTATTAGTTACAAAGCTACTTGTTTGTGAGTTTGGTACATAGCCCGGCACAAATGAAGCAGTGCTTGCGAAACTACTGCTTAAAACAGTCATTGAGCTTGTTTGCGAATTTAATACAAAGCTTGAAGTTTGAGAATTTGTAACAAAACTACTTGTTTGTGAGTTAGTTACGAAACTACTAGTCTGCGAATTTAATACAAAGCTTGAAGTTTGTGAGTTAGTAACAAATGATGCAGTCTGATTGTTAGTTACAAAAGAGCTTGTTTGCGAATTTGTTACGAAGCTTGAAGTTTGTGTATTTCTAACGAATGAGCTAGTTTGTGAATTTGGTACAAATTGTGAAACGTCTACGCTACCAGCTCCTACTGCTGAAGATGCTGTAAAGAATACTTGACCTGTTGTTGTATCATATGTTAGTACATTGCCATTACCAGCCGATTGCGTAGTTCCACTTATGAATAATGAGCCAGATACATTAAGATTATTTCTAAATCTACCCGAACCCGATACATCTAATGAGCCGGATATTGTACTATTATCAAGAGATATAAACCCATTACGGGTTACAAATTCATTTGCCATTTACATTGTGCTCTAGTTCACTATCCCTAAAGCCGGGGTTTTGTATAAATATCTAAAATTATATAAAATAAAATCGTTAGATAAAACGAATTATTGATTTTACCGTCCAAATTCCAGCGCCCGTTTGATTCCCTTGTATCAATAAGTTTCCGCCAGATATAGAACCACTAAATGTTAATGCTGTTGTATTTCCGAAGTCGGTTGTAGAATTATCCGTATAATTAACGCTACCTTCGTTCCATATTCCCATAAATTGTCCTGCTCTTGCATTTGCTCCGGATTTTGCAGAGTATTCCATAAATACAGCATCGTATGAAGCAGTTGGTACACTATATATTTGGAAAGTACCTGCTCCAGCGGTTACAGTTCGACGTGTATCGTTTAGAGATATTGCGGAGCTAGTACCAAATGATAGAGATCCGGTAATAATTTGGTCACCACGGAATGTGTTACTTCCGGTTGTAGCGAAAGATGCAGTCTGATTATTGATTACAAAACTACCCGTCTGTGAGTTTAGTACAAATGAACTTGTCTGGCTATTAGTTACAAAACTACTTGTCTGTGAGTTAGTTACAAAGCTTGAAGTTTGAGAGTTTGTAACAAACGAACCGGTTTGCGTATTTGTAATAAATGACCCAGTCTGACTATTAGTTACAAAAGAGCCAGTCTGCGAATTAGTTACAAAGCTTGAAGTTTGTGAGTTTAATACAAAAGAGCTAGTCTGCGAATTAGTTACAAATTGAGAAGTATCAATAGAACTACCGCCAAGTCCGGCAGATGATGTGTAACTTACTAACCCACTTGCCGTATCATATGTTAATACAAATCCCGTATTATTTATAGAAGCTCCACTTAAATATAAAGTAGATGATACTATCAATCCAGTCGAACCACTTATCGTTAATCCATCTGCTTTTAATGTAGTTCCATCGTAAGTTAGTTTTGAAACACCCGCAAAAGCACCTGCGTTATTATATTGTATTTGTCCCGTAGTTCCACCAGGCATAGCAGAACCACCACCCAATGCTGCCGATGATGTATATGTAACCAAACCGGTTGTATTATCATAAGTCAATACATGCCCAGTACCATTTGATATATTTGCTCCGCTTAAATACAATGAGCCCGATATTTGGAATTGCGAACCTGATGCAAATAATAAATTACTTCTGTTTGAGTTATTTAGACCATTACCTATAATAAATGCCCCAATACCAGTAGTCGCTCTATTAAATTGCCCAATTACTGATTGATAATCGCCTATTGCTACCGTCTGTCTACCGGCAGTATGTGAGTATGTTCCGGATGCTATTGTAAAATATCCTTCCGCGTGTGAATAATCTCCATACGCAATACTAGCTAATCCTTCAGCATGCGAAGCTTCTCCGATTGCTTCCGTATTATCCCCTTCAGCATGCGATGATGACCCAATTGCTTTTGCACCAAATCCTTCTACATGTGAGTAATTTCCAGATGATATTGTATCACGACCTTCTGCATGTGAATATATCCCACTTGCTGTTACAGCGAGTCCTTGCTGAAAACTTTGACTTGTATATATAAATCTAAAGGAATCAGTTGCTCCAAATTGGCTTCCACTATTGTATTGAATGAATGTGTCCGATGGTGACGGAGTTCCTACACCACCCCCACCAAATCCAGCCGAAGAAGTATAACTAACTAAACCACTTGCAGTATTATATGTTAATACGAAACCGGTATTGTTTACGACTGCTCCGCTCAAATATAAAGATGCGGATATAATTTGTTCACCCCTGAAAGTATTACTTCCTGTTGTTGCAAATGAACCCGTTTGATTATTCGTTACGAAACTACTCGTCTGTGAGTTTAATACAAAAGAGCTAGTCTGCGAATTGGTTACGAAGCTCGAAGTTTGTGAGTTAGTTACAAATGATGATGTATCTATATTACTTCCGGTGGGTATTGTAATATTACCGGAACTATCCGCTGCTACACCATTTACTCTTAAAACGAATGTTCCATTTGCATTTGGTAGGTAATGATATTTTAAGCCGCCCCCTAATTGCGAACCATCTATTACAGATCCAGTACTAGATAATCCTCCTCCACCAATACGAATTGCTGCTGTATTATTACCATTTTCATATACATAAAAATACGGATTTGGGTTTGATGAATTTTGAAATGTAATTCCAGAATCAGTTGTTCTAATTTGTGCATATGAAGTATTTGCTCCATCAAATATATCAATCCCTTTATCACTTCCACTAATAACTATCGTATTAACAGATGAACTTCCAACATTTGTTACTTGCTCTAATGATGGTATCGGTGCCCAGCTTGCTGATGTTGCGAAAGATGCACTATTTGCAAATGAAGCGGATATTGCTACCGATGCCGATTGTGCCCAACTTGCAGTTCCAAATAAAGAACCCGTTATACCATTTGAAACTGATAGTGATCCTGATATTGTAGTAGATCCTGTGACTTGTAAACTACCGGTCGCAACGGTCGTTCCTATAAGTCTCTGAATATCATCCGGTGTATTTCCAAAAGTATTTGAGCCAGTAGATACCGCATTTACTACTTGTATATTTTCATAAATTATATTAGTAAACGATGCAGTACCTAATACATTCAAAGATCCAGTTATGGTTACTCCGCTACCGCTTACAACCAAAGAGCCGGTTATTACGGCATTACCATTAAACGGAAATGTACTGCCACCACTACCCAATGATGCCGTTGAAATATAACTTAGTTGGCCGGAAGATGAATCGTATGCAACAATATGTGATGCGGATTGGCTAACTAAACTTCTTAATCTAACCGACCCGCTTACATCAAAATTACTTTGAGGATTTACTACATTTATACCTATTTTACCATCGGTTGAACCGCTTGATATTGTTGTTGTAGAAAAATATGATCCAGTTCCAAATATAATTCCACCTATGTTTATAGAATCACGTCTATTCGGTTCCAATGTTACAGCAGTACCAATAATTATGTTATTTCTACCTACACTGCCGGCAGTAGAAACACCATCAGTACCCGAATTATGTCCTATTATTGTTGAATAGCTTGCGCTTATGGCAAATCTACCCGCCCTAAGCCCAATAAATGTTGAACCAATTAAATTTCCGCTTGAATTACCAGCATTAAATCCTATAAAATGACTATAAGATGCGCTACTATTTACGCCCACACTTTCACCTATAAAAATAGATCTAAAAGTTCCATCTGCATATTGACCGGCTTGTTTTCCTATAAAAATAGTTGAAATACTAGTTGGTGTGTTTATATTTAATCCCGCTTGTGAACCAAGCATTATGTTATCATTAGGATTAACATTATAAGCCGTACTACCCAATATATTTGAACCATAACTATATAAAGTAGATCCCGTAAGCGCTATCGGATATGATGATGTTAAAGCTGTAATTGCATTTGTAATAGACCCACTAAAAAATGATGCAGTTAATGCATTTGTGGCCCAACTTGCTGTACCTATTAAATTACCATTAAATGATCCAGAAAATGCACCTGAATTTAATAAAAATGAACTACTAGTAGAATTTCCTCTAAATAATTGTAAATTTCCATTATCGTATGATGCCGATACATATGCATTTGGAGTAAATGATGCGGTTTGAACCGATCCGGTTATGCCTTGTTGAATCGTTAATGAACCCGAAATTATTTGCGTACTTCCTACGCTACCGGTTGTAATATAGCTACCAAGTTCTGATTCAAATGCTAATTCTTTCCAATTTCCCGTATTATTCCAATTAGCGCTTGACGTGGTAGCGCCATAAAACGCATAATACTTTTGCGTGCTACTAACAAATATAATAGTGCCTGTTTTTCTTTTTGGTTCAGGTATACTACTGCCAGTTTGAGATAAATTTGTAAGTGTAATAGCATTACCCCGTATATCACTTATATCGGCAATAGGATAATTTGGATTATTGTTTTCTAGTCTATCTGGAAAATATAGTGGCATATTATGAAATAGTTAGTATATCACCAAGTCTAAAAGCCCCTGGCTGTGTTGATTTATATATTTTGTATGTTGTAGATACAGAACTACCATTAGTTATAGTATATGTTCCTATATTTGTAAATGCTGTTCTAACATCGCTCAATCCTTTAGAAATAGTTGTTAAATCAGCATAAGTAGATGGATATATAATGTAAGTATATTTGCTTGTATCAGCATTATCATTTGAGCAAACCGCTGTCCAACTAACCGAGTCTGTTAATTCGGAATCAACCAATTCATTATAAACCGTTTGAGCAGTTGTATTATTCGTTACATCAGTTGTACTAGCTGCTAATACATTTCTGAATTTGAACGCATAGTTTAATACCAAAGGTGTAATGTTTTTAGTATTATCTGGTGTTCTTGCATTAACCGTAAATGTTATGTTACCAACTGTGTTTCGTGATGGTGTTACCGAACCTATTATAGATGTTTTTGTTGCAGATAATGTTCCTATACTATCTGTACGATTAGTACCATTTGTTGCTCCACTCATAGTTACAGATGCGTTGATAGCATATGCGCTATTTGAATCGGTTGTAGAATTTAATTCATATGTATTAAAACTAAAAGATGAGCCAACTTCTCTATCTGTACTTGATATAT
>Ga0315900_10011516_pt1 | contig 10947 bp, 8 predicted proteins | sample LakEriMetagenome_FD_203521 | JGI IMG/M metagenome (GOLD analysis project Ga0315900, IMG submission 203521) | Freshwater fungal communities from buoy surface, Lake Erie, Ohio, United States - Buoy 12 MA114 | ecosystem: Environmental > Aquatic > Freshwater > Lake > Lake biofilm | place: USA: Lake...
ACGAGCATACATCATCAGTTCCTTTGCTGCCAAAGGATTCACCTCGCGTGCGCTCGGGACCAGATTCGTAGTCGCATAAGAGCCGGGGCCAACGGACTGGCGAAAATATTGCTCAATACCACAGGAATCGTCTCCAGTGTGAGTCAGGCGATTGATTTGCATTCCTTTCATGAAAGACATCCTTTCTCTCTCTGAATAGGATTTCTTCTTTTTTGCCTCCATCTTTTTAGAAGCAAATGGCCAGCCGTCGTAATAGTCAAGCCTCACGCTTTTGCAAATGTATCAAGGCCGTCCGGAAGACTGTGAAGCTGCGGCCCGGGTCTGGTCGTGGCCCTGCTGCAAAAGAGGGGGCTGCCATTGCGATTTGTACGAAGAGTATTCTCCAGACTCGGGGGAAAACTCTGCGTAAGATACGGTGTAAGAATGGAAAGCCGCGTCTGCTTACGAAGCGCATGCATTAATGGTCCACATTCAGCCAAGGAAGAGGGCCACCATCGGTGCCAGGGAGGCACGCCTCACGTCCTCCTTCTTTGCATGTCTTTCCAGGAATCTTGTACAACCAGTTCTGATAGGAATCCTGGTCGTTAGGGATTGTAGTGCTCGGCATTGTCACGAACTCTCTTTGGCTTTGAGAGCGGCCGAAGACATCCGTTGGGTCACGGTGAAAATCAGTGCGGAAGAAGTCGTCCAGGGCGACTTTCACGCTCGGGTCATAGATGGACGCCGCCATTGCGCGATGAGGCTTGTATTTGAGCTCATCCACCAGCACATTCATGAAAGGGTTGCGCGCCGAGGGGAGTGTGAGTGTAGCCGGTGCTGCAGGACCCCCTGTTGAGCCAATAATATCATAGACTTCATAGTCTGCAGGTGGAACAGCTGCGGCATCTTCCATGCCCTCTTTCACTGCCTTTGGCTTTGGCTCAGCAGCAGCTGCAAACCCCTCTGTATAATCGGCACGGACCTTCATGAGAGCATAAAAGGTGGGGAAGCAGTAGGCCGTAGCCAACAATATACAGACAAAGAGAACATAGATATTCCTGAAAAAGAGCTGCAAGACGACGCCCGCAAGAAGAGCAAGAAGATACACAAGAATCACATGATTTACGAGTTCACTGGCGCATGGACCTTCCTTCCTTTGACGCCACGACAGGTTGCCGTTAAAGAGGACTTTCGGGTCCTCCCATACATATGGATCGCATAGAGGATATGTCTTCATCTCCTCCTAACACTCTATCGTCATGTGATAAAACATCTTGTGTCTTGCGGTCTAGAGTGGCCACGCCCTCACTCTCTATTTCCTGGAGCCCCCGCTGCCGCCACCACGACGCGCATCCAGCTTCTTGCGCAAGCGACTGCGTGCAATAGACAGGCGACTCTCGCCATCGTGTCCCGTTGTGCGGGCCAGGTCCGGGTCCTCAAAAGAGAATGCAGAGCGGAACGACTCCATCATATCAACAAACGCCGGGTGAGTCTGGAACTCTTTGATGAGCTCCTCGGCCTCTGCCACCAGCTCCTGTGGCTTCAGCTCCCCCTTTTGAATCTTCTCCTGCAGCTTCTTTCCCACTCGTGTCATCGCCTTTTGAATCATATTCGGGTTCGCAGCCGATGCGCCCATGAGAATCTCAAAGGCCCGTGTGGGGTCCTTTTCCACGGCCTCAATGTCCTCAGGCCGGAGTCCGAAATCATCCGGCTTGAATTCACGGACCATGTCCTCGGCCAACTTTGCCAATTTCCCTTTCAAGAACTTCTCTGGCAAAGGAGGCAGAGCTCCACTGGCTCCTCCAAAGAGGCCCATGAACTTGCTCGTCAAAGAGTCAAAGTCAATGCGGTCCAGACGTCCCCGCCAGTCCCTCATGACATTATCGGCCCACTCCTTTGAGAACTCTGTTGACTCGTTTCCATCTGCAGCAGTGAACCCCACTTCATAGATGGCGCACAAGTCAAGAATGGAAAGATAGTCGTAGACTGCCTTCTTCGTCTTTTCGCCCACAGAGTCCCACAGCTCCACATTCAAAGTGACAGCCGGCAACACAGGGCCGGGGCAAGGTAGCGCCTCCCCTCCAGGATGCGCGTGCTTCTTCAGAACATCCTTGAAATATGCATTGAGTCTCTGGTCAGCAGGAATGGCCTCGGCCGCCCCCAGCTCGGCCTCAAGCTCCGGAAAGGTTTCCCGCAAATCTGCCAAAAATTCACCATACTTTTTCTGGAAAGTAGCAAGCATTGACGCCTCTCCAGAAGAAGTTTCAGTAGCCATTCTCTTGTTTGGTCTTGGAAGCTTGTGTGCATTCCTTTTACGCCCCCTCACCTCTCACACCACATCTAGAATGCAACGCGCGATGCCCTCGCCTTCTCACACAGGATGCAGAGCACCTTCAAATAATTCCAAATGGCCTTCCTGTTCGCCTCCGTCATCGTTGGCCAGTGCTTGTCAAAAATCATCAGAGCCGGTGACATTTCATTGAACTGGCCGGAAATCTTGCTCTTCGCATAGCCAATGACGAAATCCTCATCTTCGCGCTGAATTCCGTCGCTCATATCCCTGTAGACGTGCTCGTAAAAGAGGTCCAGAATCAGCTTCGGGTTAATCTTCTTTGCGCCTTCAATTGCCTCCAGTGCCATCCGGATATCACGCTCTTCGGGATACGTGTCCTTCAGTTCTTGAAAGAACCGGATAAGTTGTGTGTTAAAAGCTCCTAGTGCACTCATTCTCTACCTATCTAACAATATGCCGTGGGGCTTTAGATTTCTCTCTGAGCGCGGAGGCGACCGGCGCGGCCCGACCCTTACATGCGATTGGGTCCTTTTGGCATACCCGATTCGCGCTCCCGTTTGTATTGCTCCATCTGCAAATTAAAGAGCTCCTCCTTTTTTGAGCGTTTCGGGGCACCGCCGCCCCCGCCTCCGCCACTGGCCCCACCGCGGTCCAAATCTTGTCCGAGTCGGTCTCCTCCACTTGCGCCTCCATTCAAGAATGAAAAGGCGCCTGGCATACTGAACCCTCCGTCTCCTTGAGAGTTCGTGTCGGTATCAATGCCGCTGTAGCTGAATCCTTTTGCGAAACTCACATTTTCAAAGACACTGAAAGCGGCTGGGTCACCACCTCCTCCGTCTCCCCCAGAGGGCTGCATGGTGTGGCCTCCACCACTGCTCCCCCCTCCCCCCTCTTTCATCTTCTTCTCATACAGCCAGTTCATTACCTCCGAATCTGTCCTGGGCTCCGATTCGCCAGCAATGACAATGGTCGGAACCTTCTTTATCCAACCAGGCAACTGGGGACGCGCCGGGCCTGGGTCAACACAAATGAATCGGAACTGGTTTTTCCATGGAGTTTTTGAAAGCTCCGTAATAAATGCCTTTGACCACTGGCACTTGTTACTGTAAAAACAAAGATTAGAACCTCCTTGCCCTTGACCACTCATTCCTATTGAATCTGAAGAGGGTCTGAAATTAACAAAAGCCGCGGCAGCAGCCTAGGTCCAAAAAATTGAGAATGAAACTGTACCTTAAGAAGTGATATACTACAAATAGGAATGTCCAGTGCCAAGCCCACAGTAGGAAAATCGCTGGCCGAGCGCCGCGCGGATATCAAAACCCGGAAGGCCGTGATAGCCGTGGGAGGACAGGGGCAGTCTCAGGTGTTCCACAATCTAAGAAGGCTGGACCCCCCCACCACAATTGCCTTTCAGCTCTCTCCCACACACGTCTCTTATGCAAACACTCTGCGTCGCATAATGATTACAGAAGTGGAGACGGTGGGTTTTCGGGCTGACATACTTCCAGATGGAACTACTGCAGATGTGAAAATCATGAAAAACTGCACTCCCATGAGCAATGAAATGCTGGCGCACCGTATAGGACTCCTTCCTATTCATATAGCGAACCCTCTCGCATGGAACCCAGATGACTACAGTTTCAAACTGGAGATTACGAATGATTCTGGAGAGCCGCGTGACATTGTAGCCTCCGATATTCAGGTACTCAAAAACCGTGGTCCAGAAGAGGACCCTCTTCCGGTGCCTTCTGTCCAGTTCTTTCACCCTGACCCTGTTACGCACGAGACGACGCTTCTGACGGTGTTGAAAGGGAAAGTGGGTATGCAAGAGCCTGAGAGTCTTGCCTTTACTGCAAGGGCCACGGTTGGAAAGGGGCGCGAGAACGCGCGCTTCATGCCTGTGACATCTCGCTGTGCATACGGATATACACTGGACGACGATGAAGAGCGCAAAAAGGAAATCTTTGCCAAGTGGCTAGATAATACGAAAAAGGTGTCTCTCGCGTCTCTGGAGTCCACTCCTGGAAAGAAGGAGGAACTGGAGCGCGAGTTCAAGACGATGGAGATTCAGCGCTGCTACAAAATCAACGAGCAGGGGGAGCCCTATAGCTTTGATTTCACTGTAGAGAGTGTGGGGGTCCTAGACCCAGTGTATATAGTGCAGCGGGCCCTTCAGATTATACAGGAGAAGCTGCTGAAGTATGCCTCTATTGACTCTGGAGACCTTCCAGCGAATCTCAAAATGCAGCCAGCAGAGGCCCGCGGCGCTCTCTTTGATTTCATCTTTGAAGGTGAGGACCACACTCTTGGAAATCTTCTGCAGACATGGATGGACCAGACGATGATGGATAAGGAAATCATTACATTTGTAGGCTACAAGGTACCCCATCCTTTGCGCGATGAGATGCTTCTCCGTGTTGGTGTGACTGATGGAAAGAGTACGCGCGCTCGTGAAGTAGTTGCACAGGCCTGTAGAGAGTGCGCACAACTCTTCAAATACTGGAGCGAGAACTGGGCGGTTGTCAGTACGAGCCTTTTAGCCTAACAAAATAGGATGAATAAGAAGGAATAGGATGGAGGGGGCCATTCACATGTACTGTATTAACCTAAAGCATCGCGGAGACCGATGGAAACGTTTTTCAGAGCAACCCGAGCTCCAGAATCTCATGCACCACTACACTTTTGAGCGTTTTGAAGGAATCAATGGCTCTGCGCTTGACATACAGAATGATAATCGCATTTCGCTCCGTACTAAACGGAACATTAAAGAGCATATCCGGCGTGACCATGAAGAATTGGATTCCGCGGGAGGCGTCGGATGTTATCTCAGTCATACAACAGTCTGGCGACAGTTCTTGAAACGCCCAGAGGCATATGCGATTGTCTTTGAGGACGATGCCACAATTCCTGTAGGCTTCTATGAGGAGCTGCAGGCGGCCATGAAAGAGGCCACTCTTCTTCCACAGGCACCTGATGTCTGGTTTTTTTCCATGCCGTGTGGCTGGTATTATGACTACAAAGGAAAGCCGAACCCGCGTGATGTAAAAGAGAGTGTGCTCGGTCCCTGGACGGTGAATACATGTGCATCCTTCACGGGATATCTCATTAGCAAACGGGGCGCAGAGAAGCTGCTGGAGACGGCGTTTCCTCTAGACATGCACGTGGACCTTTTCACCTGCCTCAATGGAGAGCTAGGGCGCATTTTGACGGTTGCTCATGACAGAGTAATAGTCAAACCCTTTGAAGTGAAGGCCGGTGATACGGACATTCAAGTGAGCTCTGATTGTAAGATTTGCAATGTCCCCACCTCCTATGGGAAAAAGGGGATGATTGTTGTCAGTGTCCCCTTTTTAGTAATCGCTGTTGGGACGCTCTTCCTGATGCACTCTTTAAAGGGGCCAGGTGCTAGGCGCTAAGGGCTACCCAATCTTTCAAGCGGATATTTTTACATGGTTTATTAGAAATGGATACATACACTCAGTTGTTTTGGCTATTCACTCTAGCCTTCTTCGGTTTGTCGGCATACTTGCTCTGTTGCACAAAGAGGAGTAATCTATTTTATGCACAGATTGCTTCCGGTTTTGGTATATTTGCTACCAGCAAGATTGGGCGCAAGTTTTTAGGGTTGGAGTAATTAGTCTTTAAAGGACAGGGAGTGCCGCAGGAGCCGCGGCTACCACAGGAGCATAGGGCTCCGCATCCATCAGCCGCCTCTGCTCAAAAGGCCGTAACCGATTCACGGCCTGAATTGCATTCTGAATCCGAACTGTAAAACCCTTTGCACGCAGCGTGTTCCTCCACTCTACGTGAAGATGGTATACAGCAGGCTGGTAGGCCGCCGGCAAATCCTTAAATGCCACCGCATGCGCCTTGTGGACCGCCGAATACGCCTTCAACACATCCTCTGTCCTCTCCCGAAGCGTAATCTCCATCTTCCAAAAGGCCTCTCTGTCCTCACTGTAATGCTTCAAATAATCCCTTATCTTATTTTCTGCACGCAGCCGCAAGAAACGGTCCACAGAGCTGGATTCGGACCCGCGCAACTGCCGAAGCATAGTGTATGTCGTCGTACGCAGACGCCACCGCCCCCCCTGCCCGTCTTTGAAGACAAGCCCCTGCCACCGCCATCCACGCTGAATTGTATTCTTTCGCAGCAACCCTTGTACCTCCGTTTCGCTGTGAAAAAAGTTCTGTGAATACGATGGAATCTGCATTTGACCGAAGAGTGCCGGCCACTCGCCCCCCTGCTCATACAATGTAACCTCTCCAGTCTCATCCACAGAGCCCATGTGCACGACATGCACGCTCGGCTCGGCCACCTTTGCAACAATACGGTGCTCTGGATGCTGTACGACAAAACTGACAAATACACCCCGCCTCGTATCCACTTGACGCAAGAAAGAATCAAGTGCAACGACCATCTCAATAGGGCCCTTTAAAGGGGACTTTTCAAGGGCTTCATTGAACATGGTCTCAAAGGTCTTTTCACTGTAAAAAGTATTCACGCCACCAATCTGGGTCCGAGTTGCCATCGCCGCACCGGCGCGCCCACCCCAGGTACCTCCGCCCTCATAAATACACACATTCACCATAAAACCATCAATAAAATCTTCAACAGAGGCCAGACGCACATTTAAGGGCGGCAAACCTTCGCGCGCCTTTGAAGGTGCCATGCATATGGGTCTATTGGTCTTCGTATTCCAGATAACAGAGCGAAAAAGGTCGGTGCCTGCAAGACCCAATTCAGACTGTCCTTTCACATATCGTATAATAACTATATCCGAGCCCTCCTCTTGCTCTACAACACGAAGTGCCCCACCCTCTTTAGAGGTCAGATGCTCCTTCAACTCCGTCCAACTAGGGAACCTAGAGGTCAATCTCTGAAAATCCTGAATATGTACTGGCATTTGTAGTATATCTGTTCATCTTCATTTACTGGGACCTTAGGTCCTCCTCAAAGCCCTACGCGAAACTTTGACACGCGACAATAGGAAGAAGGTATAGAATGGCGGCAAGAGCAAATGAAAAGAATACAGAAGAGGAGGATGTCAGAATTGACCTAGGAGACTATGTACTGGTTGAAGGAGGCACATATGACGGTACACGGGGATATGTGTACTATCTGGACCCAGAAAGACTCCGTATCCGGCCTGAAGGTGCCTCCGACAGGCTCGTTGAAATAATGATTGTAGATGGAGAGTTGGACCCTGACAAGGGCATAGAGCATATAATCTTGGGTAAGAAGCGCGCATCACCTGCCTTTGTAGCCCAGATAGACGCACAGAAGGATTACCTCGCAGACACTTTTGGAATCAATGGTGAACCAGGTATCACCTACAAGATTAAAGATTTGAACGAAGAGGAAGACAGGATTGTTCTTGAGGACGAGACAGGAGGTATACAGGAATATGAGTTCATATATGGTATCCCTCTGGACGCCCCCTTTGCTGTTCTCCGACCTCGCCCACCGCCTGAGGCGGTCAAGGCTGAAACTGAAGAGGCCGGCGACCTCGTAGGCCAGCTCGGCGACGGCTTTGAAAACGTAGAATTTCAAAAGGCACCCCCCACAAACGAATACGGAGGAATCCAGGAGCTCCCCTCTAGTCTCCGCCCTTACCCAGATGCAGTCCAGCGCGTAGATGCAATCCAGGACTTCATTTCCGAGTTCTCTATTGAGTCGCAGAAGAATCCGAAAAAGCAGAGTGCCGTGCGAAAGAATGTTGAGCGCTGTATGATACTCCGAAATGAAGTGGTGTCCTATGCTGAAACTGGAGAGCCAAACGGTCAAAAAGCAACATCTTTTCAGACAATCGGCGAACTAATAGACACCGTGGACATCCCCCTTTCACGTCCTGTCATTGATGCAAAACGCAGTTTGTATTGCCAATGGACACCGAATGGAGATGATATTAAGAGTGTACCTGGTTCCAAAGTGGACATCAACTATTTGGAGGCGAATATTCAACAGGCGAATGAATACATGAAATCACAATTGGGTGGCGTGACACAACAATCACCGACTCACAATGCTCTGCCAGCATGGTATCTCACATTTGACACTTTTTTCAAGAGTTATGCACGCTCCTGGATTTCCGAGATGGATGCCGCGGGCGAAACAGTGGCTTTTATGGGTGACAAGGAGTTCTTCAGGGCGCCGGCGCCAAAATCGGGCGAGGCCGATGTTGACGGTTTTCAAAAGGGTTTTCATGTGAGTGATAATAGGCGGCGCCTGTATGGTGTTAAACGCAAGGGCGCAAAAGGTAACACAAAAGAAATCGTTTCACAGGAAGGATTTCCTATATATAGAATTGATAAAGATGATAAAGAGAAGGAAGTAGAAGTAATTTCCAGTTTCCCATACCCACAACACGTTGGAAAGGTTCCCTTTTCTCTATTAAAGGGCATCGGCCCCAGATATTATCGCATAAAATCCGACCAGGCTCCGAGAAAGATAGAGTCTGGAGACGAGGGCTCCATTGTGAACCAGCTGATTTTTCCGCTGAGTGTTCAAAAAGAACTAGGGACAACCCGCACAGGCAATCTCGCAAAAGATATCATATCCGGTGCATCCGAGCGAAAGAGCATGAAAGAAGTACTGGAATACCTTGGAAGCGTCTCAAATATTCCTATAGCGGGAGGCATCTTATCTATTGGTGAGGACGGCAACACAAATGGAAACATTCCTATAAAGGATTGGGTGAAGTCACAGGCATTCAACGTGAAAGGGATTGGTGAAGTCTATTCTGAGTTGAAAAACTTGGGCCTCGTGCAGCGCGAACTCACAGAAGACCAGCAGACGGTCATCATAGAAAAGATAGATCAGTTCAGGGCCATTTTGTACGATTACATTACAAAGGAGCGCGAGGCATCTGCGGCAGAACTCACGAAACTCCGTCTTCAGCAGAACAACTTCTTGCAGGATCCCGCTTTAGAGGAGTTCAAGACCATTTTGGCCACGGAGCCTCTTTTGGCGAATCGTGTGAAAGAAATAGAGGCCAGAACACCGGCCTATAAGGACACTGACATCGCGCTTTTTGCTGGAGAGAGCGCTGTAATGAACGACCTGATGATAAGCGCCCTCTCTGGAATACCGGATGCTCTGGTTCGTGAGAGAACACGGCGCGTACGCGAGCTCTTTTTAGAGGCTCTTCATCAGGCGCTGAAAAAGGAGAAAAATGCGTCTATGGCCGGCGAACTCCCTAGACCCGTGAAATGTATTCATGTGGGCGACCTCACGAGAATACGCAAAACAGCGGATGCCGACCTACGTATGCGGGCCCTTTCCAAGTTCCTCGCACGATACAAGCGCTCCGTTGTGGATAATTGGGTGATGTGTACGGAGGGAGACCACCCTATTATGTGCTATCATGAGGCACTGCAGCTCCAGGAATACAATCATCCTCGCGACAAGGAGGTAATTCACAAGGAGCTTCTGCTGGCCTTTAGTGGCGGCGTATTTCATGGAAAATATATGTGCAAGAACTGCGGACAGGCCATAGACGACCTCGGCTTTGATAATGGAATGGAATTTGATGACGAAGGGCGCCCTTTGGCGGGGCGTGGAGAGGTGATTGATACCGACGCTATAGAGGAAGAGAAGATTCTGATGGCGCTGGGTGGTCCAGCGAGCGAGGGGGCAATGAAGATATTCACAGACACACTTACTGAGCAGCAAAATCTCATCTATGAGACTGTGAAAGAAATATATCAAGTGCTTGGTATCTATGCAGATATTCAAGCCTATAAGGGTCTTATACAAAGAATAGAAACAGACATTCAGAAACAACCCAGTATAGAAGAATATGCGCGGATTCTACAGAAAAGGGCTGTAAGTGGGCAAACGGGAAAAGCGCTAGAATATCATGTTTATATAAATAGAGAGCGTATATATTCATCTGCAGTGCATGTGCTTATTGATATTCAGACGCATGTTCCTGATTATCTTATTCGTTCGCGTGTCCCTGGTTGCCGTGCTAGTTTTACAGGCTATCCTCTTGGATCCGAGAAGGACTTTTCTGGAATAGAGTATATTGCCTGTGCAGTTGCAGGGATTTCCATCAATAAGGCCCCATGGAATATAAGTGGATTCATGAAGATTAGCAGTGAGAAAGACAGGAAACAGCTCATATTTGATAAAATCAAGGATAGAATGAAAACTGCAGTATCAACGGCTGCGGTGCAGCATCTTATGATTATGAAAAAGGCGCATCTTGAAAAGGTGTATGGTGCGGTGGTATTAGAGGACCGAATTCCAGAAGTCATACCATCGGGGTTCAAGCCCACACCATATGTTGTTACTCTAGAGGAGTCCACACAGGCTGTGGTAATTCCAGAGGCGGCTTCAAAAGAGGAGATTATTCGCGGATGGATTCAGACAGGCCATCGGCTCGCCAGACAGAATGGCATTTTCGTTCGCGGCTCTCCTTTTTCAGAGAGCAGCTGCTGTTTCACGGAAATCAAAAATCCGAGAGGGTTCTGGGACTCTCCGAAAATCACAGGGGCGCTTCCTCTGCTTCCCAAAAAGCAGCCTCCGCTTGGACCGAATAACAGCCAGGTGATGGTGAATTTCAAACCGCGGCGGATGGCAAAACTCTTGGCGGACCCTCCAGAGGAACTCTTCTATCGCGTTTTTCTCAGAGTGTGTTACCAGGGACCGAATATGGGTCTTCCACACG
>Ga0315900_10011518_pt1 | contig 10944 bp, 10 predicted proteins | sample LakEriMetagenome_FD_203521 | JGI IMG/M metagenome (GOLD analysis project Ga0315900, IMG submission 203521) | Freshwater fungal communities from buoy surface, Lake Erie, Ohio, United States - Buoy 12 MA114 | ecosystem: Environmental > Aquatic > Freshwater > Lake > Lake biofilm | place: USA: Lake...
GCAGACTGTCAGCAGCAACCAAAGAGGCTACGTTTTGCGTCGGCTCGGGCCTGCCCAGCCCCGTCGCCGGACGTTCGCGGATGTCATCCTGACATCCGCTCACTGCATGTCCGCTGCGCTTCGCCCTCCGGGGCTGCGCTTGCTCCCATAGCCCGGCTCTCAGGGCATGGGCAAACCCTCGCAACGGTGACCGCTTTTTCCAACGCACTAAACATGGCCGTGGACTCGTTACGCACGTCCAGTGTGTACGTGATGGAGTAGGAAGACCATCGGGCAGGCGAGGGGATCGGCGTGAGGATCGCGAGCGTGGCGGACTTTCGCCAGCGAGCGAACTCATGCCGTCCCCGAGCCGGATTGGGCGCACCGATGCACATCCGGTCTTTCACGTCGGCGGCACGAGCTGGCGGCCGAACCAGAACCAGCCGAGCAGCGCCAGCACCACCAGCGCCCACTGCTCGCCGCAGGCCGCCAGCACGAGCACGGCGTCGAAGGTGATGATCGACATGATCGCGTTGCCGACGGCCTGTCGCACGCGGGCGGGCACGGGCACCACGATGCCGCCCACGGCTCGGAAGAGGACCGAGGCCGCAAGGATGCCCCACAGCAGGAGCCAGTCACGGGCCCCGATCCGGCACCCCGCCGCGAGCGGCCCGGCGAGCGTGCGCGTCCAGACGAAACCGGCGGCGACCACGAGGCCGAGGAGCATGAGCAGCGTGCCTCCCACGAGCGCGGCGGGCCGCGGCCGGCCGGCTTCGTCGCGGGCGTAGAGCGTAATGCCCGCGACGTAGACCGCCATGCCGGCCGGAATGAGCCATTCGTGGGCCGCGTGCGGACCGCCCGCGGCGGTCATGCCAAGGAGCCAGTTGAGGCCGCGACAGGCGCCCATCACGGCCGGGCCGAGGGCCGTGCGCTTGGCGTGCTTGTCGTAGCCCCAGACGGCGGCCGTGAGTCCGGCGCCGACCAGGGCCGGCCAGGGAGAACGGGCGACGATTGCCGCGCCACACGCCGCGGCTGCGCCCAGCGTGAGCAGCGCAGCGCCGGCCGCGGCGGCCGCGCGCGGGGCGATCGCGCCGCCGGGCAGCGGCCGCTCCGGCCGCTCGACCCGATCCAGCGACAGGTCGTAGACGTCGTTCAAGATCATGCCGGCGGCGTAGAAGGCGACCGAGGCCAGGATCGCCAGCCAGCAGGCCGGCGGCGGCCAGGAGAGCGCGGCCGGCCCCAGGGAGCAGACGAGGAAGCCGGCCAGCACGTCGGCGACCGCGGTCGCCAGATTGGGCAGCCGCACGAGCCGCAGCCAGTCGCGCATGTCAGGCGATCTCCACTCCGGCGGCCGCGGCACAGCCGAGCAGGTGCGTTCGGGCGGCCCGCGCGGCGTCGTCGGGCCGGTCGCGGTACGGATACAGTTCCACCGTGACCCACAGGTCCGGCGTGCAGGCGGCGATCGCCCGGAACGTGGCCGTGAAGTCGATCGCCCCTTCGCCGGGCACGAGGTGGTGGTGAACCCGCGTGGCCGCGATGTCCTCGAAGTGGTAGTGCCGCGTGTGGGCCTGCATCCGCGGCACCCACTCGGCCGGATCCTCGCCGACGCAGTAGGCATGGCCGATGTCGAAGTTGAGGCCGAGGGCCGGGTGCTTCACCCGCTCCGCGAACTCGAGGTACTGGCCGAACTTCTCGATCAGCAGGCCCGGCTCGGGCTCGACGAGCAGCGTCACGCCCACCTCGGCCGCCACGTCGAGCACGGGCATGATCTCGTCGTAGAAGATCGCCGTCGCCTGCTCCCGCGTCTGGCCCGGCTGGAGTTCGCCGCCCGGCTCGGTGGAGATCGACGGCGCACCGAGTTCGGCGGCCAATCGCAGCGCCCGCTTGGTGTGCTCCCGGCGGATGGCACGATAGTGCGGGTCGGGATCGGTCCAGCCCGGATGCCAGTACGGCTGCCGCGGATCGGCCACCGCGTTCATCATGAACGCGTTGATGTTCGAGATCGCGATCCCGGCCCGTTCGAGGGCGGCACGGATCGCCCGCTTCTGCACCGGCAGCAAGCCCGCCGGCCAGGCGTGGGGCACGTCGGCGAGCAGTTCGATGCCCCGATAGCCGAAGCCCGCGATCCGCGCGATCGCCTCCTCGACGGGCACGTCGAGGTAGGCGTTGGAACTGAAGGCGAGGCGGAGGGCCATGGGCGGATTCGTGCTGGGGCCAAGATATGACAGGAGTCTATGCTCCACCCCCGGCCGGGGCTACGGCCAGAACGTGACGTGCCTGCCGAGCCACGCCGGCCGCACGGGCAACCGCTCGAGCTCCGTGTAGTACATGGCGGACGGGTTCACCCCCCGCTCTTCCATGCTGGCGACGTGCCGGGCCACGCCGCCGCAGCGCAAAAGCGCCGGTAGCAGGCCGCCCCAGATCACGGCCACCGCGGCGGCGCCGATCGCGAGGCGGGTGGCTGCCGCGAGCCTCATGGCTCCACCGCCTTCCGGAACAGCCAGCCGAAGGTCAGGCTCGCCATGCCCAGCGTGAGGACGAGGTTGAGCACCTGGCCACCCACGTACAGCACCAGCGGCCGGCCGCTGGCGAGCACGGGCGCCAATTCCCGGAAGTTGGTCTGCAGGCCCATGCAGACGAAGCCGGCACAGAACAGCCAGCCGCGAAGCCGCGCCGTGAACCCGGTCGTGGCGCCATCCACCCAGAGCGCGAACTCTGGCCCGCGGGTGAACAGCCACGAGCAGACGATCGAGGCCGCGAGAAACCCGAGGATGAACTTCGGAAACCGTCGCCAAGCCTCGGCGGCGAGCGACGCGTGCCGTGTCCCGACGCCACGGTCCACCCAGCCGGCCCAGTAGACGGCGACCGCGAAGGCGATCACGCCGATCATCGAGTTCTGGATCATCTTCACCGTCGCCGCCACCTCGCCGGCATCCTTGCCGAGCGCCTCACCGGCCGCCACGACGGCGCCAGTGGCGTCGATCGTGCCCCCGAGCCAGGCCCCGCCCACGATCGGGTCGAGCCCGAGCCAGGCGATGAACGGCGGCATGGCCACCATCATCACCACGGTGAAGAACAGCGACAGGCCGATCGCCAGCGACAGCTCCTCCTTCTTCGCCCGGCAGGCGGCGCCGGTGGCGATCGCCGCCGACACGCCGCACACCGACATGTCGGCCGAGACCACCATGCACAGCGACCGCGAGGGAATCTTCAGCAGATGTACCCCGGCCCAGTACGTGGCCACGAGCACGATCGGCGTCACGATCCACGACGTCATCACGCCCGGCAGTCCGAGTTCGAGCAGCCGGCTGAAGAGCACCTCGGCGCCGAAGATCACGAGGCCCGTCTTGATGAGGAACTCGCCCGCGAGCCCCCGGCCGAGCCACCCCGGCACGCCCGCGAGGTTGCCGATCAGCAGCCCGACCGCGAGGGCCCAGAGCGGATATTCCAGGTTGTAGTAATGGATCACCTTCTGGCTCGCGAGCAGGTAGGCCCCGCAGGCCAGGGCCGCCACCGTGGCCGCGGCCGGCAGGCCGCGCAGCACCGGTTGGCCGGCGAGCGCCGCGCCGGCGAGCGTCACGGCCACCACCCAGCCCATGCCCATGAGCACGGCCGGGGCGACGCTCCGCCCCTTCTTGTCGCGCAGGGCCTCGAGCGGCGCATCGCCCCAGGTCTGCGGCTTGTCGATCGTGGCAGCCAGCGGCGTCGGCCAGCCCTTTGGGTAAACCGCCCGGCTCGCCGGCTCGTTCGCCGGCCGCGCCGTCCAGGTCACGGCCAAGGCAAGCGCCACGATCGCCAGGCCGATCGCCGTCGCCGCAGTGTCTTCGTGAAGGGTTGGACGCACGATTGTTCCTTGCGTTTGAAAGCCGAGGGCAAGGGGCTGCCTGTCCAGCCCAAACCGGCTTGGGGGCGGCAAAAGTCTCCTCGCTGCGGCCGCGGCGGCCACACGCTCGTCGAGCGTTCGCCGACCCCCGCGCCTACCCTACTTGGCCCAGGCTCAAGACGCCATGCGTATTCCCGGCGCAAGCGTTCACTAGCTCGATGCGCTGCGGTATTTGGCGAGGGCGCGTTGGAACACGAGCCGCGAGATGACGAGCGTGGCCAGGGCGGCCGCGACGGCGCCGGCGACGGGCCACCACGCGGCCCCGACGAGCGGGCGAGTGATGACCCGGGCGGGCACGTTGACGACCAGGAGGATCGGGAGCACGAACGTGCACAGCGCCCGCAGCGGGCCGCCCCACGGGCCGGCGTAGATTTCGGCCGGATAGCGGGAGAAGTTCGTCAGGTAAAACCAGAAGTCGTAGAGGCTCTGGTTGCGGCCCATGAGGATCGTGGCGGCGGCGAGCATGATCACGAGCCCGTAGAGGATCGCCACGCCGCAGATCACCAGCAGCGGGTAGAGCACCCAGGCGGCCGGCGGCGGGGCGTGATCCATCCGCGCCAGCGCCCAGCCGAGCAGCCCCAGGCCGACCAGGCCGTTGGCGAAGGCCGAGAAGTCGACGCGGTGCAGCGAGAGGAGGAACTGGGCGTCGAGCGGCTGGACGAGCACCGCGTCGAGGCCGCCGGTGCGGACCATCTCGGTCAGTTCCTCGGCGCTGGGCATGAACAGCGCCTGCACGATCGAGTTGATGATCAGGCCCGTGGCCACGAAGGCGAAGAACGGCTCCCGCGACCAGCCGGTGCCCGCGCCGATCTCGGTCGTGAACCGGAAGATCAGCAGGTAGAAGGCCAGGTTCATCGACATCCAGCCGAGGCTCGTGACGCACTCGAGGATGAAGTTCGCCCGGAAAGTCATGTCGCGGACCAGGCAGGCCCGGGCGAAGGTGCCGAAGATCGCAAGGTAGCGTGTCATCGGGGCATCAGCCTCCGTAGGCCGCGTACCGTCGCGTGCCGCGCCACCAGGCGAGGCGGCAGGCGACGGCCATGATCACGACCCAGGCCGCTTCGATCGCCAGGCCGCGAACGAGCGCCGCGCCCTGCACCTTGCCCAGCCACACGGCCGACGGGAAGTAGGCCGTGAACTCGAAGGGCAGCCAGCGGACGACGTCGGCCACGCTCACCCCGCCGACCCCAGTGGGGATGCCGGCGAGCATGTCGATGGGGAACATGTGGCCCGAGAGCAGGTACTGCACGAGCATGTAGGCGAACACGATGCTCGACGTTTCGAGCACCCAGAAGCCGAGCATCCCGAGCGTGGCCTCCATGAAGAAACCGAGCAGGAACGAGAGCACGAGCGACACCAGAAAGGCGGCGATCGTGGCCGCGTCGGGCGCCGGCGGAAAGTAGCTGCGGCACAGCCAGAACACCGCCACGAAGGGGAGAATCGCCACGGCGTAGTAGACGAGCTTATGGGCGACGCGGGCGGCGAGCAGGAAGGCGACGTAGTCCACCGGCTGGACGAGGTATTTCTTGACCGACCCGTCGCGGATGCTCCGCGAGATGCCGCCGGCCAGGCCGGGCATGCTGGAGAAGGCCCGCGTGACCATCGTCAGCAGGTAGTAGGCGACGATGTCGTTTCGCGAATAGCCGGCGATGTTGGCGCGGCTCGTGGCCGCGAACACGGCGGTCCAGAGAAAGACCTGCGTGACGATCGGCAGGAACCGCATCGCCGTGCCGAGCATGAAGTCGCCCCGGTAGGCGAGCCGCTCCTCGAGGCTGATGGCGAGCATCGTCCACCAGACCCGGAGGCCGTGGAGCATGCCGGGGCGCGCGGCGGGAGCGGTCATCGCACTGCCTCCGCGGAGCCCTCAACGCGGCGGTCGGCGGAGCGGAACATGCCGGCCACGATCTCCTCCAGCGGCACGTCCTCCACCGAGACGTCGCGCACGCCATTCCCGCGCAGCAGTTCGGGCAGCACGTCGGCAATCCGCGTGCGATCGATCCGCAGCACCGCCTGCGGCCCGCGGATCTCGCAGGGAAACCCACACCGCTCCAGCCGCTCGCGGTCGGGCGGCTCGTCGAAGTCGAGGGTCACGATCTTGTGGGTCGTGAAGCGGTCCACGACACCGGCCAGGGATCCGTCGTAGAGGATGTCGCCGTGCGTGATCACCACCAGCCGCTCGCAAAGCGCGGCTACGTCCTTCATGTAGTGGGTGGTGAGGATCACCGTCACCCGTCGCTCCGTCTGCACGTTCCGGAGGAACTCGTGGATCGTGTGCTGGGCGACGACGTCGAGGCCGATCGTGGGCTCGTCGAGGAACAGCACCTCGGGCTCGTGAAGCAGGGCGGCCACGAGTTCCAGCTTCATCCGCTCGCCGAGCGACAGATCGCGGACGGGCCGGAGGATTAGCCGGCCCACCCCGAGCATCTCCACGAGCTCGTCCCGCACCCGCGCGAAGCGGGCCGGATCGATGCGATAGATCTCCTGGTGGAGCCGGAAACTCTCCGCGGCCGGCAAATCCCACCACAGCTGGTTCCGCTGCCCCATCACCAGGGCGAAGCGGCGGCGAAAGTCGTCGGCCCGCTCCCAGGGCACGTGGCCGAGCACCCGCGCCGTGCCCCGCGTGGGCGTGATGATCCCCGAGAGCAGTTTGAGAAACGTCGTCTTGCCGGCACCGTTGGGCCCGAGCAATGCGACGAACTCTCCGCGACCAACCTCCAGATCGACGCCCCGCAGCGCCTCGACGACGCGGCTCGTGCGGTGAAACAGGCCGCGGACGCTCGCGAGCAGCCCCTCCGGTTTGTCGTAGACGCGATACTCCTTCGCCAGCCCGGAGACGGCGATCACGGGCGCCTCCGCCGGCGGGGTCGAAGACGGATTCGCGGCGGAGTTGTGCATGGGGCGAGTATAGGTGAAAACGGTGCGGCTCTTTTCCCCGGGAGACTCAAGGGCATGTTTCGCATCGGCCTCGGACACGATACGCACCGGCTCGCGCCGGGCAACGGCCTGGTGCTCGGCGGGATCACGATCGCCCACGACCGGCAGGCCGTGGGCCACAGCGACGCCGACGTGCTCCTCCACGCGATCACCGATGCGCTCCTGGGCGCCGCGGCCCTGGGAGACATCGGCGAACTGTTTCCCGACACCGACCCGGCCAATCGCGGCCGGGATTCCGCCCTCATGCTGCGGTCCGCGATGGATCGCGTGCTGGCCGCCGGCTGGCGGCTGGTGAATCTGGATTGCGTGATTTTCGCCCAGCGGCCCAAAATCCTGCCGCACCGTCCCGCGATGCGGAAACGGATCGCGGAGGTGCTCGGCGTGGACGAGTCGGCCGTATGGCTCAAGGCCAAGACGGGCGAGTCGGTCGGGCCGATCGGTGACGAGCAGGCGATCGCCGCGGAGTGCGTCGCCCTCATCGAACGGTAGGATCGAAGCACAGCGGCACGAACAGCCATGGATGGAGGCAAGGGGGTCGGCGAACGCTCGACGAGCGTGTGGCCGCCGCGGCCACAGCGAGGAGACTTTTGCCGCCCCCGAGCCGGCGCCCGCCAGTGCGGGACGAATGAGCTGGTATCGGCACCCTGAAGGAGAAGACGGCCAGATGGCGGATGCAGCCGGCGGCGACCTGCCGCGGATCGAGATCTACAGCACGCTCTCGCGGAAGAAGACGCCGCTCGAGACGGTGCAGCCCGGGCACGTGGGGATGTACCTCTGCGGCCCGACGGTCTACAAGCCGAGCCACATCGGCCACATGGTCGGGCCGGTGATCTTCGACACCGTCAAACGGCACCTCGCCTACTCGGGCTGGAAGGTCACCTGGGTGGTGAACGTCACCGACGTGGACGACAAGATCATCGCCGAGAGCACGGCCCGCGGCACGACGATGGCGAAACTGGCCGAGGAGATGACGGCCGATTACCTGGAGAACCTCGCCACCCTGGGCGTGACCGGCATCGACGCGATGCCGAAGGCCACGGAGCACATCGGCACGATCATCACGTTCATCGAGGGACTGATCGCCAAGGGCATGGCCTACGCCAGCGACGGCGACGTCTACTTCGACGTCACCCGCGACGCCGACTACGGCAAACTCACCAATCGCTCCGTCGAGCAGACCCAAGGCGAGGGCGGATCGACGGCGGAGCGGAAGCGGTCGGCCGCCGACTTCGCCCTCTGGAAGAAGGCCAAACCGGGTGAGCCGGCGTGGGACAGCCCCTGGGGGCCAGGCCGGCCGGGCTGGCACATCGAGTGCTCGGCGATGAGCAAGGCGATCCTCGGACCGCACTTCGACATCCACGGCGGCGGCCTCGATCTCGTGTTCCCGCACCACGAGAACGAGATCGCCCAGAGCGAGTCGCTCCACGACTGCCCGATGGCGACCTACTGGATGCACAACGGCCTGATGCAGGCGGCCGGCGCCGCCGGCAAGGTGGGCGGTCGGCCCCGCGGCGCCGAGGGCTCCGCGGACGACGCCGCCGCCCAGGCCGCCACCAAGATCTCGAAGTCGACCGGCGCCGAGCCGTTCAAGAATCTGCTGGCCCGCCACCGCCCCGAAGCGATCCGCGTGCTGTTGCTCTCGACCCACTACCGCAGCCCGATTCACTTCGGCGAGGAACCGCTCGGCGAGAGCGCCCGGGCGATGGAGGCCTTCGAACGGCTCTTCGCCCGCCACGAGCGGATCACGGGGCGGTCGTTCTACGACCTGCCCTGCCGCGACCGGCGCTCCGGCGACGCGGCGGTGGCGGCGGCGGGCGAGGAGGTCACGGCGCTGCGGGCGAAGTTCCTCGCGGCGATGGACGACGACTTCAACACGGCAATCGCCATGGCGACGCTCTTCGACTTCGTCCGCGTGGTCAACAAGTTCATCGACCAGCACGGGCTGGAGACGAAGAAGCCGGCCACTGAACTGGCCACGCTCGACACGATGCTGCTCGTGCTTCGCGAGCTCACCGGGGTGCTCGGCCTGTTCCTCCAGCGGCCGCGGCCGGCCGCCGGCGGCGCCGACGAGACGCTCGTGGCGCAGCTCATGGACCTCGTGATCGAGATCCGGGCGAACGCCCGCAAGGCCAAGGATTTTGCGACCGCGGATCTGGTGCGGAACAAGCTCACCGCGGCGGGCATCGTGCTCGAGGACCGCGCCGACGGCACCGGTTGGTCGCGGAAGTGACGGGCGCACGAGGGGCCGCCCGTACCGGCGAGCCGGCGTAGGTGGGCGCAGCGCCGACACCTCCGAGTGAGCGAAGGGCAGGATGCCAATCCTGTTTGGCACGAAGCGTGCTTGCGATTCGCATCCCCAAGACCCACAAGCCCCGGGCGGAAGCCCGGGGACACCGGGGTGTTGGGCGAGCCCGTTCTGCCTTGGGGGCAGGACGTCGCGGAACGCGGAGTCCCCCGGCTTCCGCCGGGGGCTTCAATCAAAATGCAGCACGTGCCGGGCCTAACAGCATGGGCGGGATGCCCGCAGCGAGCGTCCGGGCGCGGCGGCACGGGCGGCTCTCGGGGGGCGTCAGGTGCCGGCCTGGATCACCGGGAGCGGTGCCCCGGCGGCCGCGTCGGCGGCCGCCATTTCGCGGATCTCCTGGGAGATCTTCATCGAGCAGTACTTCGGGCCGCACATGCTGCAGAAGTGGGCGCTCTTGAAGGTCTCCTGCGGCAGCGTCTGGTCGTGGTACTTCCGCGCGGTCTCCGGGTCGAGGGCCAGGCGGAACTGCTCGTTCCAGTCGAAATTGAAGCGGGCCCGCGAGAGCGCGTCGTCGCGAACGCGGGCGTTCTTGCGGTGCCTCGCCAGGTCGGCGGCATGGGCCGCGATCTTGTAGGCGATCACACCCTGCTTCACGTCCTCCGCGTCCGGCAGGCCGAGGTGCTCCTTGGGCGTCACGTAGCAGAGCATCGCCGCGCCGCTCCAGCCGGCGAGGGCGGCGCCGATGGCGCTCGTGATGTGGTCGTAGCCCGGGGCGATGTCGGTGACGAGTGGGCCGAGCACGTAAAAGGGCGCCTCGTCGCACTCCTCCATCTGCCGCTTCACGTTCATGTCGATCTGGTCCATCGGCACGTGGCCCGGCCCCTCGACCATCACCTGGCAGCCCTTCGCCCAGGCGCGACGGGTGAGCTCGCCGAGGACGTGCAATTCCGCAAACTGGGCCTCGTCGCTGGCGTCGGCGATGCTGCCGGGCCGCAGGCCGTCGCCCAGGCTCCAGGTGACGTCGTACTCCCGGAAGATGTCGCACAGGTCCTCGAAGTGCGTGTACAGGGGATTCTGCTGGCGGTGGGCCATCATCCAGCGGGCGATCAGCGAGCCGCCGCGGCTGACGATGCCGGTGACCCGGTTCATCGTCAGGTGGAGGTGCTCCTGCAGCAGGCCGGCGTGGACGGTCATGTAGTCCACGCCCTGGGTGGCCTGCTTCTCGCACATGTCGAGGAAATGCTGCGGCCGCATGTCCTCGATGTCGCCGCCGAGTTCCTCGAGCATCTGGTAGATCGGCACCGTGCCGATGGGCACGGGCGAGGCGGCGATGATCGCCTGCCGGATCGCGTCGATGTCCTTGCCGGTCGAGAGGTCCATGACGGTGTCGGCCCCGTAGTGGACGGCCATGTGGAGCTTTTCCAGCTCCGTCTGCTCGTCGCTGGTGACCGCCGAGTTACCGATGTTGGCGTTGATCTTGGTGAGGGCGGCGATGCCGATGGCCATCGGCTCGAGCCGCTTGGAAAGGTGAACCTTGTTGGCCGGGATCACCATCCGTCCGCGGGCCACCTCGCTCCGGATCAACTCCTCGGGAAGGTCCTCGCGGGTGGCGACGAACTTCATCTCGGGAGTGATCTCATGGGCACGGGCGCGTTCGAACTGGGTCATGGGGTGATCTCCGCGGGTCGATGAATCCAGCAGTTACTCTAGCAAAGCATTTCCCATCTCGCCCAACGGGTCGGAGTCCCCGGGCTCCCGCCCGGGGCTTCATGGACGCCACGCCCACCACCGTCGCCCACCGGTGATCATGAAGCCCCCGGCGCCGCACCAAGCGGCACCGGGGGCTGCGTCACAGCGTCTTCAGGTATTCGAGCACCGCCGCCTTCTCCTCCGCGTCGAGGGC
>Ga0315900_10011519_pt1 | contig 10943 bp, 10 predicted proteins | sample LakEriMetagenome_FD_203521 | JGI IMG/M metagenome (GOLD analysis project Ga0315900, IMG submission 203521) | Freshwater fungal communities from buoy surface, Lake Erie, Ohio, United States - Buoy 12 MA114 | ecosystem: Environmental > Aquatic > Freshwater > Lake > Lake biofilm | place: USA: Lake...
CATCAGAGAATAGTTTATAGTCGGATTTATAAGAGAGTGAAAATATCCAACCCAATTTCCCATTATTTGATAGTCTTTTTTGATCACCATAGGAAAATCCTAAGTTTAAGTCTAAAAAACTGAATGAGTTTTGTCCTCCTAAAGTTGGGTTGAATTTGTTATTAAAATCTCTAACTTGTTGCACTGAATAACCAACTGGATTTGGAATTTGACTACCTTCAGCTCCCTGTGGTAATTTTCGTGTTCCAATATCGAATCCCAAAAAATCAGTTGGACTTCCATTGTATCGAAGAAAACCATTTCTGAGGTGCATATTTGGATTATAGGAGGTTCCTAAAGAGAAGCTTAGAACTTTTTCTTCAGGAAAATCTTTTGTTTCAATATTTAGAAGTCCTCCAGTAAAATCAGCTGGTAAATCAGCGGTAAAATTTTTATTTATAATTATATTACTGATTAGGTTAGTGGGAAAAATATCCATTTGAAGACTATTCCTATCTGGATCTAATCCTGGAATATCCAAACCATTCAACATAGTTTTAGAATATCTATCACCTAGCCCTCTTACATAGACATATTTACCACCTTCAACTGAAACTCCGGTGACTCTTTTTGTTGCATCCGCAACATTTGCATCACCGGTTTGTTTTATTCTATCGGAAGAAATCCCATCTATCATTCCGGGTGATTTTGATTTAATTAAGATGATTGAAGATTCATTTGACTTAATTGATTCTGCTGTTACTACAACTTCTGATGTTTCGAGAGCGTCTTCGGACAATTCAATTTTATCAATGATGAGAACTTGACCATCTTTGACGAAGAGAGTGTCGAGAATAGTTGTTTGGTATGAGATATATGAAAATTGAAGAGAAACTAATCCAGGATTTGTTTCGATTGAAAATTGTCCATCTAAATCGGTAGTTGTTCCGATTGATGAACCAACAATCATGACTGTAACTCCAATCATTGGCTCTCCGTTTGAGTTATCTAAAACGGTACCTCTTATTGTTGAACTTTGTGAATACATAGAGGTCGTGAAGAAAAAAAATAGTAAAAATAGGATTTTGTTCATTGGGTTATTTTTTAATTTTTTATTTATAAATTGAAAAAAGTCTGAAAATACTTTCAGACTTTTTTTCTCATCGGAGACTAAGATGAGTAGATTTTAGCTGGTTTGTTTGCTCTTCCAAAAACCAATTAGTGTCTTACCACATTTAAAAAAGTCAAGCTACTGGGAGGCTCTGCTACCTGCCTGAATCCCACGACCCCTTTTCTTAGACTTGTATCGAGGTGTCAGCCACAACATTTTTAAGAAACGTTGTCAAAACTTGGGGTGTCTCTTTCAATTCTGATTCTTATATTAAAAAAAACCGATTAGTTTTTCTAATCGGTTTTGTATAAAATATTTTTAGATTTATTATGGTCTAGGTGCTCCACCACCGCCCCCTGCTTTAACTTCTCCTCCCTCTTTTGCTGGATCTTGTTTGTCTAAACCTAAAGCTTTTTGTACTTGAGCGATTTTATTTTCATCATCATCCATAGATTTCAAGATGTTTCCGTATCTTGCCATTTTCTCTGGATTTTCTTTGGTTTTACCTAAAATATCTTTTACTTGTTTCTGAGCTTCACCAGGTTCTGTTGTGGTTCCTTTTTTAGGAGCGATGTCACCAGGTCTTTTTGTGTACTTTTTGTTATTTTTCTTATTTAGTATTTCAATTGTTATATTATTTTTATCATCATCGTCTATTGTCTGAATAATACCACTCGCTATTGCGTCCGGTTGTTCTTCTGGTTTTTTCTTTTCATCATATTCGTCTCTTTTATACCTAATAAACATACCCATTAAGTCTTCAAGTTCTTCATAATCCTTACCATAACTTTTAATAACTTCGTCAGATATTTTATTTTTATCAACTCCAGCCCCTTGTAATTTGATGTTATTAGTCTTAGCAAAAGTAGTGATCAATTCTTGTAATTTTGCATCGTTAATTTTCTTTTTAGCATCTTCTATAGTTTTGTTTACAGCATCTATTGTTCCCGCTTTTACTTTAGGTAAATCTTGAATTGCACTAAATCTTTTTTGAAAATCTGCTCTTTGTTTTTTGATAGCATCTCCAACCATTCCGAAAAGAACTCTTGCACCAATCAAAACATCTTTGACTCCTTCATTTATTGCAGATTCATTGAATTTTGACATCTGAGCTTCAAAATTTGCCATCTCTGCTTCAATAGCTTTCAAAAAGTTATCAAACGTGCTTTTAACATCTTCTGCAGTTTTAGCAGCATTTATAATATTTTTGGTATCGTTTTGTAACTTTACAATAACTTCTACAACCTTAGCCTTCAAATTTTCCACTTGAATACTTTTACTCGTTATTCCTTTAGAAAAGTCTGTAAAATCCTGTGTCATATCTTGAATATATTTTTTGAAAAATGGGGCTACTTGATTCAAAAGACCTTTTATACCGCCTTTTATTGCATTTTTCAACATCTTGAAAACAAATTCTTCTTTGACTTGTTCTTCTTTATTCAACTTATCGTTCTTGAAAGACTCAAATTTTTTTATGTATTTCATACTTGTTATTTTTTTTTTATATATAATATATATAATTTTTTAAATATCAAAAAAATAATTTATAAAATAAAAAAAATATTTATGAAGATATATAATTGGTCTCAATTCATAAAAGAGAATAAAAACTTGAAAAAAATTCTCATATTAACAGGTGAAGGATTTCAGGATGATGAGGTGTTTAAGCCAAAAGAGAGATTAGAAAGTGAAGATTTTGAAGTTATAGTTTCGAGTAATGAAGCTAAAAATTACAAAGCTTTCAATAGTGAAAAAAACATTGAAGTTAGAAAACCACTTACAAGCCTAAATCCTAATGACTTCGATATGTTAATTATACCTGGTGGAAAAGCTCCTGAATATTTAAGAGAGGAAAAATCAGTTATAAATTTTGTTAGGGATTTTTATAAAACCGGAAAACCGATAGCTTCAATTTGTCACGGTCCGCTTATTTTAGTGAGTGCTAAATTAGTTGAGGGTAAGAAAATGACTTGTTTTGAAGATGTTGTTGAAGAATTGAAATCTGCAGGAGCCATCTATAAAAATAGAAGTTGTGTCAAAGATGATCAGTTTATAACATCGAGGAACCCAGGAGACTTGGAAGATTTTTGTGATGCTGTTATAGAAAAATTAAAGTCATAGATTAAATCTATGACTTTTTTTTATTCAATTACAATTTTATGATTTCCTATATCACTAATTTTTCTAACTTTAATTTTTGTTTCACCATCTACACATCCTGGTTCTCCAATCAAAATAGCATTACTTTTCTTTTTTCTCGAAAGAATCTGTGAAACTCTTTCAATTTCTTTTTCACGTCCAATAATTGGATCAATTTTTCCTTCTTCTGCTAACTTAGTTAGATCTCTACTAAAAGAATCTAATACAGGTGTTTTTGATTTTGGATCGACCTGTTTTTTCTGACCTTTGAATTTATCATCAAAGTCATCATCTTCGAGAGACATTTTAGGTAAGTTTAATTCTTTATCTTCCATCATTTTTCTTTTTATGTTTCAATTTATATTGTAAATTTTATTCTAAGTTTAAGATGCTAGTTTCTTATCTTTTAAAAATTCTCTCAAAAAATAGTTTTTCTCACCACCTATTTCTCTAATCCACTTTTGCTTACCAAAGACATTAAACCATGAACCTTGATAGTCAGGATATCTTTTTCTATTAAAAACTCTTTCGTCTGCTAAAAAAACAAAAGCAGTCATTTGGTCACCTAAGTCGGGTTCTCTGAAATCTTGACAAAGAATTTCCATTTTCTCGATTTGGTTATAAAAGTTATTTAAAGTACCGGTGCAACTGATATTAAAACTTGTAGTGCCACCATCTAGTATAATAAATGTTTGCCAATTATCAGCCCAATCGTTCCAAAGATTAATTAATTCTTCATCACCAGAATTTTTTATCTTTTGTCCAAATTTGACAACAGCATGTCCGAACTGAATACCCTTTTGAATTGGACTCAACTGGTAATTGACAAATCCATACATTCTAAGTTCTCTATTTTGCATTTTTTTGAGTTAAAAAAAGACTGATAAAAATTTATCAGTCTTTTTGATTAAGAGTTAATCTGTTTAGTAAGACTTGAACCTGGCTTGAATTTAGCTGATTTCTTAGCTGGGATTTTAATTTCTTCTCCTGTTTTAGGATTTCTACCAGTTCTTTCGCTTCTTGAAACAGTTTCAAAAGTTCCGAATCCAACAAGAGTTAATTTTTCACCTTTAGTAAGAGTGTTTTCAATTGCTTTAACAACTGCATCAACTGCTTCTCCGGCTGCCTTCTTAGTAATACCAGCTGAGCTTGCTACTTCGTCTATCAATTCTGATTTGTTCATTTTAAATTGTTTTAATTTTTTAGTATGAAATATTAAATTTACATATATCTCTTATATATCAAGGCTTTCAACATGTTTTATAAAAGTTTAGAAAATTTTTAGATTTTTTTATAAGTAATATAATCTATATCAATATTTTCAAAATTAGATTTTTGACAATCAACGACTTGCCAATGATTTTCAAGTTCAGGAAAAAATGTATCTCCTTCAAAACTTTTATGAATAAGTGTCAATTCTATTCTATCTGCTTTGTTTAAAAATTGTTTATATATTTCACCACCACCTATCACAAAAATATTGTTCTTTTCGAATAATTCTAATATATCAGAAATTTTATTATAAACAAGACAACCATCCGCTTTGAAGTTTTTGTCTCTTGTCAAGATGATGTTGGTTCTACCAGGTAAAGCTTTTCCGATTGATTCGAAAGTCTTTCTACCCATTACTATTATATGCCCTGAAGTTAATTTTTTGAATCTTTTAAGATCTTCTGGAATGTGCCAAATAAGAGTTCCATTTTTACCAATGACTCTATTTTCTGAGCAGGCTGCTATTAAGGTAATCATTTTGCTATTATTAGTGTTATGTAATCTTTGTTATCTGCAGTAACCCTGTGATGTCCATCTACTAACTTATAATTTTCACCACATTTGATTGCAATACCTTTTGGAATGTCTAAGTCAGTGTTTTTCAAAAAATCTAAATTTTTAGTTTCAACTTTTAATTTATGTCCAGACTCTGGAAACTTCAAATCTGTTTTTTTTATTTTCAAAACTTCATAAGTTTTATTTTTGAGATCTTCTCTCAACCATCCATATTCTAATTTGAGTGAATATTCAACTTTTTCCTCTAAATTCTCCAAAGAAAAAAGTTCCACAAGTTGACTTATTAAAGAATCATAAACATGAACAATTATACTGATTTTACCTAACTCTTGGCCATAATAACCATTTTTTATGTCACAAGTCCACATATTGCATGACCAAATTTTATTAATAGACAATAATCTATTAATAAAATATAAATTAATAGTTTTGTAATCAAAATTATTCAGAATGTTTAAAATGCCAATTTTTCTCTTAGTGTTTTTGGAACTTCTGTTTAGTTTATCGTAAATGAGTTTGGAAAATTCAAAAATATTTATCTCATCACATTGCAGATTTTCAATTTTACCACATCTACAATAATCGTCCTCTAAACATCCACTTTCTTTACAAGAAAATTCCATTTCATAATTCCATTTTATGAAATTATTAGTTTCCCAAAATTCATTCGGTAAATTTTCTCTTATAAAAGATTCATCCATTATTAAATTTTTTTTAGAATTCTTAAGTGAATTTCTTTCAGTGCTTCTAATCCTTTTTCATTTATTATATCCAAAATCTTATCTAAGTCCAAGTTAGCCTCTAACCAACTTTCGAATGCTACCATAAAATCAAAATATTTCTCAGTATTTTTACTATTTCTGAATTTTTGTAGGTCTTCTAAGAGGTCTATTTTTCCGTTTATGATATTATCTGATAAGTCTTTTGTGACATTTGGAATCACGTTGTTAAATAGTATTATTTTATACTTATCTGCTGTTGTTTTATCAGTTATAAATATGAGTATGTAATTATTGAAATCATCTTCGTAGTCGAATGATGAAAATATTTCTAAGGATGATAGTTTTTCCTTCTCAACAATAGACATAGTATTGTAGTCGTGTGCTACATCGTAAGGGGTTCTGTAGAATTCTATCTGATAGACTCTTAATTGTTTTAATTTATCGTTTTCATGCAACATCATGATATATATATTAACACTTTTTGGGGGATTAATTTCATTAACCTTTAAATTTCGAAATTTGCGGGTTCGTTGTATATACATTTATTAAATATTTGTTTTTCTCTGCGTCATTTTTTTCCAGTACCCTAATTCTGGTATGAGTTCTTCTACTTCCCTTCTATTCCAAGTAGATGAGTGTCCTCCCATTTCTGGGGTGTATTCGACTTTCAATGTTTTGCCATCCCAGTCGATTTTTCTTGGTTTCATTTTTAGTTCCTCTATGAACTCTTTGATTATTTTGTGTTCGTAAAGTTTTCTTCTCTTACAGAGTTCAACTTCTAAGACATCTTTTGTTCGTTTGTCAATTTCTATGAAAGAGATGTGTTTGTCGAATTCATAGTCAAAAAACCATATTTTTTGCTTTTCAACATTTGTTTTCTTATTTGGTTCCCAATCCCAGTCCCATCCACCACCAATGGTGTATCCTGAAGTTTCTCTTGATTCACGTGTTTTAGGATCTCTTTCAATTGGTAGTTCTTCCCATCCAATTTTTAAACAAACCTCGGCTAATTTTTCTAAGTGTTCAATATCTTGACATTCTCTTGATGTGTGTTCGTTATAGTAGCCGACTGAAATGTTAGTGCATTCTGGGTAGATATTTATAAATTGCACGGAGTCTGTATATATACCAGTTGGATCATTTTTATAGTTGAAAGTGCCATCAGATTTTTCGTTTAATTCTTTTGACAAAGCTAATCCAAAAGTTTCAGAGCAACATCTTTCATAACTTTGAAATGTTATTACGGAATCTGTGCCTCTTCTATCAAATGAAATTACTTTTTTAATATTTGGTAATGGTGTCTCTCTGTGTTTTGAGGCTAACCATTTTGAGCCTTTACAACCAACCTCTTCCCCTAAAAAGAAATAGTATAAACCAGGTATATTATTTTTAATCATAAATAACATTATTGTGACACCAGCTTTATCGTCTGCTCCTAAGATAGTACTGCCATCTGTTTTGATCATTCTATCTTCTATTACGTGAATAACTTCAGTCAATTTTGAAGTTGCTGTATCTAAGTGTGATGTAAACATTGTAGATGGTTTATCACCAATTTCTATGAATAAGTTGCCAAATTCATCCTTTTGTAAATTGTGAGGTAATAAATGAAATAAATCTGCTTCTGTTCCGTGTGGATAAGTTCTTGTTGTGAGTGATAGGAATGTTTCTTTGATATTCATAGTGTGTAATTTTAATTATAAATGAATATTCTTAGTAAATAGTTCCTAAGTTGAAAAAAAAATTTAATATATATAATATGTATCAGATTTCTCGTAATACCACAGATGGAACTATAACCCTATCGGATTCTTGGTCGATTTCAGCGACTGGGTCAAGTGCCGCACCACAACTATTACAACCAGATGATGAGTTTGTGTTTAGTTATATCGAACTTGAAGGAGTTGAAAAATTCAAAACTTTTACTTATGATTATTTAGGTCGTACTGAAAATAGATTTGTTGAAACTTTTTATAGAATAAGTAGAGATGGTCAATCGTATACGAACTGGTTGACACTTGCACCTTCGATTGGTAATTTCCCACCTATAAATCCTAGTAATCAACTTTGGATTGATATTAAATTTGTAAGAAAAGGCACCTCAACAGTTGGTTCAATTAAAATATTGGAATATTCAATCAATGGTACTTTAGAAAGGAATATTGTTCAAGGTGATCAACCTATAACTCTTACACCTGACGAATCTACTTTTATTTTGAAACCTCCTTTTATCTATAAAGTTTTTAAGATAACAGATATAGAAATTATTTCAAGTGGTGAAATAGATGTTGATTACACAATTAAATACAGATTTTCTCAGGATTATGGAAGAACTGTTTCACAATGGGAGTATTTCACAAAAGAAAATATAACATCATTAAGAATTACACCAATAAGATTTTTTCAAATAGAATATTTAATTGAACTTAGTTCTTCAAGTGCTAAAATATACGATATTAATCTAATAGGTGATTTTCAAAATGTTTCTAAAGATTATTTCAAAACAAATCTTTTTGGTGTTAGAGAAAATTGTAATTGTCTTAAACTTGGTATTGTTGGTGATCCTTCAAGTTTTCCATCTCAAGTATCAGGTGATGAGGATTCTTCAAACTCGGAAAATATTTCTGTTTTACCACAGCTAACAGAAGAAGACAAGACAAAACTTTTCGAACCCTACAAATTAGAAGTTGCTAATAATCTTTTAAATAAGATGTCTAATGACGCTAATCTTATTTTTGGACATGAAGTCACTTATTTTTTGACTGATCCCGATAGAAAAGGTATAGATTATACTTTTCATGAATATCAACTTTATAACTTCGTTGCCAATTGTAACATCAAAGTATCAGTTGAAGGGAATCAGTTTCCAGAAAATACCGGTGTTATAAACCAATTTGATCTTTCTCTTTTTGACTCATTTGAAATTCATATTCCAAAAAAAGTCTTTAAAGAAGCTTTCGGAGCAGATAAACGACCATCAAAAGAAGATTTTCTTTGGTTTTGTGAAATAAATAAGATGTTTAACGTTGAACACGTTCACGCTTATAGACAATTTAATAATTATGCAATTTATTATAAAGTGATGTTGAAAAAATACAGACAAACAGCAAATACAATCGGTGTTAACCAAGAAATTTCAGATAAGTTAACTTCTTTAACAAGAAATTCAACTATCAACGAATTGTTTGGATTGGAAAATATTCAAGATAAAAATGCAATAGCCAACAAAGAACAACACAGACCACTTACATCTGAACCGATTAGGCTATCTGTTAATGCAAAAATAGTCAAAGAATTGATTGAAAATGCAGAAATTATCGTATCTAAAACTCATTATGATCTTTCTTCTATCACATTTGGTCTGACTTTTTCTAATACAGCTGTCTCATATCAGAATATGAAAAACTATTTTGCTAAAGGAACAAATGTTTCTTTCATGTGTTGGTTTAACATCTATAATTATACTGTGAATGATAACTATAACATGTTTAATTATTACGAAAATTCTACACAACAAGGTATAGATATAACAATTAATAATGATATAGCTAAAGTTAAATGGAATGATCAAAACTTCGGTCTCACACTTTCAACAGGTCTTGAAGAAGAAACTTGGTATGCTTACCTTGTAAATATCGATCAAAGACAAAGAACCGTTTCTCAATATATCTATAAGAGAAATGTTTCTGACGAGGATGACGCTCCTAACTTAGGTTCAACTATTCTTAGAAAAGTTTATTCAAATAAACAAGAAATGGAACCCACTGAGATAAAAATTGAAAATACAAATGCAAAAGTTTTATCAGGTGATATGAAAATTACAAACTTAAGATTTTTTGTAGACATAATTCCAGAAGATCAACATAATAAAATACTAAACCAAACTATAATTAGAGATGATGCTAAATTCCTAATATTTGCTGACAACGCTAATCAAAGATTGACTTTACCAAATTATCCACTAGATCCACTAGACCCAGATAATATGCTTTGATAAATAATTAACTTAATATTAATCAAAAATTAACATTAAATTAACATTACTCAAAATCCTTGGAAACACTATAATTTCCAGGGATTTTTTTACTTTTTTAAATTAACAATAAATTAACATTTCAATTTTTAATTCATATATAAAGAAAAAAAATTAAAACCATTATGAAAAATTTATTAATGATTCTGCAAATTCTGTTAGTTGTTTTTGCACTTCAATCATGTCAACAGGACAAATGTCTTAACACAATCTGTCCAACCGGTCAAGTCTGTGTGGATGGAACTTGCCAAGGATCACAAATTAACACAATCGTAAATTCAAACATTACTACAAACACAACTTGGACTAAAGATAATATTTACGAATTAGCCGGAAGAATCACAGTCGAAAATGGTGCAACACTTACAATCGAAGCCGGAACAATCATCAAAGGTCAAGCAGGTTCAGGTTCGAATGCCACCGCACTTCTTGTCGCAAGAGGTGCAAAATTGAATGCTGTTGGAACCGAATTCGCACCAATCATCTTTACAACTGTAGCAGACGAAATCTCTAAAGAACAAGTTGCTGCCGGTAACTTCACAAGCCCAAATCTTACAAATGATATCTCTGGTCTTTGGGGTGGTGTCATCATCTTAGGAAAAGCACCAATTTCCGCATCTTCAACAGAAATTCAAATCGAAGGTATTCCTACAACCGATATGAACGGTCTTTATGGTGGAACTGATGCAACAGATAACTCTGGTATTATTAAATATGTTTCTATCCGTCACGGTGGTGCAAATATCGGAAACGGTAACGAAATCAACGGTCTTACCCTCGGTGGTGTTGGTAACGGAACAACAATCGAAAATATCGAAATTATCGGTAACCAAGATGATGGAGTTGAATTCTTCGGAGGTTCTGTTAATCTAACAAATTTAATCGTTGTGAATTCTGGTGATGACGCAGTTGATACCGATCAAGCTTGGACTGGAACACTTAATAACTTTATCGTTATCTGTGGAGCTGCTACAGATCACGCTCTTGAAATTGATGGTCCCGAAGGAACACTTTTAGGTTCACATACAGTTAAAAACGGCTCAGTTAAAGGTTCATCAGTTGCTGAATTAGGTGACTTCAGAGCTTGTGCAAGAGGAACTTTTGAAAATATATTTTTCTTCAATTTTCCTAATCCTGCAGTTGACTCAAGAGGTGACCTTTCACTTTCAAA
>Ga0315900_10011520_pt1 | contig 10943 bp, 8 predicted proteins | sample LakEriMetagenome_FD_203521 | JGI IMG/M metagenome (GOLD analysis project Ga0315900, IMG submission 203521) | Freshwater fungal communities from buoy surface, Lake Erie, Ohio, United States - Buoy 12 MA114 | ecosystem: Environmental > Aquatic > Freshwater > Lake > Lake biofilm | place: USA: Lake...
ATAGCCCAGCCGCAGGGTCTGGCCGATCGCATCGCTCAGGCAGGCCATGTCGGTCGCGCCGCTCCAGTAGAAGGCGGGCAACGACGCCTGCGCATCGAGCGCATTGAGCTGCGCGTAGGCCGGCATCCGCGTCCAGTAGATGCCGCGGACGTATTCGCGCCACCCGAGGATCTGTCGCACGAAGCCCTCGACCGCCGGCAGCGGAGCGTCGCCGGCGCGCCATGCCGCGACCGCCGCGTCGATCGCCTCGCGTGGATCGAGCAGTTTCAGGTTCATCGCGGCGGCGATGTGGGCATGGTAGAGCCACGGCTCGCCCGCCCACATCGCATCCTGCCAGCGCCCGAAAAAGGGCAGCCTTTCACGCGTGAAGCGGGCGAGCGACTCGCGAGCCTGCGCCTGGGTGACCGGCCATGCGAAGTCGGCGAGATCGCCCGGATGGCCAGCGAAACGCGCGTTCACCAGGGCGATCACGGCGCACGTGATCGCATCCGGCTCGAAGCGCGCGGGCGGCGGTACCCGGCCCGGGCCCTCGCGCCCGAAGGACTCCCGGTTCTCGGCATCGAAGTTCCATTGCCCGCCCGCCGGCTCGTCGCCGTCCATCAGGATGCCGGTGCGCCGGCGCAGCATCCGGTACCAGTGCTCCAGGCGCAGCTGTCGGCGTCCGCGCGCGTGCTCGGCGAAGTCCCTGACGGAGCTGAGGAAGTGACGATCCTCGCGGATCTCGAGCGGCAGACCGAGTTCGCGGGCGCAGCCGCGTAGCGACTCGAGCACACGCCAGTCGCCGGGCGCCGTGATGCGCAGGCCACGTACCTGCAGCCTGGCCGCCGCGCGTGCCACCTCGCCCGCGAGCGTGCCGCTGTTGCCCTCGTCATCGAGGTGAACGTAGCGGAGCGCACGACCCGCCTCGCGCAGCGCGAGGGCGAAATGCCGCATGGCCGAAAGAAACAGCGCAATCCGGATCTTCGATGAGCTTACATGCGTCGATTCTTCGGCAACTTCGGCCATCAGGACGCAATCCTGCTGGTTGTCGAAGTCGTCGAACACGGCTGCGTCAGCATCGAGCTGGTCGCCGAGCACGATCACGAGCCAGCGCGCGCTGTTCACGACCGCCCCGTCTTTGCGGCTCCGGCGCGCCGGCAGGCCTCCGAGCACCACCGGACCTCCGCCCAGTTTCGAGCCCAGGCCTTGCGCCATGTCATCGGGCGTCCGCAAGCATGGCAGGCCTTGGTCGGCAGGTAGCTCTTGTTCCCGCGAAAAGCTTGCGGGCTGATGGGCTCGTCGTTACTGGCGCCACGGGCCGATGCGCTCGGGTCTGCGGTGGCCTGTCGGCTCGCCGGACGCCGGCCGGACTCAGGTTTTCGCGCGATTCGTGCGGGCATGAGCCCACTCTAGCAAAGGTGCGCGCCGATGCGCTGCCGCCGATCGCATCGGCTCATCGACCGCGCATCGGTCCGCAGGTGGAGTTCGTCCCCATGGCTTTGACCCGAGCGCGGCGCGCGTGGGACAACCCGAGGGCCATGCTGAAGAAAATCCCCTGCTCGGAGCTCACCCCGGGCATGTACATCCAGTCCTTCGAGGGCTCCTGGTTTTCGCATCCGTTCTGGCGCACCAAGTTCGTGCTCCAGGACCCAGCCGACTTCGAGGCGATCCGTCGCAGCGGCATCGGTCACTGCTGGATCGACGTGTCCAAGGGCCTCGACGCGGCTGCCCGGCCGGCCCAGCCGAGCGCGAGACCGGCGAACGTGGCTGCCGGCACGCCCGCGTCCGCGGCCGCCGCGGCGGCGGCCAAACCCGCTGCGCAGGCGGTCGAGTTCGAGGCCGAGGTCGAGCAGGCTGCCGCGCTCGTTCGCCGTTTCAAGGGGGCGATCACCGAAATCTTCGGCGAAGCGCGGATGGGCAAGGCGCTCGAGATCGACCGGGTAATGCCTTTCGTCGAGGAAGTCTCGGCTTCGGTGCAGCGCAACTCGGGGGCGCTGGTGAGTCTTGCCAGGCTCAAGACGAAGGACGACTACACCTACATGCACTCGGTGTCGGTATGCGCACTGATGGTGTCGCTCGCCCGGCAGCTCGGTCTGTCCGAGGAGGAGACCCGCCAGGCGGGCATCGGCGGCATGCTGCACGACATCGGCAAGATGGCTGTGCCCGACAGCATCCTGAACAAGCCCGGCTCGCTGACGGATTCCGAGTTCGCGGTGATCCGTACCCATCCCGAGCGCGGATTCGACATGCTCAAGGGGTGCTCCGGGTTGAGCGAGGTACCGCTCGACGTCTGCCTGCATCACCACGAGAAGATGGATGGCAGCGGCTACCCGAAGGGCCTGAAGGCCGAGCAGATCAGCCGCATGGCCCGGATGGGCGCGATCTGCGACGTCTACGACGCGATCACCTCGAACCGCGCCTACAAGCCCGGCTGGGATCCCTCGGCCTCGATCCAGCGGATGTCGCAATGGAAGGGGCATTTCGATGCCGAACTCTTCCAGGCCTTCGTGCGAAGCGTGGGCATCTATCCGGTCGGCACGCTGGTGCGCATGCAGTCGGACCGGCTTGGTGTGGTCATCGACCAGAACCCGCGCAGCCTGGTCAAGCCGCGAGTCAAGATCTTCTACTCGGCACGCAAGAACATGCCGATCCGGCTGCATGTGATCGACCTTGCCGAACCAAGCTGCACCGACCGCATCGTGTCGCGAGAGAACCCCGAGCAGTGGGGATTCCAGCATATCCAGGAGCTCTGGACCGGCAGTGCCGTGACCGCCTGAGCGCTCGTCCCCCTGCCCGCAGGCCTCGCCTGCCGGCGCCTCTCCGATGGGACAATGCGGCTTCCCCAGCCGCAGCGAGGCGCATGTGTTCCGATCCTTTTTCCTGAGCCGGCGCTGGTTCGCCTGGTCGATCCTGGGCACCGCGGCGATCCTCGGCGGCACCTGGCTGAAGGTGAGCCTCGATGTGCGCATCAACGCGTGGTTCGGCGAGTTCTACAACCTCGTGCAGAAGGCGCTCGGCGAACCCGGCAGCGTGGCGCTCGATGCCTACTGGGGCTACATCGCGAGCTTCGGCCAGATAGCCGCGATGTTCATCCTGCTCGCGGTCGTGCTCGACTTCCTGGTCAAGCACTACGTGTTCCGGTGGCGAACCGCGATGAACGACTGGTACACGGCCCGCTGGGATCGGTTGCGCCACATTGAAGGCGCCTCGCAGCGGGTGCAGGAGGACACGATGCGTTTCGCGCGGCTGATGGAGGGGCTTGGCGTCAGCCTGGTCGACAGCCTGATGACGCTCGTCGCTTTCCTGCCCATTCTGTGGACGCTGTCGGCGCAGGTCACCGAGCTGCCGCTGATCGGCAAGGCCGATCACGCCCTCGTGGGTGTCGCGCTGGTGTTCGCGCTTGCCGGTACGGTCCTGATGGCGATCATCGGCGTGCGACTTCCCGGCCTGGAGTTCCACAACCAGCGCGTCGAGGCGGCCTACCGCAAGGAGCTCGTCCACGGCGAGGACGATCCGGCGCGCGCGCGTCCCGACACGCTGACCGCGCTGTTCACCGAGGTGCGCCGCAACTACTTCCGGCTCTTCTTCCACTACCTCTATTTCGATGTCGCCCGCTTCTCGTACCTTCAGGTGGCGGTGCTGGTGCCCTACATCGCGCTCGGGCCGACGCTGATCGGAGGGACGATCACGCTCGGGGTCATGCAGCAGATCGTCAGGGCCTTCGAGCGGGTTCAGACCTCCTTCCAGTATCTGGTCAACAGCTGGACCACCATCGTCGAGCTGCTGTCGGTCTACAAGCGGCTGCGCGCGTTCGAGCGCGCGCTGCGCGGTGCGCCATGAGCGGGCTAAGCGATCCTGCGGGCTCGGGCTCGGGCTCGGGCGCGGGCGCGGGCGCGAACGCGAACGCGGGCCGGGGCGATGGCCTGCGCCCGGTCGACGATGATGCGAGGGCGCTTGCGCTCCGCCTGCTCGGTCAGGCGCGGCATGGCGCGCTCGCGGTGATCGAGGCGGGCAGTGGCCATCCGTCGGCCAGCCGCGTCGCGCTCGCGCTCGACGACGATGGTTCGCCGCTGATTCTGACCTCGGCGCTGGCGGCCCACACGCCGGCGCTCGCAGCCGATCCCCGCTGCGCGCTGCTGCTGGGCGAGCCCGGCAGCGGCGACCCGCTCGCGCATCCCCGGATGACGCTGCAGGGGGTGGCGCGGCCCCTCAAGCGCGACAGCGACGAAGGGCGGCGCGCGCGCGAGCGGTATCTGCGGGCGCATCCGAAGGCGGCGCTGTACGCCGACTTCGGCGACTTTGTGTTCTGGCGCATCGAGCCGCTGCGCGCCAGCCTCAACGGCGGCTTCGGGCGGGCCTGGGTGCTTTCGGCGGCCGATCTGGCACGCATCCGCGGCTCTCCCCATTGAGCGGGTAAAGCGGGGGCTGATGGCGCGCGTAAGCTGGCGCGTGCTGCCTTGCCGCTCGCCGTGCTCCTCGCTCCCCGTTCCTCGCTCCCCGCTCTTCGCTCCCCGCTCTTCGCTCTTCGCTCAAGCCGCGTCGGGGTCGTCGGCCGCCGGTGCCGGCAGCCGCTCATCCGAGGCGTCGTGCAGACCGGTTCCCGTGCCTCCCTGCCGACGGGCCTCACGGCACAGCCACCACAGCCGCCGTGCCGCGGTCGCGGCATCCATGCCGGCCTCGCGGATGTTCGAAAGGCAGTTGCGTTCGGCGTCCATGCGACCGCGCCGCGGATCGGCGGTCAGGTACACGCCGAGGCTGTCGGGCGAGCCCAGGCCAGGGCGCTCGCCGATCAGCACGGCCACGAAACGTGCGCCGAAGGCTTCGCCGATATCGTCGCCGAGGGCCACGCGGGCCTGGGTTGCGATGACCACCGGGCCTATCGTCCAACCGGGCTCCGCAGCGGCGAGCAAGCTGGCCACCAACGGTGCCGCATTGCGCTGCACCGCGAGCGACGAGAGTCCGTCGCCGACGACGAGCAGCAGATCGGGGCGAGACCCGCGCGCGCGCGCTGCCTCGCGCAGCGCGACGGTGTCGTCGGGGTGGAGCCTGCGGCCGAGATCGGGCCGCAGCAGGTAGGCCGCACGATCGGGGGCGGCGCTCCTGGCACGCAGGCACTCGACCCCCAGGGCGCGCAGCGCGTGCTCCAGCGAATCGGCATCCAGCGGCAGGTGCACCGCATCGCGAGCCTGCGCATGCGCGAGCCCGAAGCGCAGCACCTCGTCGGTGGGCATGCTCGCCCCGCTGCGCCCGAGTGCCAGCCGTGCCGGGGTGAAGGCGCGAAGCTCCGTCCAGGGGTCGCGGCGAACCGGTGCGCGACTCATCGCAGCCCCGGCAGCTGACGCAGGCGAGCGAGCGCCGGATGCGCATCGTCGATCGGCAGCAGGTCGCCGCGCTCGTCGGTCAGGCCCATCGTGCGCAGCCATGCCTCGAATTCGGGCGCGCGCTTCAGGCCGAGAACCCGCCGGAGATAGAGCGCGTCGTGGAAGGAGGTGCTCTGGTAGTTGAGCATGATGTCGTCGGCCCCCGGCACGCCCATCATGAAGGTGAGGCCCGCCGCACCAAGCAGCGTGAGCAGCGTGTCCATGTCGTCCTGGTCGGCCTCGGCATGGTTGGTGTAGCAGACATCGCAGCCGAGCGGCACGCCGAGCAGCTTGCCGCAGAAGTGATCCTCGAGCCCCGCACGGATGATCTGCTTGCCATCATGGAGATACTCGGGGCCGATGAAACCCACCACGGTGTTGGACAACAGCGGCGAGAAGGCCCGCGCGACCGCGTAGGCCCGGGCCTCGCAGGTCTGCTGGTCGACGCCGTGATGGGCATCGGCCGACAGCGCGCTACCCTGGCCGGTCTCGAAGTACATCACGTTCTCGCCGACCGTGCCGCGCTTCAGCGACAACGCGGCATCCTGCGCCTCGCGAAGCAGCGAGAGGCTGATGCCGAATCCCCGGTTGGCCTTCTCGGTGCCCGCGATCGACTGGAAGACCAGGTCGACCGGCGCGCCGCGCTCGATCATCGCGATCGTGCGGGTCACGTGCGTGAGCACGCACGATTGCGTGGGTGCGCCCAGCCGCGCGATCGCCTCATCGAGCACCTGCACCAGCTGCGTCAGCGCGGCCACGCTGTCGCCCACCGGGTTCACGCCGATCACGGCGTCGCCTGCGCCATAGAGCAGGCCGTCGACGATCGAGGCGGCGATGCCGCGCAGATCGTCTGTGGGATGGTTGGGCTGCAGCCGAACGGCGAGATGGCCTGGCAGCCCGATGGTGTTGCGAAACCGGGTGATCACGCGACAACGGCTTGCGACGAGCACGAGGTCCTGGTTGCGCATCAGCTTGCTGACGGCTGCCGCCATCTCGGGTGTGATGCCGCCCCGCACGCGGGCGAGCACCGTGCTGTCGGTGTCGTCGGCGAGCAGCCAGTCGCGGAACTCGCCCACCGAGAGGCTCGCGATCGGCGCGAAGGCCTGCGCGTCGTGGGAGTCGAGGATCAGCCGCGTGACCTCGTCGCTCTCGTAGGGAATCAGCGGATCCTCGAGGAATCGCCGAAGCGGCACCTGCGCGAGAGCCATGCGCGCCGCCATGCGCTCCTCGGCACAGCTTGCCGCGATCCCCGCGAGCCGGTCGCCCGAGCGGTCGGGCGAGGCGCGGGCGAGCAGCGTGGCCAGGCTTTCGAAGCGCCAGGAACGGCTGCCGATGCGTTCGACCCAGCTCATCGAGGGCTCTCCGGGGGCATGCCGTCGCGGCCGGGTTCGGTCGTGCCCGGGGCAGGCGGCGTAAGGGTGGACGGGGAATGGGTGGACGGGGAATGGGTGGACGGGGAAGGGGTGGGCGAAGCAGGGGCACGCGAGCCCGCAGGGCGCACGCACCCGCCGATGTGCGTGGCGATCCCTCGCGCGAGTTCGAGCTCGGCCGTGAAGACGGTACCGAGCCCTTCCTGGCGAAGCAGGCTCGCTTCCTCGTCGCCATGGGCGCGCAGCACGATCTCGATCCCCGGGTTGAGCGTCCGGGCGATCGCGGTGATGCGACCGGCATCGAGTCGGTCGTCGGTGGCGATCAGCAGCGCAGCCGCTCGTGCGACATGGGCCTGCACGAGCACCTCGGGCCGCTCGAGTTCGCCACTGACCGAGGCAATGCCGGCGCGTCGCAGGCTCTCGACGGTCTCTCGGTTGGGGTCGGCGACCACGAAGGCAATCCCCTGCGCCTTCAGCAGTTCCGCGACCCGAACCGCCACGCCGTCGTAGCCGGCGAGCACCACCTGTCCGCTGAGCACGGCTGGGTTGGTCGCCATGGGCAGTTGCGCGAGCGGATCGTCGTCGGGCGCGCGTTCGAGGTCGATGCCTCGCCGACCCTGCAGGCGGGCACGGATCGGCTCGATGGCTGCGAACAGCGCGGAATTCGCCGCGATCGACAGCAGCGACGCGGCGAGGATAAGGCTGCGCCCTTCCTCGGGCAGCAGTCCGAGCGCGACCCCGAGTCCGGCCAGGATGAACGAGAACTCGCCGATCTGCGCAAGGCTCGCGCCGACCGTCAGCGCCGTGTTCAGCGAGTAGCGAAAGAGCAGCACCAGGCCCACCGCGGCGACCGTCTTGCCCACCAGGATGATCGCGACCACCGCCAGAAGCCGTCCGGGCTCGGTCCAGATGACGCTCGGGTCAAAGAGCATGCCCACCGAGACGAAGAAGAGCACCGCGAAGGCATCGCGAAGCGGCAGCGATTCGTCGGCCGCGCGGCGGCTGAACTCCGACTCGCGCATCATCATGCCGGCGAAGAAGGCGCCCAGCGCGAACGAGACGTCGAAGAGCATCGCGGCGCCGAAGGCCACGCCCACCGCGGCGGCGATCACGCAGAGCGTGAAAAGCTCGCGTGAGCCGCTGCGCGCGATCCACCAGAGCACGCGCGGCAGCGCCCGGTAGCCGACCACCGCCATGAACAGCACGAAGGCGCCCACCTTCAGCAGCGTCACTCCCAGCGTGGACCACAGCCCGGCCTGGCCGGCACCTGCGGTGGTTCCCGCGATCACCCCGGCCAGCGGAGGCAGCAGCACCAGCACCAGCACCATGACCAGGTCCTCGACGACCAGCCACCCGATGGCGATGCGGCCGTCGATGGACTGGAGGGCGCCGCGAGCCTCGAGCGCACGCAGCAGCACGACCGTGCTTGCGACCGACAGGCACAGCCCGAAGACCAGGCCCGCGCCGAGGCTCCAGCCCCAGGCCATCGCGGTACCCATGCCCATCAGCACCGCGACCATGATCTGCACGATGGCGCCGGGCACCGCGATCCGGCGGACGGCGAGCAGGTCGTCCAGCGAGAAGTGCAGCCCGACCCCGAACATCAGCAGCATGACGCCGATCTCGGCGAGTTGCCCGGCCAGGCCGATGTCGGCCACGAAGCCCGGCGTTGCGGGGCCGATCATCACGCCGGCCACCAGGTAGCCGACCAGGGGTGGCAGCCGGACGAGCGTGGCAGCAAAGCCCAGGATCAGTGCCAGGCCGAAGGCGGCGGCAATGGTTGCGATCAGCGTGACATCGTGCGGCATCGCGAACGAATTCGACTCCGGGGGGCAGGGCGGTTGGGGCAATCGGATGCGAGCCGCCTCGGCCACTCGCATCCGAAGTCTGCCCGAGGCGAGGCCATGCGGGGTGCGTTGCCCGGCCACGATCGGGGGTTGTCCGGGGCTGGCCGGCGCACGACCGCCAAGCCCTTCATGGCACGCTGGCCGCTGCGCGGCGGCGCAAGCTGCCGTATCCTCGCGCCGCCTCTCATGAACGCCGACAGCCCGCCCCCCGACCCGGCAGTGCCCGACGATCTGCCCCTGGCCTGGAACGATCCCGATGGCACCCGGTTCCTGGTGCGGCCGATCGCGCCCGGGGATTTCGAGCGTGTGCGGACCTTCCAGGACGAGCTGTCCTTCGGCACCCGCTATTTCCGGTTCGGTCGAGGCGACTTCCGCTACGCCGACGAGCAGCTGCGCGGCCTGTGCTCACCCGACCCGGCGCAGCGCGAGCACCTGGTCGCGCTGGCGGGCGAGGAGGGAGCGGAGCAGCCGATGGCCGGGTCGGCGCGCTACATCGTCAGCGACGACGGGCAGGAGGGCGAATTCACGATCGTCGTGCTCGACCGCTGGCAGGGCCATGGGCTTGGCCGGCGGCTGATGCGCGCGCTGATCGCCCTTGCCCGTCGCCGGGGGCTGCAGCGGCTGCACGGGCAGATTCTCGGCAGCAATCGGCGGATGCTCGAGTTCGTCGCGCGGCTGGGCTTTGCGCTCGAGCCAGAGAGCCGGGGCCAGCCGATCCGGCGGGTGTCGCTCGCGCTGCGTCGTTAGTCGCGCGGCGTCAGTGTCAGTAGGTGTGGACGCCCTCGACCGGGAAGCTGCCGTCCTTCACGGCCCTCACGTAGCCGCCGACGGCGGCCGCGAGCGACGGCTGGCCCTCCATGAAATTGCGCACGAACTTCGGGACATGGCCGGCCGTGGCGCCGATCGCATCGTGCAGGACCAGCACCTGGCCGCTGGTGTGGACGCCTGCGCCGATGCCGATCACGGGGATGCGCAGGCTTTCGGTCAGTTCGCGCGCAAGCGCCGAGGGCGTCATCTCGAGCACCAGCAGCGAGGCACCGGCTTCCTGAAGGGCGTGCGCATCGGCCCGCAGCGTGGCCGCCTGGGCGTCACCGCGCCCCTGGACCCGATAGCCGCCAAGCGCATGCACCGACTGCGGCGTGAGCCCGAGGTGGCCGCATACCGGGATCCCGCGTTCCACCAGCGCGCGCACCAGCGGCACCGCCCAGGCACCGCCCTCGAGCTTGACCATCCGGGCGCCTGCTCGCATCAGCGCGGTGGCGCTGGCGACCGCCTGCGCGGTCGACTCGTGGTAGCTGCCGAAGGGCAGATCGCCGACCACCCAGGCGCTGCGCGCGCCGCGGGCGACGCACGCGGTGTGATAAGCCATCTGCTCGACAGTCACCGGCAGTGTGCTGTCGTGTCCCTGGACGACCATGCCCAGGGAATCGCCGACGAGGATCACGTCGATGCCCGCAGCGTCGAGCAGCGCGGCGAAGCTGCTGTCGTAGGCCGTCATCATCGCGATCTTCTCGCCGCGATCGCGCATGGCCTGCAGTTGCACGAGGGTGAGCGGCTTGCGGCCGGCGGCTGGCGGGGGCGCGGGATGGGCACTCATGAGCATGGGTCGGTTGCGGTGCAGCAAGAGCGCGCATTCTACGACCTGCCCCCGCGGCATGTCGGGCTCAGGGGCGGCGTACCGGCGCGGCGGGCGGCTGGTCGCAGGTCTTGCCAGCCCGCCGCGCCTGCGCTAGCTTGACCGGCTGCCCGGGCAACCCGAGGAACGACCCATGGAAACCGTGGAAAGCCTTTTCGACCGGCTCGAGCAGCTCAACGACATCGGCGCCTCGCTGTCGGGCGAGCGCAATCTCGACCTGTTGCTCGAGAAGATCCTGGTGGCCGCGATGTCGATCACCGAGGCCGACGGGGGCACCCTCTACACCGTTGCCGAAGACCGTCGTCACCTGCAGTTCCGGATCGTTCGCACCCGATCGATGAACATCGCGTTCGGCGGCAGCTCATCGTCGGCGCTGCCTTCCTCCTTCGTCGATCTGCCGCTCTACATGGACGACGGCACCCCCAACGATCACATGGTCGCCGCGCACGTGTATCTCAGCGGCGCGACCGCCAACATCCCCGACGCCTACACCGCCGAAGCCTTCGATTTCTCGGGAACGCTGCGTTTCGACCGTGCCACCGGCTATCGCTCGCGTTCATTCCTTACGGTGCCGATGCGCGACCACGAAGGCACGGTCATCGGCGTGCTGCAGCTGATCAACGCCACCGACCCGGCCACCGGTGCGGTGCATGCGTTCTCGCGTGCCGACCAGCGTCTGGCCGAGTCGCTCGCCTCGCAGGCCGCCATCGCGCTCACCAACCGGCGACTGATGGCACAGCTCGAGCATCTT
>Ga0315900_10011525_pt1 | contig 10940 bp, 21 predicted proteins | sample LakEriMetagenome_FD_203521 | JGI IMG/M metagenome (GOLD analysis project Ga0315900, IMG submission 203521) | Freshwater fungal communities from buoy surface, Lake Erie, Ohio, United States - Buoy 12 MA114 | ecosystem: Environmental > Aquatic > Freshwater > Lake > Lake biofilm | place: USA: Lake...
CTCGTCAAGCCCGTCTTGCCGCCAGAGCAGCTCGTGTAGCAGCAGGTGGAGAAGTAAAGCGTGGTAGACCAGCCGTAGCAACCAGTGCTCGTCAAGCTAAATTGGCCGCTCAGGCCGCAAAGATTGCTGCCGGTGAAGCAATCAAGAGGGGTCGCCCCAAAGCAGCTACTGAGGTAGCCGCCTAATAGCACCCAGAATCTCTCCCCGTCCCACTGTTGGAGGTGGGCGGGGATTTTTTTGTATATTAATCTAAATTAAAAATTATGAATATAGCAATCGAACGTTTAGTTGAAATTGAGAGCGAAAGGGAGCAAACGATGAGTGATCCCTCGTTCCAGAGCTGGATGAAGGAAATTGGTGTGAGTGTTGTTTATAAGGATAGAGAGCCTGTTTTACGCGCTAGGGAGATGAATGCCGATTATGATTTTTCTAAATTGTTTATTCGTAGGTCCAAATTAATGTCATATATTCAGTGAAATAAAAATTAAAAAAGTATGTTTAACCTATTTGAGCGATTAAAATCAGAATTAAGAAACGATATTGAGTCAGAAAAAGAATTGTACCCACTTTCTTATGAGCGCCTAAAAAAGGATTTGAGTGAAACATTTTGGGTAATGGAATTGAGGTATGATAATGTTCTTAATCTAGAATCTAGAGCAACCAGATTAAATATTCCCTTTACTAACGCCTGGGATTTTTTTATCAGTGAATAGTCAGAGTTTTGTGTATACATTTATTCAAACAAAAAATTAAAAATTATGTCCACAAGATCTTACATTGGAGTTAGAAATTTAGATGCCTCAGTTGATTACATTTACTGCCACTTTGATGGCTACCCAGAGGGTGTAGGTACAACCCTAATCAAGCATTATGCTGATATGGATAAAGTAAACGCACTATTGAAGTTGGGTGATTTGAGTGTGTTGGGGGAGGAAATAGGTGAGCAACATGACTTCAACAAGCCAGTAAAGGGATGGTGCCGTGCATATGGTAGAGATAGGGGTGAGAAGAATGTGAACGCCAAGAATGGAGATTATGATGAGTTAATTCATGATCAAAACGTAGATTATGTTTATATTTTTGATGGTGACTATTGGGAGTGTTTTAGTACATGGGATCCAGCAATGACTGAATTATATAAATTATATAAAATGGAAAAAACGAATTAAACGCGGTTCATACTTTTAATTTTTAATGGTTAACGGCCCTGGGTTTCTACCCGGGGCCTTGTTTTGTTATGTCAGAATTTTATTATTATATTTATTTAAATTAAAAATTATGAATAAATTTGTTATTAAAGGTATTGTTTATGAAATTATTAGTGTTGAAGATTTTATTGAATATTATTATAGAAGTGGTTTAAATTAAATGTGGGTGGTCAGAAATGACCACTTATATTTATTGTAAACAAAACCGTTAACATGAACCTCTTAGATCAAATCGTTATTAAAACCCAATTCGTAGGCTTTATTATTGTGCTTATTGGAGCCGCATTTATTATATCTAAAGACATATATTCCAGGGTTAAGGGTTAATTATTACATTCATTAAAATTAAGGTTATGAAGCAACAACGCGAATTAGATTTTACCATCCCAGTAGTGGCACTCCTATTATTCATCATCCTGGCTGCCTCCAGCTGTGTAGTTAACGGATACGGTTACCATGGCCGTTCTAAGATTATTACACGTGTAAGGTAAACGGTACGGGGCGAAGCCCTGTTCCTACATTCACGTTATAAAATTAAAACGTATGATTACAATTAGTGTATTATCTAATTTTAAAGGCACAACAACCGAATGGATTAAAGCAGCAACCATATGTTTACTCCTTGATTCCACTTATATAATAATAATGTTAGTGTAGGGCAGAATTAAACACATACATTCACGTTATAAAATTAAAACATATGAATAAACAAACATTATCAACTGTATATTGGTCATTAGTAAGCGTATTAGTATTATTAGTATTACTAGCTGCTGGTAATGATGGTCCTATGGAGGTATCTGAATTAATGGTATTATTAATGGTAAGTGTAGTAGCAGTAAGTACAACTGTAATGATATTATTATTAATAATGAGACAGGGACGGTCAAAATAAACAACGTATATTCATCACATAATTAAAAATTACAATATGAAAGTATTTAACGGCATTATGAGTGTATTATTAGGTCTAGTATCAATGTATTTAATATTCATCTGGGCTAAAACCGATATGGACTTCGTCTGTGGGTTCCTAGTATTAATAATGGCAGCATTATTCCTCATGTTCATGATAGTAGAAGAACGTAATGAAGAAATAAGTCAATTAAGACGTACGATATTAAAGATGAAAGGTATAGTATAAACGGGTGGGGCAAAGCCCCACTCATATATTCATTACACAATTAAAATTAAACATATGAACAACAATTACGTTATCGTTTACAAGACATCAGACAATGAAATCGGAGTAATTAATGTTACAGGTGAAGACCATGTTGACGCTGAAGCCTCATTTTACGTTATAGCAGACGAAAATGGATGGGCAGTTGAAGAGGTAATGAGTGTAACTGTAGCTATGGAACCGGTTGATCCCGTTTATGAAATGGAAGATGCAGATCAGTGGCTCGATAAATACGTTCACATTCACTACTAATAATAAACACCATATCGAATAATTCAGGTGACGGGGTAAAGCCCCGTCCCTATATTCACGTTATAAAATTAATAATTATGAATTATATGATCAACAACGAGGCAAGTAAACAGGTGGCAATCGAATTCGCTAAGTGGACTATTATTAAGGGTATGTGGCAATCAGACCTTACGTTCGAGGAACAGTACGAGTGCTGGATAAAGGAGCTGGATAACCAGGCATACGACGATAGAGTAGCACACGACAGCATAGATGCCGATCATGAGTGTTGGGTCGATGAGATAGATGGCACCAGGTAGGCTCAATAAAAAACCGTTGATATCGGGTCGTTATCGGTTGATAGCGGTCCGATAGCGGTTTAATAGCGAAGTGCTCCCATGATAACCGCGGTCCATCGACGGGGCGGGGGCGGTGTAAAAAAAAGTATATGTATTCACGACTCACACACAATCTCTAACCACCGACAATATATACAAATATACCATCCGCAATATTTATTGTCGATTTCCATTTAAACCATTTTTAAAATCCTTTGCAATATTTCAAAGATCTCTTTTAAACACCTCTTTTTGCTATGAAAAAATATATACAAGATAATATTTTATTAACTAAAGAAGCGCTTGCAGATTATATATTAAGACAACGTGCAGAACAAGCAGCGCGCTATGGCCTCACGTTGGAACAGTATATGAACGCTATTGAGAAGGGGATTGTTGTAAGTGAACTTGCTCAATCTTCTCAACCAACAGGCAGTTTGTAAAATCCTTACCCAACTCCTCAATTACACGTTGCGCCGTAACAGAATCAATAGCAAACATTTCTCTATTATCGGCTACTCTATATTGACTCAGATATTCATGTACTCGTTGCTCCAATATAAGCGAAGCATAGCACTTCAGCGACCAAACCGGTATCCACGGCGTTGGAACTCCAGTTGCTTTATTAATATCACTTGCTCGTTTCGCTGGAGTACTTGTCGTCATACCAATCTTTACCATTCCAGGCATCGATCTATTCACTAACACATACACATATTCCATCGGTCTTATTCCACCCGATGAATCTATTACCGGTTCTTTTAAATAAATTACATCTTCCCATCCCTCTTTAAAGCCAGGATCAGTAGTAGGAATAAGAGCATAGTGAGTTGCCATTCCATACTCACCAGGCTTTAAACGAATATAATATTGTATATCGTCCGCATTAACGCGGGTGAAATCTTCTTTACTCATAATATAAAATATAAATTGAAAATTTTGACTGTCAAAATAATTTAAAATATATTTAATTTATGAAAAAACATATTATTGCACTTATAGGTCATATTGCTATTGCTACCTTACATTTACACTTAATTAATACTAAGGGAATGACAGGGTTTCAATTTATTTCATTTGCTGTTGTACATTATGTATGGCACGATCTAATGATAAATCGTATATACGGATTGAAGTAGTTAGGTAAGTGGCAGCAATGCTATGTGGGGGTTATATTTTTATTATATTTATTGTAAATGACATTTAAGATAAAACTTGAGGATAAAGCTGCTTTTCTCAATCGCATGGAAAAACAAAGCGAAGCGATAGGTAGCGAACAAATTCAAAATAATAAACTTGAAGGTTATTTTGAAGTCAATATTGACGATCCAAAACAATTAGAAATAGCAAAAGCAATTTTAAAACAATCCCCAAAAATAAACACACTATCAGAAATGGAAAAGAAAAAACTTACCAAAAAAGAATTAGCTGAAATGGTTCGCCAAGAATTACATGCCGTATTAGCAGAAAAGAAAAAAATGAAGGATGAAGATAAGAAAAAACAATTAGATGAAAATCAATTAAATGAAATAGCAGATGTACTTGTTGCTGGTTTAGCTACTTTACTTGGTGTAGGCGGTACTTTAGTTGCTGCTTTAATTAATGATTTAAGAAAAGCTAAAACACCAGAAGAAAAACAAGCAGTATTTAAAAGAGGAACAGATGCCATTGAAAGAAAAATGGGTGGAGGTATGTAATTTTATATTTAATTTTATTATAAGGGCGTCTTGAAAAAGATGCCCTTCTTCTTTGGAAGTATAAAATTTCTTTGGTATATTTAACCTACGAGAGGTTTGAAAATAAGGAAACGAGTAAGGTAACAGGGGTGGTGGGGAACGGAAATTATCATATATTTATATATAAACATATATTATGCGTTATAAAAACAACGTTTTAGACAAATTGACTCAACTAGAAGCACTTGCTAATAAAGTACAATTTCAAGTTAATCGCAACATGGATCAAGATCAAATTTTAGAATCTATTGATTTGTTAAAAGAGCATGTTGAAAAAACCCGTGAAATTATTTCTTTGGAAGCAGATGAATTTGCTCAACAATTTGCAAATAGATAATCATGTTGACTTGGTTAATAATAATTCATTTAATTGAAATAATTGGAATAGGTATATTCTTTCTAATTAGACGTAATAATATACTTGAAAAAGCAGTTAATGAACAACAACAATACATTGATGCTATTAGTATTATAATTGCTAATTCTAATGCTAAATTAAAAGAATTAGATACATTAGGTGCATTTCAAACAGACGATGAAGTAGGTACTTTCTTTACCAATTTAAGAGAAATTCAAGAAGTACTTAACCAATTCAATAATAAGAAATAAGTTTGGTTATGTAATTTTTTCTCATTATATTGAGATTAAAAATTAGGAAATCATACTATGTCATATTTTGATAACTACGGCTCCGATATATTTGCTGATGATACGTTAGCATTAACTAAACGAGGTAAGCCACGCAAACGCAAACCAAAAGAACCCCGCATTTATTTCACTCAGGATACTGAGGATGCTATTGTTGAATATCTTGTAACAGTAGATACAGCTGAACGTAATCGTATTTATAATGATCGTATTGAATATGGTTTTTACAAATTAGCCGAAAATATTATTCATACGTTTAAGTTTTACTATACCGATACTGATACAATTGAAGAGCTCAAACACGAGGTTATTACTTTTCTTCTTGAAAAACTTCACCTATATAAACCAGAAAAAGGTAAAGCATTTTCTTACTTTGGCACTATTGCAAAACGTTATTTAATCGTTTATAACGAAAACAACTACAAGAAACTCCAGGAACGAGCTGATGTAGATGAATCGGATGACGATCAAATGCAACTATACGAAAATGATAAAAGTATAGAAAATCTATTCAATGAAAATAATTTTATGGATCAATATATTAAGTATGTTGATACTCATATATACAAATTATTTCCTAAAAAGCAAGATGCTCAAACGGCCGACGCAATTGTAGAATTATTTCGCAAACGTGAAACATTAGAAATATTTAATAAAAAGGCACTATACATTTATATTCGTGAGATTACTGATGTGTCAACTCCTCAAATTACTAAGATAATTAAAAAACTCAAATTATTATATGTTCAATTGTATAATGAATATTACAATCATGGATATATAAAAATTTAATTGTTTATATTTATTGATATGCTTAAGTTGATTGATATATTAAAAGAAATAGCAGAAAATAAAATTGCTATATTAATTGATGGAACATCATCAGCAGGTAAATCAATGGCTGCTCAAATATTAAAAGCTGTTCCTTTTTATAAAGCAACTAACCCTAACCAATGGGTTCAAATAGATAGTGATATGTTTGGTAAAGGAAAAGAAGAAGAAAAAAGAAGATTAAAACATGATCACCCCAATATTAGAAAATGGTCAATAGAAAATGAAGAACCGGGAATAGTCTCAGGTTTATATCGTAAAGCAGGTGAAAATGTTCCTGAAAATCCATATGAAGACACGTATATTGAAGATACAAAGGATGCAAGAGCATGGTATATGGCTCAGGAGTATAAAAAAGGACCTTGGAAAAAAGTTGTTTTTGATAGTGTAAATGATGATATTTTAAAATATGTTCCTAACGTAAAACATGTACTTTTACATGCTCCGCTTACTATATTATTTTCAAATATTAAAGGAAGAAAAGAAAGAGATCCAAGGGATCTAACAATGGTTTTAAAGCAGTATCTTGAAAAGTATGAAGCTACTACCTCTAAACCTTCCGAAAATGTTGGAGATCCAAACACTATTTTAACAAAAAGTGGATTGGAAGAATTATTATCTCAACATACAACTGATCAAAAGTATATTGATGATTTTATTAAAAAATTAGGTATTACAGGAGATGGCAATTATTATATTAAAGCAAAGAATATAGATCCAAATAAAACCGTACTTATAAATGTAGATCAAAAATCAAGAGATGCAAAAGTAGCACCTGCTAAATTACAACAAATGTTTAATAAATTATAATAATACAATTTATGTCTAATTTTGATGATGTTACAATATTTGGCAACACATCTTTAGCAGACCTGTTCAAGCAGATCCATAGGAATAATAAAGATGTTGATAAACAAATCAACGAATTAATCGATACTCTTAAACCTATTGCCACATCTAATGCAGGTTCCGCAGTAATGTTAATGCCTACTGTCAAGGATTTAATTGATGTTAACGTTAAAAATAACGAACAACTAATTAAAATGGCAGGTATAGCACAACGTGCTGCAACCGTTAACGCTAATGCTGGTCAAGAATTAATTGATATGGATGAAATTAATGCATTGCTTGAAGAACAAAAAGCAGTACAAGAACAAGGTAAAAAATTACTAGAACAAGCTCCTGTAATACAACTTGAATCTAAATGAGAGTAAAAGAAAATCTATCATCGGTTGTTTCCTCTATAGGTAAAAATAGTTTTTCCTCTCCTAAAAAAACTCAGGTAGGAAGAGTATATGGTGTAGTTACTACTGAAGATACTCCTACACCGGCTATGTTTAAAAAAGCGGGTGGTTATAGTGGAGTGGGAACTATATTTTATCTTGATTATGAACAGGCAAAAAATACTACAGGTAGTATAGATGAAAATTTTCTAGATACTTGTAAAACAGCTAAACCTTTAAATCCCCAATACCAATATTATCCTATTTTAGGAGAACTAGTATCATTAGAAGAACTCCCATCCCCCTCATCTCAATTATCAAATACAGCCTCTCAAAAATATTACAATAGTATAATTAATCTATGGAATAACCAACAACAAAATTCCCAACCAGCAAATGACAATGCTATTTTAGGAGTTACATTTGTAGAAAATCCTAATATTAAAACTTTACTTTCATTTGAAGGAGATCATTTATTACAAGGCAGACAAGGCGCAGGTTTAAGATTTGGTTCCACTACTAAATTATATAGCAATTTAAATGAATGGAGTTCTATAGGTAACGATACAGATCCTATTACTATATTAAGTAATGGATTTGCATATGATCCAAATGAAAAATATCATGTTGAAAAAATAAACCAAGATTTATCTTCTATTTATCTCACCTCAGCTCAAAAAATACCTTTACAAACAGATAAAACAGGTGTATTAAATAATTTAACTAATCCATTAAATGTACCTGATTATTTTAATGCTCAAACTATTATTAATAGTGATAGAGTTGTAATAAATTCTAAGCGTGACGAGGTAATGTTATTTGCGAAAACAAATATTGAATTAAATACTAAAAATATTATTAATTTAAATGCTGATACTAGAGTACATTTAAATTCTAATTCTGTATTTTTAGGCCCATATGATAAAAATAATATACTCCAGCCTGTATTGCTAGGAAATGAAACATTAAATCTTTTTATTCATTTACAAAAAACATTAACTAGATTAGCCTCCTATTTATCTCAGGCAGTAAGTACATCTGAAGGGGCTCCTATAGTTACTTTAAACTCTGCAGGAAAAGAATTATTTAACGATATGAAAAAAACAAGTGATTTATTAAGTAAAATTACCTCTAAAAAAGTATTTACGTCATAATGTCTAATACTACTAATATATCACCCGTAGTATCTCCTGATATTCTAAAAGTAATATCTACATCTACTGCTATTAAAACTTTTGGAGCTCAAACAAAAGATAAAAATAAAGAAACTACAATTATAGGAGACCAAACTAAAACAGCTGAATTAAGCAATGAATCAGATATATTAACTCAGAAAGAAAAACAAGCAGGATTAAATAAAAACAATACTATACAAATAGCCCAGTATAACCTTAATACAAACCAAATTACTCAAGACCAATATAATAAAATATATGAACAAGCTGAAGTATCTTATTTGGTTGAAATGGATGCTATTGAAGTACAAAGAAAAAAACTAGAACAAGATAAAGAAATTATAGAAAATAACCCTTACACTGTATTAGAAAACAACCAGAAAAAATCAAGTGCTGAGGTTAAAAAAACAAAAAAAGATACTCAAAATGAAGAAAATAAATCTAAAAAAGATTTAACAAAACAAATAGCATCAAACACAGTAAAAACACTAGTACCTATTATTGCTCTACAACTATCCAATAACTTCTCAGTTGTTATATCACAAAGAAAAAAACTAGAAGATTTAGTTGATCAAGTAAATAACTATATAGATACACAAGTTAAAGACCAATCTACAGTTACTATAGCTACTAATTTAAGAAATAATGCTATTACTTTAATTAATAATAATATTAAAAAGTTACAATCATTAGAAAAAACACTAAAAACTATAACAGCAGTCATTACCATATTTTCTTTAGTTCTCAGGGCCTTATCTTTAATCCCAACCCCAGTTCCACCTAAAGTAGTAATTACACTAGAAAAAGCAAATAAACTAATTTCAGGTTTAAGTGCTTTATTAGCTGTAGTTACTTTATTATTATCAAACGAAATATTAAAATTAAACGAATTAAGAGATCGATTAAAAGAGGCTAGTTTAAAATTAGATGGAAAAACATTAAATTTTGGTGATTTAAATGCTTTGTCTAATGAATTTCTACCTACAGGGGGTAATTATGGTTCATATAAAGGATTTAAATTTGCTATTAAAGAAGAACAAGATCAACGATTTGTTGTTAAAGGTAACAAACGTCGCTATGCCGTAGCAATTAATCGTAATGGTGTAGAAGCAATTAAAAGTGACTTTTCATTTACACAAGATCCAAATGACTTAATTGAACAATTAAAATTAATTATTGATCAACAAAATTTACAAGGATAAAATATTTATAATTATGAATGCTAAAGTATTTAAAAATTTGATTAAAGAAGCAGTTCGCGAAGCCGTTCGTGAAGAAATTGGTGTTCTTTTATTAGAACAGAAAAAACAAGAATTAAACGAAAATAAAACATTTAGTTTTACTAGTAGTGATGTACCTGCTAATGGCGAAGCTAAAGCAGCTTTACGCAGTAAAATGGGATCTATGTTTGGATATGAACAACCACAATCACATCTAAAAGTTGATACTGCTTCTGATAATCCCTTTGCTGCTTTTATTGCTGATGCTGGAGCTAATATGACTGCCCAGGATTTATCTGGATTAAGAAATTTAGGATAATATGCCAATACCTCAAACGATACGAGTAAATCCACTTGATTTACAAAAGAATATTGCTATTGGGGTATCTCTTCCGTTTGATAAACCCTTCACTAGTACTTATACTACTAAAGACCAAATTAAATCTAATTTAGTTAATTTATTATTAACTGATACTGGGGAAAGATTAATGAATCCTAATTTTGGTACTCTTTTAAGAAGATTTTTATTTGAAGGAATTACGGATAGTAATATAGAATCTTTAAAAGAAAGTGTATTAAATAGTATTGCTATATATGTTCCTGAAGTAGCAGTTTTGGAATTAATTATATCACCTAATGCTGATTATAATTTAGTAGAACTAACTATAAATTATGTATTAAAAATTTCTAATACACCTGACCAAATAACAGTACAATTCCAATAATAATGGCTAACGGAGATAAAAACATATCCTATTTAAATAAAGACTTTACTAGTTTTAAAACTGCTTTACAACAGTATGCTAAAACCTATTTTCCAACAACATATAATGACTTTTCAGAAGCTACTCCTGGAAATTTATTTATTGAAATGGCTTCATATGTTGGTGATGTAATGTCATTTTATTTAGATACTCAAACACAAGAAAATTTTCTTTTATATGCTAAGGAAAAGGAAAATTTATATGCTTTATCTTATGTAATGGGGTATCGTCCTAAGGCATCTTATGCTTCTACTACTAATGTTGATATATACCAATTAGTTCCTCCTATAATTAACCCAATTCCGGGCACTATAATACCAGATACTACTAATTATGGCCTAATAATACCAGCTAATACTTCTATAACTTCTAATTCTACAGGA
>Ga0315900_10011526_pt1 | contig 10940 bp, 11 predicted proteins | sample LakEriMetagenome_FD_203521 | JGI IMG/M metagenome (GOLD analysis project Ga0315900, IMG submission 203521) | Freshwater fungal communities from buoy surface, Lake Erie, Ohio, United States - Buoy 12 MA114 | ecosystem: Environmental > Aquatic > Freshwater > Lake > Lake biofilm | place: USA: Lake...
TTCATAAGTTTCATAAGTTTCATAAGTTTCATAAGTTTCATAAGTTTCATAAGTTTCATAAGTTTCATAAGTTTCATAAGTTTCATAAGTTTCATAAGTTTCATAAGTTTCATAAGTTTCATAAGTTTCATAAGTGACATTTATTCATTGATTTTTTTTATATAATATTTTTTGCAACTAAAAAACGCATATATGTTTCATAATTTTTTTCTATTTTCGATTTTAGATCTTTATTTAACAGATTCAATCCTTTTTCCTGTTCATAGCATTTCGCATTTTGTGCTTCTTGGAATGTATTAAATTTGTCTTCTAGTTCATTATATTTTTGTTTAAGTTCGCGTATTTCCTTCTCGTTGTTCATGGATCTTTCATAAAGAAGGGAATTTGTTTTAAGAATATTTCTCAATGTATCGTAAATCTGATTGATATCTTGTTTCATCAAATTTTCTTCATCTATGATATTTTGGTTAATATCATAAATATCTTGAGCAATAAGGCAAATTCTATCTATATCTTTCTGTTCCTTTTTTTGCATACAAATATTAAACTCTCTTTTGATATTTAGAACGACATGAATACTAAATTCAATAATAATCTGACCGCTCGTTATATTAAAATTTGTAGTAATATTGTTGGATTTCTGGTAAACACCAGAAACAACAATATCAAATAGTTCTCTAGATGTAAACTCTATTTTGCCAGATTCAAACAAATTAACCAAATCTTTAGGTTTGATACTGGCTTCATAAATATTTTTATCCAGCGTATTCATCATACTAATAACTAACTCTCCATCGGTATATAATTTAACGATAGTATCATATTCAGACTTTGGATTTTCTAATACTATCGTTGAACCATAAACCTGAGTTACAGCAGTTGGATAAGATTCTTGCATGGTCTCCAGTCGCTAATATCATAATCCTATATCTATTGGAACAATTATTCATTCCGAATTTCAATTTTTTTAATGGATAAATCTTTAGATTAGTTGTCCTATTTGGCGATCATCGTATTGCAAGATAGTAACCGAACAATTTATCTAATAGTTTTGGCCATGAATCCACAATATGGTTCCTGATCAAATATCGGGTTGTCGTATTGTGGATTTTCTGGCCTGGACTATATTATAAATTATTAATTGACAATCTTTTTCTTCAAAATATATCCATTGATTTTTTTTTCTTGAAAAAGAAAAATATCTGGACTATTTATATCTAATGGCATATTTCAATAAATATCAAAAATATAAAAAAAAATATTTAGCACTTTTAAATTATCAACAAGAAGGTGGAAAATTACCAATGAAGCCAATCTTAATTGATAAATTAGGCAAAATGTCTGGAATAAGTAATATAGTTTATGATGATAATTTAATATTTAAGATCTATCATGATCCCACTGCGTCTAAACTATACCTAATTAACAATTCTAAATTTCCTATTCAAGACCAAATTAAATATATTAAGACATTTATTAAAAATAACAAAATGAAAAAAGGAGAGTATATTAAATTTAATAATAGTGAAAATGGAGTCAAAGAGATGACTAACTTTATTATAAATTTCACTAAAAATATGGGTGGTAAAGCTGAAAAAATACATTATGGTTATATTGAAAAATATAATAACATGATGAATAGAATTACGGCTGTTGCGGAGGAGGATCAAAATCTTATTCTCTTAAAATAATATAATTATATACATTATAATGAGCATATCTTTAAAAATTATTTTAATTGGTGATTCAGGAGTTGGTAAAAGTACTATAATTTCTACATTGTGTGACGAGGTTTTTAAAAGTAAATATCAAAGCACAATTGGTATTGATTTTAGGATCAAACATATCTGTGTTGATGATAAATATATTAGATTACAGATTTGGGATACCGCTGGACAAGAAAGATATAGAGCTATCACAACATCTTATTTAAGAGGGAGCAATATTGTTTTACTTGTTTTTGATTTAACATCGAGAACATCGTTTAATAGTGTTGTGAAATGGTTAGATGAAATAAAGTATAGAATGGCTGGGACATACTACAAAATATTTTTGATTGGTAATAAAAATGATAGTTATGAGTATCGAGTTATCTCGAACGACGAGGCGAAAAAATATGCGGATGATAATAATTTAACATATTTAGAAATGAATTCAAAAGATTCTGATCTTGTTAATCTTATCTTTAAAGAGATCGTTACAATGACTAATATGAGCGATTTTATCAAAGAGAAAAAAAAAGAGGTAATTGATCTGAACCCAATCAAGATAAATCAAAATTCTGGATATTGTTGTTGAGAAAATTAAATTTCATTTTTGAATAGAGTCTATGCAATATAAATATGTTGAAGATCATAATTTTAAAATAGTATGTAAATATTTAATCAATTTATGGAACCTTCCGATACTTTTGATTTATATTATTTGCTTTATTATTTGTAATACATATAATAAAATTTAGAAAAACCAACCTTTTTGCGGTTCAGTCGGGTTGTCTCCATTTAGTTTTGCTTCTAGTTCCATTATATGTTCTTTCAATAGCTTATTAGTTTTCTCTAAATCATCTCTCATATATTTCCTTATTAAACTATCCAAATGTTTATAAATGACACATGAAATACTATTTTGGCTAATAGGGCTCTTGGATTCTAAAACATAGTCCATAAAAACAATTTGTGTTATCTTATCTATTTTTTGAATTGTAATACTGTCTAAATCATAGGGTTCCGAAATCTTGATATTGGTAGACTCTTTCATAAAATTAATATATTTTTCAAAGCATACTTTAACAGTTTCAAAATCCATCCTATACTTATAATTTATATATTTATTATAATAATTTTAATAATAGGTGTTTCCCTACCAATTTGTCTAATTTAGATGAGAAAAAAATAAATATTTTTGAACAAATATATTATAAAAATCGATGAATAAATGTCACTGTTTCACTTATGAATAAGGAAAAAGATTATTAGACAACCAAATAATTTTAATCATATTTGTTTCATATCTTTTTTAAGCATAATTATGATAATTATTCAATACAGTTCCTTATGTTATAATATCAACAATACAGCAACCTGAAGATTATCTGGATACTATATTGTAGTATCTATGGCCAAAACTATCAGATCATTAATCCGGCCACTATATTCACAATATGATAATCCATCAAATGATATTTTAATCCCTATTTGATAGATTATCATATCAATGACAGGGAAATAAGAGTTTTTATGATATATATACTTTTAATAATAATTATAAAAAGTCACACTATTAAATAACACAATGGGTATGAAGTAAGTAATTTAATGAAATAGACAGCTCATGACTTTTTATCTACACTATTAAATGATGCAATGGGGATGAGGTAAGCAATTTAATGAAATAACTAGTTCATGACTTTTTATCTATACTATTAAATGATGCAATGGGGATGAGGTAAGCAATTTAATGAAATAACTAGTTCATGACTTTTTATCCATACTATTAAATGATGTAATGGGGATGAGGTAAGTAATTTAATGAAATTGTTAGCTCATTACTTCTTATCTATACTATTAAATGATGCAATGGGGATGAGGTAAGTAATTTAATGAAATTGTTAGCTCATGACTTCTTATCTATACTATTAAAAGTGTATGTCATGCAAATAATTTCTTATTCCCCTGGCATTGATTATCATATTGCGAATATAGTAAACTTATATTTTTAATTTAACCATTTATAATACTTTTTCTGTAAACTACATTCATTATATAAAAATTGAATTTTCGATTAAAATAAGGCAAATAATATATATACACAAATGAATTACCAAGCTTTAATTGATTTAGTCTGCCAGAGAACCAATATTATCAAACCAACTTACGATGAAAAATTAGATCAAATATTAATTAATCAGTTAATGCATCATGATGAAGCCAAAGTAATTCCTTATATTGGATTTTCAACCTCTGATAATACCAAAGTTTTCGGTAATCGGACCAAACTACCAATTTGGCTCAATGAAGGCGAAGGACTAGAAGAAACTGATCCAAAACAGGCTACATGCGACCAAATGTTTCAAGATTCTCTTTACGAAGTTTTAGGCTTTGAAGCAGTTCCCAACATGAGTGATTTGGACAATAAACTCATAAAAATGTAAATAATTTAATTTATTAAGTGTGTTTGGCTAAAAATTTATTAACTGTTGAGATTCCACCTTCAGACCAACCTTGTATCGGTGAATAAGTCTCACCAATAATATATATATTTGGAGATGGATTAATTAAGCTATTACCAACTTCGTTTGAGTCGGTTCCAGGTTTCCATAAATGTGTTGCTTGGCCCCAATATTTAGAAGTAATTTTAATTGGTTTTGTAACAATGGAACCAAATATTTTTTTTAACAAGACAAATAGTTCTTTTTTAAGTATTTTTTGTTTCTTGAAACTATAAAGCAGTTCTGCATTATCGCTATCACAATAAATCATTAAAATACCTTTTTCTTTATTGACAGGAATTAGTTGTCCAACGATTGTTTTGGTAGTATTAACACCATTTAAAAAATCAAACCATACCTTCCCATTTATTTTAGAAAATATAGCATAAATTCTCATTAAAGGTTTTGATTTAACAGTATTCAACTTTTGTTTATTTAAAATATTAAATTTAAGAAGATTAATTTTAGGCACAGCTAACACTATTTTTCGGCATACAATATCACCTGTACTCATTTTACAAACAAAATGATCATTATTTTTTATTATATCCAAACAACATGTCTTCAATCTAATTTTTTTCTCGAGTAATTGTTCCAATCTTTTAATAATTGAACTCATACCACCTTTTAAACCATAAAAATAATTTTGACCACTAAAAGAACCTTCGAACATTCTTAATCCATCAACTGCATTTTGTGAAACAAAATCACCATGATAACCAAATTGGTTAACCATTTCAACAGCTTTATCAACTCCATAAACTCTTTCAATGAGTCCAAATAGAGTATAATTTTGTGCCAATATATGAAAATGTGGATCTTTTAATCGATCGATAAGAGAGTTTAAGATTTTATAAAAATCGGTTTCTTGGAGATTCACAATTTTTTCTATTTGGTAATTTCCGTTCTGTGGTGTTATATTAACATAAGACTTCACATTGGGAAATTGAATTAAATCTTTTTCCATGTCCAACTCTTCGATCAAGTTAATAATATTACGATGAGAACTACTAATTCTCCCAGCACCCATCTCCAAATGATATCCATCAAAATATCTCGTTTCGATTCTACCTCCTAGTCGATGACTTTTTTCAACAATTAAAAGATTAGTTGTTTTTTTAAGCAAAGAGTAGGCACAATAGAGACCAGATATGCCTCCTCCAATTATAATATAGTCAAACATATATTATAATCTAAACAAATTAAAATTAAATTACAATTCTGATAAATCCATCATTGTTCTCCGATCTTAAAATACTATTTTCTAATTTTTCATAGTTAGGTACATAAGAATAATACATTGCATATCCCCATCCATCAAAATATTCTATGTTATTAGATTCCGCTATAATATATATATTTCCGCCATTATTTGTTCGGAAATTGAAAGTGGCTTCGCACTCTTCTAATTTAGAAAAATTTAAGCCTATTTGTCCATGTAAATTAAATGTTATCAGACAATAATTTTTTGGTAATATTTTATTTAAATAGTAATGCGGTTGTAATTGGTTAAGAACATAGTATGGGTATGTTTGGGTAATACCATGTATATTAAAATCAATTTTGTCGATAGTAATATTAGGATCGCACACAAAAATAATATAATCTACCACTCCATGAAACATAATTTTTCTCTTGACTGTCATATTATTTTTTTCAATATTGAGTATTTTTGATTGATTATCCTTAATTATTTTTTTGATGGGATACGTTATATCTGATAGTTGTGGGATAGTTTTGTATCTTACAAAAAGTTTAACTGGATATAATTCATTAATCTCTATTTTTAGCACTGGATTAGTATTTGTATATAGAGTGTTTGTGATAAATAGAGGGATAGTAAAAGTACCTCCTTCTCCAGAATATTTTTCTAAATCCGCCTTTTTATGTATATATCCATACGATTCATTTTTGAACTTTGGATAGAACATATCTATTTTAGACTTGATAATAAGACCATTCGTTCGAAAATATGTGCAACCGGTAATTTCAATTTCTATATTTTTGATCAAATTATAAACAAAGAAAGGATCCCAGATTTCGCCATCAAGTTCATCAATTTCCATTTTGAGGTCTAAAGTGGATATCAATTTACCGTACCCGAATTTTTTTCCAAGATTTAAATCTTGATAATATGGTATTTCTGTCATTGATTATAAATTTATATATTTTCTAAATGTATTTTATGTTTATGTATGTATAGGTCATATTTTTCGCATAATTTGTTTCGCTCTTCAATATCATAAAAGACGATTACTAAACTCAAAGATACTTTAAGATGTCCCATGCTAAGATTATATAAAGATAAAAAGTCTGGATTTAATTGGATAGAAATTTTTATACTATAAGGAACCACTAAAATAATTTCATTAGGATCATCAATTATTTTTTGAATTGGTACAGGTAAGATAATCTTATGATTTTTTTTAGAAATCTTAAATAATTTTTTACTGGATAATCCTTTCAATAACAAATTTTGAGGATAATTATCAATATTTGTCATTTTGATAATGTATTGATGATCTAATTCGATATTATCTAATCCGACCATAATAGTAATTTTGCTAATTAAGTGTTCGAAAATATTGTTTTTCCATACCATATTACCTGGGAGACTTGGTAAGTCAACAACAATAAAAAAAGTCCTTACTGTATCTGCTACTTTAATGATATCGAATTTGACTGTATTTTCAATTAATGCAGGTTTATCCAATTCATAGAACTCTTCAACAACTCTTTTTTTATTATCAAACAACGATGGAGGGTCAACAATTAGTTTAAGTATTGATTGTGTAGCCATTATATATATATCAGTTATAATCTTTATATTCGTTAAATTTGATATAAAACTAAGGAAATATAACTATTCAAGTTAAAATGGATTTAGACATTATGCTTTTTTTGTGTAAAATCAATAATGCGAAAGCACTTGAAGAATATACCAGAGGAAAAATAATTAAGAAAAAATATTTCAAAGATTTAATTTCGATGTGCTGTGAAGCGGGTACCTTTGAAACTTTAAAATGGTTAATTGATAATGATCGGAAACTAATTACAAAATCAAAAAATATTCTATACGATGAGTATGTTTTAAAAGCCCTTGATAAAAAATATGAAAATATTGTTGGATATATTATCAAAAACAAAGGTATCAACAATAAAAATTATACTCCAATATTTGTTATGTGTTGCTCTCATAATCTTTTGAATCTTGCTAAAATAATATATTCTAAAGGACATGTAAGTATTGGCCAAATCTATATACAGTATCCGTTTTTAGTGGGTAAAACTAATGAATTAGATAAATTATTTAGTGAAATGTATTTGACAGAAACTACAAATGAAAAGTTTATCGATCTATGCGAAAAAGGTAATTTGTCGGTTATTAAAAAATTTTACAATAGTCATCAAATTATGCTTCATTATAACGATTATAGAGCACTTTTTGTCTTAACAACTAATAAAAATAATAGTGTCATCGATTGGATTCTATCTTTAAATTTGTTACCAGAAAATATGTTAGGATTACTATTTATTAGGTTTGGAGAGACCCAAAATTATAAAATGGCTAAAAAAGTGTATCCGATAGTCAAAGATTTAGAAATATTAAATGGAGAAAATAAAAACGATTTATTTTTGGATAAATTAGCTTGTGGAGAAATAGGAACAATACATTGTTTCCACGAATCAAATTATAAATTAACAGATAAAATGACTATTCAAGCAGGATTAATTACATTGTTTGAAAATGAAATAGATTACTCTATCGACGATATTGAATACTATTATAATTATTATAAGGGATGTCTCGAAAACAAAAACACAGGAATGGAAATTTTTATAGCATCACTCCACTCATGCAGAATAAATTTCATAGAGTGGATGCACCAAAAATGGAACCTTTTTGAAGAACCAGATGATACCTTTTATATGTTAGCTTTGAGATTATCTTGCGAATATTTAAATATTGATGTTGCTAAATGGTTGGCCAATTTATATTATAAATACCAAATTGTTACTATTGAAGATATGGGGACAATTATTGGTTGCGAATATAAGAAATTATCAAAAGATAAACAAATATTTAGAAAAATTATTAGCGGTCATATCACAGGCTACGATCAATTTAGATCTTTAAATATAGAAAAAATTTTGTGTCGTAAAAATATTGATAGTTGCTGTATTTGTTACAATAAACCATTTAACTTGCTTCAACTTAATTGTTCACATTTTTGTTGTATCACATGTTTATCACATTGGTATTTATCAGATCATGGAAATTCTCAATTATGTCCTTATTGTAAAAACCCCATTCAATTTGACCAATGTTATATTGCCAAAGAAGGAGCAAATGTTATAATGGATAATATTAATTTATTCAACAAAAATCATAATAAAAAAACTAAAAAAATAATGTCTGTCTATAACTCATGCTTCAAATAATTTTGTGTTGCAATTGATACATCTACCGGATTCTATCATTTTTCCTTCGCATTTACTACAACAATTTGTTCTACAGCAAGGTAGAATCAAATGATACATATTCTCACTTTTACAGACAACACAAGAAATATCGTATTTATCTTCTGTGTTATTTTGTTTTTTAATAATAGTTAGTATGACTGGTTCAATAATTTTTTTACCTATTATTATATTGTGGTAATATGAATCGTTAGCCAATAATTTACTTTTTAAAGAGTCAGTTTTAATGATATTTTCTTGGTTATTGAATTGGATGAAAGATCTTGAGATATTTTTATAATGTGCCAAATAATAGTGTCGATTCAAATATTTATGATCATGAATAACTTGGATATTCGAATCTAAATAGTTATGTTCTTTATGATCGTACATTTTTTCCAACACACAAATAATAATATCGTTTATTTTTTGAGCTGGGTTAAATTTATTGGAAAACATTGGCATTTCATCATATCCTTCTATACTGATCTTAATAAAGATTTCTTCTGTTTTCTCAAGCACAGGACCAGCCAAAAATCTCCATCCAATAGACACATAATCTTGATTTTTTAAATGATCACCAACGATCCAATCGTCGTTTAATACAATATTCCCACTGGTTTTAATTAATTTCATATATTTAATGTTATCGAAATCCAATCCTAATTTTTTCCTAATTTCCCTTTTAATATTAATTACATAAAAGTCATAACTGATAAATAATTTAAAGTGATGGTCTGAACTAAATACGATATTCAACTCCATTCGAGATACTTATTTTTGTGATTTAATTATTTTTAACTCAAAAAATCAATTTTTTTAATGCTTAATGAAAGCATCTAAAAGTCTAATTATCAACTATTTCATAATATAATACCTTTTTCCAGTTTATCTATCTCTATTACTTTTTACTGGTTAATATAAAAAGAGATAATCTAGATAATTGTTTTTTTAATACTATTTTTATGTAAGTAATATGGCAACAATGAATATATTACGGGTCCACGCAGGAGTTTCCACTATAAAATAACTATAAATTATAATAGACCATTTTATAGTTATTTTATAGTGGAAACTCCTGCGTGGACCCGTAATATGATTATTGCCAGTAAATTATTTTTATAAAAAATATCATTAAAAATACAATTATCTAGATTATCTCTTTTTATTTATCTATTTTGACTGCTTATATATTTTTGCTAAATATACTAAAAAGTAATACAAACTAATAACCGGATTTTGACAAAAAGTTTTTTACCAAGTCCATGATATAATATAAAAAAATATAGTAATTTTAATAAAGATATGGAATTAATCTTTTTCTACTTTTTTTATAAATAGAAAACTCTTCCGCAAAACAGTTTTCTAAAATTTTTTCTTCCAAATTCATTCTTACAGATAATTTCCACATTACCCAAGCCGTGACAATGGCAACAAGATATGAACTAACATCAAAAAAGCATAATGATCCTGCAACAATTAATATTACTCCTGTATAACTAGGATGAATTAAATATTTGTATGGGCCTGTTTTAACTAATTGATGACTTTTTCTTGTTCCGAGTGTAAATGTAAAATGTTTACCGAGAGTGTAGTAAGACCACATCCTCAATACGAACCCACCTAAAATCAAAGAAAAATAAAAATATTCAATAATAGACATTGAATCTTCGTTATAGTAGTAAAGATGGTAAAACGATCCTATATTAAAAATTAAATTTGTAAAACTGATGACAAAGAAAGGGTTTTTAAATCTAGTTTTTTCGTTAACCATATCACCTTCTTTAGATCCCATCTCATTATCTAAATTTGGAGATATAACCATCATTGTACCTATTGTATTAGTCAGTAAAACTGAACATAATCTAACAACATTCATTTTATTATGAACATAAATAAAAGTCTTAATCGCAAAATATTTTAAATTCATTTTTTTTGATAATTTTATATGATTCCAGGCATATATCTGTAAGGAACTTTTTTACAATATTGATTCCATTTAAAACCATATTTCTTTTGACATCTATCTTCATCTCTAATGCATCTTGTTCCCAAAAGGATACACATATAAATACCGTAGAAATAAGGTAGAATATGACTAAAACCACAAGGCAAACAATATGCAAAAGACAAAATAATATCTCCTGTGTAGTTTAAATGTCTAGCATAACCCCATAATCCAGAATAAATGAGTCTGCTTGTATGTAATTTTCCATCGCTTGTGGTATATTCACACTCAATATATTTTCCTTGTAATGTTTTTCTGAAATAA
>Ga0315900_10011527_pt1 | contig 10939 bp, 9 predicted proteins | sample LakEriMetagenome_FD_203521 | JGI IMG/M metagenome (GOLD analysis project Ga0315900, IMG submission 203521) | Freshwater fungal communities from buoy surface, Lake Erie, Ohio, United States - Buoy 12 MA114 | ecosystem: Environmental > Aquatic > Freshwater > Lake > Lake biofilm | place: USA: Lake...
TGCTTAGGCAATACATATTGCTTATTAAATATTAATTTTCGCCATTATTTACTCTAAATCATTAAGGGGCCATTATGGCTTGGATCATCACCAAATACTTACTAACAGCAGGAATGGTTGTGCTCATCTCTGAGGTTGCCAAACGCAGTGATAAGTTGGGCGGGTTTATTGCCGCACTTCCTTTGATAACATTACTCACGCTGACTTGGCTCTACATTGAAAATCAGCCAGAAGAAAAGATAGCTAATCACGCTTATTACACCTTCTGGTATGTGATTTCCACCCTACCAATGTTTTTACTATTTCCACACTTGCTTCCAAAGTTAGGCTTTTGGATGACCATGAGTTCTTGCGTAGTGGCAACAGTTATCTGCTTTGGACTGTTTGCCCAATTCATGAAAAACTTCGGAGTTCAATTGTTGTAATGTTTTGTCGTTTAAAACGACAGCGGTAGGCAAAGTTCGAAAGCGTCTAATGCCGTGAATGAAGAGTGAAAACAAAAACAGCCGCCGAAAGGCGACTGTTTGAATTCTTGGTGGCCCGGGGCGGAATCGAACCACCGACACAAGGATTTTCAGTCCTCTGCTCTACCGACTGAGCTACCAGGCCAAGATTTGCGATTATATAGGATCACTCGCCCTTATATTTGCTGACGTCTATTCCAAGGGCCTTTAGCTTGCGGTAAAGGTGTGTTCTTTCTAGACCAGTGAACTCTGAGATTTTTGTCATACTGCCACTAGTTATCAACATTTGGTATTCAAAATAGGCTTTCTCGAAGAGGTCGCGTGATTCGCGCAGGGGTATTCCAAAATAGCTCTTTGCAATGCCGCTGATGTATTCATCGGTGCAATTGCTTTTTGGTAGCTCGAGCGAGTTTGTCTGTGTTGCTATCGCCTCACCATCGGGCTTTCTGAGAGGGGCCCTTTCTAGCGCCTTACTAACGGTTTTTAAGAGTTTTTGAAGTGCAATTGGTTTCTCTAAAAAGTTAAGGGCTCCGATACGAGTAGCCTCAACTGCCGTATCGATCGTTGCATGGCCTGACATCATCACAACGGGCATCGTTAATAAATTATCACGGGCCCACTCCTTTAGGAGAGTAATTCCATCAGTATCAGGCATCCAAATGTCTAAGAGAACGAGGTCGGGCTCCATTTGCTCACGCACTGCTCTAGCTTGCATAGCGCTCTCGGCGGGATACACCGTATGCCCTTCCTCGGTCAAGATCTCTTGCAGGAGCTCTCGGATTCCCATCTCATCATCCACCACCAAAATACTAGCCATGCTTATGCAGCCTCTTTCACAAGATTTACAAACAAAATGGATACTTGGGCGCCTAACACTGCATCTCCCTGTTTACGATTATTGATCTCAATTTTTGCACCGTGGTCATCAATAATTTTTTTCACGACCGCTAAACCGAGTCCGGTTCCCTTAACTTTGGTGGTGATATACGGCTCAAATGCCCTTGCCAATATCTTAGCCTGAAAACCAGGGCCGCTGTCAGTAATTGTCATTCGGACTGCAAACTTACTTTGGCCAATATCGTTTATGGGCACCAACTCTGTCTTAATGGCGATAGCCCCCTCTACATGACCAGTCTCTAAGCTTGCATCTTGTGCATTTTGCAATAGGTTATGGATCACTTGACGTAATTGAGTTGGATCACCCATTACTCGTGGGCAATCACTAACAAGATTAACCTGGATCGCGCTTCCCTCGTAAAGGTCCATTATTTCTTTTATCAGGGCATTCAGATCTAAGGCTGTTAAATTGGGTGTGGGTGTTTTTGCAAAATCTCTAAACTCGTTGACCATTTGTTTCATGGCCTGAACTTGCCCAATGATGGTGTTCGTACTACGCTCGATCATCTCTGTTTGTTCGGGGCTTAATTGTCCCTGTAGCTTATGTTGTAGGCGCTCGGCAGAGAGCTGAATGGGTGTTAATGGGTTCTTAATCTCGTGGGCCAAACGCCTTGCCACCTCGCTCCACGCAATCGAGCGCTGTGCAGCAATTACATCACTAATGTCATCAAACACAATCATCTTCAGTTCGGAAGATAGCTGAGTGCCCCTTACAAATAGGGTTGATCCTAAATCATTTTCATATTCGTTAATCGGATGAATTTGGATCTGCTTTTGCCAAACCGACCCCTCACCATCAGGCGCTTGATTAGTCGTGGGAGCTATTAAGTTCTGTGTTGCAAATTCTTCACGAACCGCGCTATAAAACTCTTGAAGGGCGGGAGTGCCGCCCAATGGGCCACCGGTTAGAGCGAGCAAATGAGTTCCAAGAATTTTTGCTGCTCCAGGGTTGCTCGATACTAAATTGAATTGATTATCAAAAATACAAACGCCGGCAGTTAAATTTCCTAAGACTGTTTCTAGGAAAGATTTGGACTCTTGCATAGAGGTGCGCGCATCTGAGAGCTGCTTGGTCATGACATTGAACTGGCGGGTTAGCATACCAAGCTCATCCCCAGTATCTAGCTCTGGCTTGGGTGTTAAATCACCCTGCGCTACCGCTTGGGTACCGCGCAAGAGCATCAGCAAAGGCTGTGCCAATTGCCGGCCCAATAAGAGAGCGAGGGTAACTGCAACAAACAAAGCAAAAAAGAGGGTGAGGGTGAGGGTGCCGATATACATCTTGCGCAGACCAACTCGACCAAGAGCCTTCTCCTGATATTCGCTATAGGCAGACTCGACAGCAAAGATGTTCTTGGCCAGAGGCGACGGTATGAAACGGACCAGCTGTAAGAAATACTTATCTTCGACCATTTTGCTGGGTCCTGTTTTGCTCGGCACTGCCTTTTGTCGAGTGATGGGCACAATCGCCCGTACGCGATAGCCGTGCTGCCCCTCAACCGCCTCAATTTCATCTAAAAAGGTTACGCCATTCTTTTTAAATGCCTCGGCCACAACGTCTGCACTAGGTGCTGGAAAATGCTCCTTGGGATTGGATTCTGTACTCAGAATTAAAGTGCGCTGTATATTGAAGAGGCTTACCTCTTGTATCCCAAACTGATTGCGGATCTTCACGATCATGCTGCCAACCTGCTCTGAAGTGGTTCCTGGTGGAACCTGCACAACCTGCTCAGCAATGAACTTGCCCTCGGCCAATATTTCCTCTTGTGCAATTCTTAAGGTCACACGCCCTAGCTCCAGCCCCGAGTTGAGCGCTGATTCAACCTTAACATCAAACCAGGTCTCAATGCTTTTGGAGACGAACTGCCAAGATACGCTATATAAAATAACTCCGGGCAACACCCCAACCAAGGCAAAGATCATGGCTAATTTAGCAATTAAGCGGGTGCCGAAGCGTCCCTTGCGCCAACGAATACTAATGACAACTACCAAGACAATGATGGATAACAATAGTAAGACTCCAACAATAATGTTGGCGGCATAGAGCCAAATAAAATAGCTATCAAAAAACTCCGTATTGGAGGTCGCTGTAGAAAGAAGAAGCAAGAGTACAAGGGCAATGAGGCCAGCAAGCAAAGTGAGCACTGGCAGAGCTCTGCGCTTAATAAGGTCTTTGCTTGTTAGGATGGCAACAATATCCATTATTGCCGTCCCACAACATTACCCATCGATGCATTAAATGGGAATCGCAACCATTCACCCGCCAGAGACCAGTCTTTGCTGTTGAGCGCATCAACCTGAAATGGTTTAGGAAGCCTGCCCAAGTCCAAAGTCATTCGCACACCGGCGTCATATTGTTTGGCAGGACTAATTGCAGCAGCCTCAATGACGCTCCACCCACCTACCGTTCCGGCCACTCGCAGTGCTTCTGGTAGGCTTGTAGCGCTAAATGTAAAGTCGCCAACCGTGATGCGATATTGATTAATGAGCGGTTGATGCGATAGACGAATTTGTCGCTCTACACGAACAGTTCTTTCATCAAACCAGTACCAACGACCGCGGGTGAGCATAAACTCGGAAACAAAATATAAGGTCACTCCTTTTTTTAATGCATTCTCCAATCCTGCTGGCAATGTAATCGAAAAATTTGCATTTAGGAGCCATCCTGTATCGGTCTTCTCAAGCTCTGCCTGCTTCACGACAATACCTTGGGCATGGGCGGTCGCACCGATGCAAATAGCAAAAATGCAAATGAGGCTTAAGGTAATTTTGCGCAGTAAACCCATCATTCTTAATTACTCTGTTCTTGGTCCTTGCTTAACAAACCGTAGAAAAATCCATCATTGTTTAGATTGGGAAGTAGCTGTCCGGGGGAACTCAATCGTAAAGCATTCGGATGCTGAGATACAAACCAGGCGATTTGCTCCTCTCCCTCTTGCGGGAATACTGAGCAAGTACTATATAAGAGGCTGCCGCCCGGCTGAAGCATACGCCATGCGTTTTCTAGAATAGCCCGTTGGACCTTAATCACTGCTGCAATATCCTCTTTGCGTCGCAAAAAAACAATATCGGGGTGGCGCCTCACAATGCCGGAGGCGGAGCACGGCACATCGCATAAAATTTTGTCAAAGGCCTGGCCGTCCCACCAGTCTTGCCGACTTGCGCTACCTTGCACAAGACGAATAGTGTGATTTGTCAAACCCAACCTCTCGATAGCGCCCTCCACTTTTTTAAGTCGCTCGGCATCGATTTCTAAAGCAAGCAGTTGATAAGGCTTTTCGCCCATGAGCTCGGCCAAATGAGCGGTCTTGCCACCTGGGGCTGCACATGCGTCCAAAATATACTCACCTACCTGCGGGCTTAACAGCTTTGCTGCTAATTGCGCTCCTGCGTCTTGAACAGAAACAAGCCCATCATCAAATCCGGGTATCTCCGATACCGGAATCGGGTCCTCAATCACAATCGCAGCATCAAGCGCTATGCCGCCCAATGAATGAATGATTGCATATGCAATATGCTTAGAGTCCAATAGAGCACAATAGTCGGCACGATTGATTTTGTTGATATTGATTCGTAGGACTAATGGTGGCCTCCTGCTCTGCTCGCCACAAATATCCTGCCATTGTTTTGGGTAAGCAGCCTGTAATTGACCAAGCCACCACCTTGGAAAGGCCACGCCAAACCCTTCTTTGGTTTTGCCTTCAGCGTTATTCGGGTTGGCAATTTTTCGCAAGACCGCATTGACAAGCCCCTGCGCAAACTTGGTTTTTGGTGAGCTGGCCGCTGCCTTAACCGCTTCATTCACAATCGTGTGAACTGGATAACAATTTTGGGTATCCCCACGCTTTTGATCAAGAATGAGGGTGCATGCCACGCACAAGAGTAAGTCAACCTCCTTGCTGGGTTTTTTAGGAACCAGTTTCTGAATCCGATCTTGCGCATGTGCCCAAGAGCGCAATGCTGCAAACGTAACGCTTTGTACCGCTGGTCGTAATTTAGAGTCCAGGCTATCAAGGCTTTGCCCCAATGAACGCCCCTCATAAATAACTTGCTCAAGTGTACTGGCGGAGCTCTGTAATATCTGGGCAAGTGCTGCGCTTTGAGTTGCGCCGGTTACCCTCTCGATTGGCTTATCCAGAATAATTTTCCGCTTAGTAAGTCTTAATAAGTGTGAGTTAGCTCAAAAATTGCTTACTTGAGCTTTTGCTGTTCGCTAAAAACCAAGTGCGTGCTGACATCTTTTTGCCACCCGATTTTTGTAACTCCAGCACCTCAAGACATTGATCCTGACATTGGACCCAAAACCCGTTAGCGCTTAGGCCAATCATAAAACCCGGGGCGCTCTTTGCCTCAAGGAGCTCTTGCTCAACGGCATTTGGTAAGCGCGTCCTCCAAATTTTGATGAGCTCTCCATCAAACTGTGTGCTTGCTCCTGGAAATGGATTAAAAGCACGTACCTTGCGATCAATTAATTGGGCTTTTGTATGCCAATTAATTGAAGCCTCTGTTTTCAGAAGCTTATTGGCATAACTAATCCCATCATTACTTTGTGGCACAAAATGAACTTTATTAGACGCAATTCTTTGTAATGCCTCTACCATTAAATTGGCGCCGAGCTTGGCCAAGCGATCATGTAAAGATTGGCTGGTTTCTTCCGCGTGGATCTCGACCTCTTGGCTCATTAATACCGGGCCCGTATCTAGCCCGGCCTCCATTTTCATAATAGCCACACCCGTTTTAGTATCGCCCGCTTCAATTGCGCGCGCAATGGGTGCCGCGCCGCGCCAACGTGGTAACAAAGAGGCATGAATGTTAAAACACGCAAAGCGGCCTTCGCGTTCGGCCAATTGCAAAACGTCGCTCGGCAAAATTAAGCCGTAGGCGACCACGACTATCACATCAAATTGCGCTTGTGTTAACTGGGAAAGAGTTGCTGTTGCGTCATGCTGTTTTCGTGGATCGGTCGCATGAATATTTAAGCTGAGAGGCTGCCATACCGGAATGCCTTTTTCTTGCGCAAGCAACTTCACTGGGCTGGCTTGTAAATGCATGCCTCGGCCTGCTGGGCGATCGGGCTGAGTTAATACCGCCACGATCTCATGCCCCTCTGCAATCAGCGCACGTAATGCCTCTGCTGCAAACTCGGGGGTTCCTGCAAAAATGATTTTCATCTGCAATGGTTCGCGTTTAGCGAAGCCCGACCAATTCTTTTGCTCGCTTCTTAAGTTTTAATGCAATGCGACTCTGCTTTAATGGGGACAAGTACTCGACAAATACCTTGCCTTGCAAGTGGTCCATTTCGTGCTGTAAACATACTGCCAAAAGCCCATCAGCCTCTAGCTCAAATGGTTTTCCTGCTTGATTAAGGGCTTTGATCGTAATGCGTTCGGGGCGTTCAACCTCATCAAAAAACTCTGGTACCGAGAGGCAACCCTCGCGCCAGGATTTTTTTTCTGGACTAGCCCAGGTGAGCTCGGGGTTAATAAAGATCATCAGCTCATTACGATCCTCTGAGACATCAATAACGATGATGCGCTCATGAATATCAACCTGTGTAGCGGCCAACCCAATACCCTGCGCCTCATACATAGTCTCCCCCATATCCGCAACAATCTGCACAATACGCGCATCCACCGCCGCCACCGGTTTTGCAATCGTGTGTAGGCGCTGGTCTGGATAGTGGAGTATTGATAAGACAGCCATATGCCAATTATCTTACAAACAAATCCGTTTGACCTCATTGGCAATAATTTTTAGCTAAGCAAGAATACATCGATGAACAAGCTTATTCACCCCAACTCAGTTGATCCTCTCATGACAATCGGCTGTTTGAGCCAAGATTCTATTGATTATCCAAAGCGCTTGTTAGATCTTTGCGACCCCCCAAAAAAACTATTCTATATAGGCAATGCGGGGCTTTTAAACCAGCCCATGGTGGCCATCGTCGGCGCCCGCAAGGCTTCACACACTGGCTTACTGCATGCCGATCACTTTGCCGCAGGACTTGGGCGCAGCGGATATCACATCGTCTCGGGTCTTGCCTACGGTATTGATAGCGCTGCTCACCGCAGCGTGTTGGCTCTGGGGGGGCCAAGCCAAACTATTGCGGTTTGTGGAAACGGCCTGGATAGTATTTATCCAAGCGCGCATCGGGACCTAGCAAAACAAATTGCAAAAGTGGGCCTATTAATCTCAGAATACCCGCCTGGCACAGGCCCCAAGGGCTTTCATTTTCCAAGGCGAAATCGCATTATTGCAGCCCTCTCCCTGGGAACTGTTGTGATTGAAGCCGCCCAGAAATCGGGGTCATTAATTACTGCCTATCTCAGCTCTCACCTTGGCCGCGAGGTGTTCGTGATACCGGGCCCGATTTCCTCGGCGCTATATGCCGGCTCTCATCGGCTAATTCAGGAAGGGGCGAAGCTAATTTGCGGAATTGAAGATGTCCTTAATGAGCTCCCCAATGGCCGTTTTCATTGAAAGTTGTCTTTTTACTAAATTAGTATTTTTTTATAAGTACATGATTTATATATATAAAATATCAATTTGGCAAGGGTGTCTCGAACAGGGATTTGACTTTAATTTAGGATTTCGGCTAATAATAAAAAAGGGGCGACGCTGGCTTACTTTGAAAAAACGTTTAAATTAGGCTTCCTTTTGACCCAAAAACGAAACTCAAAACGGGTGGGATCCACCCCTCATTCATAGGCAAACAGTGGCAACAACAAAAAAAGCTAGCAAATCGACCGTAAGCGTAGAGCACCCTAAAGCACTCATCATTGCCGAGAAGCCTTCCGTTGCAAATGACATTGCAAAGGCCTTGGGTGGCTTTATAAAACATGATGAGTATTTTGAGAATGATACTTTTCTGATTTCATCGGCAGTCGGGCATCTATTAGAAATTGCCGCTCCGGATGAATATGAAGTTAAGCGTGGCAAGTGGTCATTTGCTAATTTGCCAGTCATACCGCCCCATTTTGATTTACGCCCCATCGTTAAGTCAGAGCCGCGCCTCAAAGTCTTACAAAAATTGATCAAGCGCAAAGATGTCAACCGTCTTATTAATGCGTGCGATGCAGGGCGCGAGGGCGAGCTCATCTTTCGTCTAATTGCACAACATGCCAAAGCACCCCAATCTGTTGAGCGTCTTTGGCTTCAATCAATGACCCCTGCGGCGATACGAGAAGGTTTTTCTAAGCTCCGCTCCGATAGTGATTTACAACCACTTGCTGATGCGGCCCGCTGCCGATCGGAGGCTGATTGGTTAGTGGGGATTAATGGCACTCGCGCAATGACGGCTTTTAATAGTAAAAGCGGGGGATTTTTCTTAACAACCGTGGGGCGCGTGCAAACACCGACCCTTTCAATCGTCGTGCAACGCGAAGAACAAATCCGTAAATTTGTTCCTAAGGATTACTGGGAGGTCCGCGGGGAGTTTATTGCTGCGGCAGGCATTTATGAAGGGCGATGGTTTAATCCTGAGTTTAAAAAAGATCCTGCCGATCCCGATGCCCGAGAAAACCGCCTTTGGAGCGAGGCGGCCGCTAAAAGTATTGTGGCTGCGTGCCGAAATAAAAAAGGGTCTGTCACCGAAGAATCTAAGCCGGCAACTCAACTTTCCCCGCAATTGTTTGATCTCACCAGTTTGCAACGTGAAGCGAATGCGCGCTTTGGCTTCTCAGCAAAAAATACCTTGGGCCTTGCACAGGCACTGTATGAACGGCATAAGGTTTTAACCTATCCGCGAACAGATGCTAAAGCACTGCCAGAAGATTACTTAGACACCGTCCACGCAACTATTAAAAGCCTAGGTGAGCACTCTCCTGAATATAAATCTTTTGCGAGCACCATTCTCAAAGGAGATGGTAAGAAATCATGGATTAAACCGAATAAACGTATTTTTGACAACAGCAAAATTTCTGACCACTTTGCAATCATTCCGACGCTCGAGTCTCCTAAAACGCTAAGCGAGCCCGAACAAAAACTCTATGACTTGGTCGTACGACGGTTCTTGGCAGTCTTTTATCCGGCTGCAGAATATCGAGTAACCACTCGGATCACAGAGGTCTCTGGTCATCACTTTAAGACCGAAGGTCGTGTGTTGGTCGAGCCTGGCTGGTTAAGCGTTTATGGCAAAGCAAGCCAAGCAGATGATGAACTAGTGTCCGTACAAAAGAATGAGTCGGTTCAAAGTGAATCGATTGAGCTTCTTGACCTCAAGACCAAACCACCGGCGCGGTATACCGAAGCAACATTGCTCTCCGCGATGGAAAGCGCTGGTAAGTGGGTAGACGATGATGATATGCGTGAAGCGATGGCAGAAAAAGGCTTGGGAACGCCCGCTACACGAGCGGCGATTATCGAAGGCCTGCTTGCAGAAAAATATATGGTTCGTGAGGCACGTGAACTCATCCCAACGGCAAAAGCATTTCAATTGATGACCCTATTGCGAGGCCTCGATGTCTCTGAACTGACTCAGCCCGACCTCACAGGAACCTGGGAGCATAAACTTTCCTTAATCGAACAAGGTAAGCTAGATCGCAATACCTTCATGCAAGAAATTGCGCAAATGACGCAACGAATTGTGAAGCGAGCCAAAGAATTTAATAGCGATACCATTCCTGGTGATTACGTCACACTTAAAACCCCCTGCCCCCATTGTGGCAAAGCTGTTAAAGAAAACTATCGGCGCTTTGCATGTGAATCCTGTGGGTTTACGATTAGCAAAACACCGGGTGGCAGAGCCTTTGAATACGACGAAGCAGAGTTGCTTCTTAAAGATAAGTCCATTGGTCCCTTACAGGGCTTTCGAAGCAAGATGGGTCGGCCTTTTGCAGCCATTATTAAACTGGTTGAAATCCCAAAAGATGATGCCGACTATCCCAATGCGGGCTTTAAACTAGAGTTTGATTTTGGAAACAGTCAAGATGATGATGTAGAGGTCATTGATTTCGCTGGCAGGGAAGCACTAGGCGCATGTCCAAAATGCTCTGGGGCTGTTTATGAGGATGGTATGCGCTATGTATGCGAACACAATACGGGCCCAAATAAAACCTGTGATTTTAAAACTGGCAAAGTGGTCCTTCAACAAGAAATTTCTGCAGAACAAATTAAGAAATTACTGACAGAAGGCAAAACTGATCTCCTAACAAACTTTAAGTCGAATCGAACTGGCCGCGGCTTTAAAGCTTATCTTGCCCTAGGCGAAGGCGGAAAAATTGGTTTTGAATTTGAAGCTAAGGCGCCAGCAAAAAAACGAGTGGGCGATAAAGGTGCGAGCAAATCTGTGTCCAAGCCAAAGCGTGCAAGTCGGTCTAACGCGAAAGCCGAGGAATGAGATAGTGCTGGTATTACATAAGACGCAAGGGTAGACCATAACAGCCCCCTTGATCCTAACGCAGTGGCCACGTAAATATTTTCTAACTGGGACACGGCGCCTATCAACGGAAGCCGATCCTTAGTAACGCACCGCAAGCCCACAAATTGATCAATGGGGCGAAGTTGATCGATATTCAAGTCCGTTGGAGCCAATATTCCTTTTGCTAACTGTAGGTTATAGTGGTCGCTAATCGCTCTGG
>Ga0315900_10011528_pt1 | contig 10939 bp, 4 predicted proteins | sample LakEriMetagenome_FD_203521 | JGI IMG/M metagenome (GOLD analysis project Ga0315900, IMG submission 203521) | Freshwater fungal communities from buoy surface, Lake Erie, Ohio, United States - Buoy 12 MA114 | ecosystem: Environmental > Aquatic > Freshwater > Lake > Lake biofilm | place: USA: Lake...
GCTGGTCGCCGCCAGCACCGGCCTCCACCACGGCGTTGTCATAGAGCGTCACCGTCACCGTGTCGGAGGTGATGCCCGCGGCGCAGGAGCCATTGTCCACGGTCCATACCAGTACGTTGAGACCGATGGTGAGGCCACCCACCGTGGTGCTGGGATCGTTGGCATCGGCCGGCGTGCCGCCGCCCTGGAGCACCGTCCACGTGCCGATGGCCGGGAAAGTGACCGCGCTGCCCGCCATGGTGGCGCTGGTGGTGGGCGTGCACAGGTCCTGGTCCGGACCGGCGGCGGCCACCGGGTTGTTCTCATCGAACACGAACACGCTCACCAGGTCGGTGGTGGTGCCGTTCGCGCACGGTCCATTGTCAACGGTCCACTGGAAGATGTTCTCACCGATGGCCAGGCCGCTCACGGACGTGTTCGGATCGGTGGGGTCGGTGATGGTGCCTGTACCGCTCACCAGGGTCCAGGTGCCGGCGGCCGGGAAGATGGGCGTGTTGCCCTGGAGGCTGGTGGTGGAGGCCGGCGTGCACAGCTCCTGGTCGGCCCCGGCGTCCGCATCGGCGTTGGCCACGTCGAACACGAAGATGCTCACCAGGTCGGTGGTCGTGCCGTTCGCGCAGGGTCCGCTGTTCACGGTCCATTGGAAGATGTTCTCACCCACCGTGAGGCCGCTCACAGAGGTGTTCGGGTCGGTGTGGTCGGCGATCACGCCGGTGCCGCTCACCAGGGTCCATGTGCCCGTGGCGGGGAAGGCGTAGGCACTGCCGGTGAGCGTGGTGGTGGAGGCCGGGGCGCAGAGCTCCTGGTCGGGACCCGCGTTGGCGCCCAGGGTGTTCTCATCGAACACGAGGATGCTCACCTGGTCGAAGGTGAGGCCGCCGGCGCAGGGGCCATTGCTCACGGTCCACACGAAGATGTTCTCACCCACCGCAAGGCCGGTCACCGTGGTGTTCGGGTCGGCGGGGTCGGTGATCACGCCGGCGCCTTGAACGAGGGTCCAGCTGCCCGCGGCCGGGAAGATGGGCACACTGCCGGCGAGGGTGGTGGTCACGTTGGGCGTGCACAGCTCCTGGTCGGGACCGGCGTTCGCCACGGGGCTGTTCGCGTCGAACACGAAAATGCTAACCTCGTCGAAGGTCACCGGGTTCGCGCACGGACCGTTGGTCACGGTCCATCGCAGGATGTTCTCACCCACGGCGAGGCCGGTGACGGCCGTGTTGGGCAGCGTGGCATTGGCGAACACGGCGTTGCCCTGCACCACCGTCCACACGCCTTGAGCGGGGAAGGTCACCGCACTGCCGGCCAGCACCGTGGCGGTGGTGGGCGTGCACAGCTCCTGGTCGGGACCCGCATCGGCCACGGGGTTGTTCGCGTCGAACACGAACACGCTCACCTGGTCGTTGGTGATGCCGTTGAAGCAGGGGCCGTTGCTCACGGTCCATTCGAAGATGTTCTGCCCCACGCCAAGGCCTGTCACCGTGGTGTTGGGGTCCGTGGGGTCGGTGATGGTGCCGGTACCGCTCACCAGCGTCCAGGTGCCGGTGGCCGGGAAGGTCACTGCGCTGCCCGTGAGCGTGGCGCTCGAGGAGGGCGTGCACAGCTCCTGGTCCGGGCCCGCATCGGCCGTGGCATTGTTCTCCTCGAAGATGAAGATGCTCACCTGGTCCGTGGTGGGGCCGCTTGTGCAGGGACCGTTGTCGATGGTCCACTCGAAGATGTTCTCACCCACCGAAAGGCCCGTCACCGCGCTGTTGGGGTCGGTGGGGTCGGCGATGATCCCGGTACCGCTGATCAGCGTCCATTGGCCGGTGGCGGGGAACACGTACGCACTGCCGGCAAGGTTCACCGCAGGCGCCGGTGTGCAGAACTCCTGGTCGGTTCCTGCGTCCACCGTGGCCATGTTGCCATCGAACACGAAGATGCTCACGAGGTCGGAGCTCGTGGGGCTGCAAGGGCCGTTGAGCACGGTCCAGCGGAACACGTTCTCACCGACCGAGAGACCGGTGATGGTGGTGGTGGGGCTCGTGGGGTCCGTGGGCACACCGGAACCCTGGAGCAGCGTCCAGATGCCCGTGGCGGGGAAGGTGAGCGAGCTGCCGGCCATGGTGGCGGTGGTGGTGGGTGTGCACAGCTCCTGATCGGGACCGGCGTTCGCCAGCGGCACGTTCGGGTCGAACACGAACACGCTCACCTCATCCACGCTCACTCCAGGGCTGCAGGGCCCGTTCTGCACGGTCCAGCGGAACACGTTCAGGCCGATCGACAGGCCGTTCACGGCGGTGATCGCCGCATTCGCATCGGTGAAGGTGCCCGAACCCTGCACCACCGTCCACAAGCCGCCACCGGGGAAGATGGTGGCGCTGCCGTTGAGCGTGGTGAAGTTCTGCGGGAAGCAGAGGTTCTGGTCGGGACCCGCATTGGCGGCGCCCTGCGCGGCGTCGTACACGGTGATGGTCACCAGGTCCTGGCTGATGCCGCAGGCGCCGTTGTTGATGTTCCAGATCAGCGTGTTCAACCCCACGCTCAGGCCGGTGACGGTGGTGGTGGGCGATGTGGCATCGGCGAACACGGCCGTGCCCGACTGCACGGTCCAGAAGCCGTTGGCCAGGCCGACCGGGGTGTTGCCCGCGAGCTGGGTGCCGCCCGCGTCCGAACAGATCTCCTGGTCGGGACCCGCATCGGCAGGCTGGGCGTTACCATTGAACACGTTGATCGTGACCTGGTCGGTGGTGATGCCCGCCACACAGGGGCCGTTGTCCACCGTCCATTGGAACACGTTGGCTCCGAGCGACAGGCCCGTCACCTGGGTTCCCGGGTCATTCGGCGATACGATGGTTCCGGTGCCGCTCACCAGCGTCCAGGTGCCCTGGGCGGGGAAGGTGATGCTGCTGCCGTCCAGCACGGTGCTGGAGATCGGCGTGCAGAGGTCCTGGTCGGGACCCGCGTTCGCCACGGGGTTCGCCGCGTCGAACACGAAGATGCTCACCTGGTCGGCGGTGATGGGGTTGGCACAGGGGCCGTTGTTCACCGTCCACTGGAAGATGTTCTCGCCGATCGACAGGCCGCTCACCGTGCTGGTGGGGCTGTTGGCGTTGGCGATGGTGCCGGTTCCGCTCACCAGCGTCCAGGTGCCGGTGGCCGGGAAGATCAGCGCACTGCCCTGCAGCGTCACCTGGTTGGGGAAGGTGGGGATGCAGATCTCCTGGTCGTTGCCGGCGAAGGCGGTGTCGTTGCGGTCATCGAACACGGTGATCGTCACCAGGTCCGAGGTGGGCGCGCCGCAGGGTCCATTGTTCACGGTCCACCGGAAGGTGTTCACACCCACCGTGAGGCCGGTGACCAGTGTGCCCGGGTCGTTCGCGTTGACGAAGTTGCCCGTGCCGGCCACCAGGGTCCAAAGGCCCTGGGCGGGCAGGTTCACGGCGCTGCCCTGCAGGGTGGTGCTCAGCTGCGGACGGCAGAGCTGCTGGTCGGGACCGGCGTTGGCCGGCGCGGTCGACTGGTCGAACACGGTGATCGCCACCTGGTCCGAGGAGGTGCCGCAGGGACCATTGTTCACCGTCCATTGGAAGATGTTGACGCCGAGGCCGAGGCCGGTCACCGTGGTCGAGGGACTGCCCGGGTTGGTGACGGAGCCACTGCCGTTCACCAAGGTCCACGTGCCCGTGGCCGGCAACACCAGGGCGCTGCCGCTGAGCGTGGCCGTGCTGGTGGAGCTGCACACCTGCTGGTCGGGACCCGCGAAGGCCGTGGGGTTCGAGATGTTGAACACCAGTATGGTCACCTCATCGAAGGTGATGGGATTGGCGCAGGGACCGTTGTTGATCGTCCAGCGGAGCACGTTGGTGCCCAGACCAAGGCCCGACACCGTGGTGGTGGGGCTGTTCGCGTTGGCGAAAATGCCGCTGCCGCTCACCACGGTCCAGGTGCCAGTGGCCGGGAAGGTGGCCGCGTTGGCCGCCAGGGTCGTGGTGGTGTTGGGCACGCAGAGGCTCTGGTCGGGACCAGCAGAGGCCGCTGCCTGGTTCTCGTCATACACGAACACCGTCACCAGGTCGCTCGTGGACGCTCCGCAGGGTCCGTTGTTGATGGTCCACCGGAAGATGTTCTGGCCCACACCCATGCCGCTCACGGCGGTGGCGGGGCTGCTGGCATTGGCGAAGGTGCCGCTGCCGGTCACCACCGTCCAGGTGCCCGTGGCCGGGGCCAGCGGGGTGTTGCCCGCCAATGTCGCGGACGGCGTACTGCTGCAGATGTCCTGGTCGGGACCCGCACTGGCCACCGGGGCCGCCGTGTTGAATACGGTGATGGTCACCTGGTCGGTGGTCACGCCGCTCGCGCACGGTCCGTTGTTCACGGTCCACTGGAACACGTTGGCGCCCACGCTAAGGCCGGTGATGGAGGTGAAGGGCGAGGAGGGGTTGGTGATGGTGCCCGTACCGCTCACCAGCGACCATTGGCCGGTGGCGGGCGCGATGGGCGCGCTGGCGCTCATCACCGCCGAGGTGGTGCACAGCTGCTGATCGGCGCCCGCGTTGGCGTTGGGGCTCGCCGCATTGAACACCGTGATCGTCACCTGGTCGTTGGTGCTGCCGCAGGCACCGTTGCTCACGGTCCATTGGAAGGTGTGCACACCCACCGGAAGGCCCGTGATGGTGGTGCTCGGGGAGCCCGGGGTGGTGACGGTGCCGCTGCCGCTCACCAGCGTCCATTGGCCGGTGGCCGGCCCCACCAGCGCGTTGGCGTTCATGGTGACGCTGTTCGCCGGCGTGCAGATCGACTGGTCGGGACCGGCGTTCGCGGGCGTTTGCGCATTGCTGAACACGGTGATCACCACATCATCGGTGGCGGGCGCACCGCAGGGGCCGTTGTTGATGGTCCAGCGGAAGCGGTTCACGCCCACCCCCAGCCCGGTGACGGTGGTGTTCGGCAGCGCCGGGTTGGTGATGGTGCCGGAGCCCTGCACCAGGCTCCAGGTGCCCGAGGCGGGCGACACTGCGGCATTACCCGCGAGCGTGGCGCTGTTGGTGGGCAGGCACAGCTGCTGGTCGGGGCCGGCATTGGCGGCCGCCTGCGACGGGCTGAAGCTGGTGATGGTCACCTGGTCCGATGCGGTGCCACAGGGCGCATAGTTCACGGTCCACTGGAACACGTTGTTCCCGGGGGAAAGGCCGCTGACGGTGGTTGTGGGGCTGCTCGCGTTCGCGAAGGTGCCCGTGCCGCTCACCACCGTCCAGGTGCCGGTGACCTGGCTGTAGGGAAGCACACCGGCGAGCGTGGCGCTCGTGGCGCACACCTGCTGGTCGGGGCCTGCATTGACCGGCGTGTTGGGCGGGGTGACGTTGATGGTGTAACCGAAGGCGTTGGTGCCCACGAGCGGGCAGGCGTTGTCCTGCGCGGTGACGGTGAAGCTGTTCGCCCCGATGTTCGCCACCGTCGGCGTCCACGTGAAGGTGCCGGTCTGCAGCGGCGAACCGCTCGTGGTGAAGGTCGCTCCCGGGATGCCGTTGTTCCACGTGAGCGCGACGGCCTGCCCGGCGTTGGGGTCGCTGGACGAGATGGTGAAATTCACGGGCGTGCCGGCGCAGACCGTGATGGAATACTGGTTGGTGCCGTTGATGCCCGAGGCCGAGGGCGCGGAGTTGCCCGCGCACTGGCGGATCACCACCTGTACGTCGCGGGTCACCTCACCCACCTGCACCCCGTTCCTGAACTCGCGCACGCGGTACGTCACCACGGCCACCTGCTGGATGCTGGGGGTCACGGTCATGGTGCCGGTCGTGGTGTTGAGCACCACGGCATTGCCACCGCCGCTGTTGGCGATGGGCTGCGTAACGGAGTAGCCGGCGTTGTAGGCCAGATTGAAACCGCTGGCACCGCGTGCGGCGATCAACGTGTACTCCAGCTGGTCTCCGTTCGGATCGGTCGCTCCGGGGTTGTAGCTGATGTTCTGCCCGAGGCAGTAGAAGGGCGTGGGGGGCGTGAGGAACTGGGGCGAGCTGTTGCAGGGGCTCACCGTGTTGTTCAGGCGCGCGTCCAGGTAGAGGCGCTGGTTGCCCGGGTTCACCAGCGAGGTCACCGCGTTGTTGCGGCAGCACAGCTCCCAGCTGATCACCCAGTCCGTACCGCAACCGGCCCACTGGCTCAGGTTGATGATCTTGCTGAAGGTGTATTTCTCCACCCCATACACGCCGCTCGTGCTGGTGCAGCGGTCGATCTCGGTGGGGCAGAGCGGTGTGATCACCTGCACGCTCTCGAACGCGAAGCAGGCGTTCACGTTGGCGTTGCAGGCGGTCGACCGGTAGTTGAAGGCCAGGCCGTTGTTGCAGTTCGTGGGCGCGGCCACACCGTTGCAGTCCCGGAAGAAGCTCAGCGTCACCTTGTACTGGTTGTTGCCCAGACAGATGTATGTGAGATCACCACCCATGGCGTGCGTGGCGCGCGCTTCCCCGTGGCCGAGGAGCAGCGCCGTGGCGGCGATGGCGGTGTTGCGGATGAGGGAACGGACGGTGGTCCAGCGGACCAGTGCGCCGAAGCGCGGGCGGAAGAGTTCAGCCATGTACCTCCTTGTTGTCGGCCCGCGCATGCACCCTCATCTCCGCTCCCATCGCTTGGATGCACCGGGTTCGTCCCGGTCGATGATCCCCCTGGGGTGGAACGCCCGCGCCCGAAGCGCGAGGGAGGGGAAGGGCAGGATGTGCGGTGTACGGTTGGGCTCCGGGCAAACCTATCCCCAAGCGCTTCGGCGTAACGTCGTGTGCTGCACGCAGTTGTGAACACGTGCGTGTTGAGGCGCACCCTTCAATATTCACGCATCCCGCGACCCGTGAGGTATGGCGTAAGAACGCCGAACGCATGCGCACCAACGCACGGATCAGGCGTACGGCTCAGGCACGCGGCTCAACGATCGTAATGGAAGAACAGGTTGGCCCAAACGATCTTCGACAGGGCGTACAGATAGGGAGCGGCCAGCACGGTGGCGGTCACCACCGCGATGAAGAACCCAAGGATGCCGAGGTCCGGCCTGATGGCCCATGCGATGCCATAGGCCATCAGGCTGAAGCCGATGCTGAGCCCGTAGCTCACGAAGAGCGCGCCCCAGTAGAAGCCGGGTTCCTTGCTGAAACGCCGACCGCACGAGGGGCAGCGCTCATGCACATCACCGGCGTGCTTCAGGTCGTACGGATGGGACACGAAGAAGGCACCGTTCAGGCAGAAGGGGCAGCGCATGCGGAGTATGCTGCGCAGCTTGGCCGACAGGAACGAGGGCTTCGCGGTCATGGGGCGAAGCTCGTGGTTCCGGTCCGAAGCGTGCTCACCGGCGCGCGACCCACCCGTCGACCGGTACCAGCATCGCGGTGGCCAGGGATCCCGCGTAACCTGCCGGAGTGGCCAACAGCGGATGCCCGCCCTGCACGAACAGGGCGAACGCGCCCGCGGACCCCGTTGATGAGGCCGTGCAGCAGCACCGCCGCCCATACCGAGCGCGCGGCCACGCGCACGCGGTCGGGAACTCAACTCCCTGGACCCGGGCCCCGGCATCACCGGAACAAGGTGCGGCGACACCATCCGCAGAGCCACAGCGCGGCCGGCGCCGATCACATGGCCGCTTCACGCGGAATTCATCTTCTGCTCACATCGGATGGACACTGGCTTAACCACCACGCAACATCAGCGCGCTCACTTTGGACCATGTGGAAACCGGCTCTGCCCACCCTATCGATACTCGCCCTGCTGACAGCCTGCACGCGCGAGCAGGCCACCATGCCGGCCACCATGCCTGGCCCGGAGGCCGGCCGCATCGTGATCAACGAGATCGCGGTGAACGGGGAGCAGGGCGATTGGGTCGAACTCTACAATCCAGGGGAACCGCTGACGCTCGAGGCGGGAGCATGGTTCATCACCGATGATGCGGTGGGACAGCCGCTCCTGTACAAGCTTCCCCGGTTGGTACTGCCAAGGGAAGGACACGTGGTGATCTGGTGCGACCCGGATGAGGTGACGGAGTCTGGCGTACATGCAGGCCTCGGAATCGGCAGGCGGGGCGCCGACCTCGCCCTGTTCTGGTCCGATGGGGTCCACAAGGTCATGGTGGACGAGGCTTCCGTCGATGGGGTCACCCCGCAGGACATGAGCTTCGGCCGCACGCCCGACGGCACCATGCAATGGGCCACGCTCACGGCCACACCCGGTGCCACGAACGGCGAGGTGGTGGAGCCCTGAGGCACCATCACCAAGCTTCCTCACGGCCGGACCCCGGTGCACGGACTTCGCGGACATGTGGGAGGTCATCGGCTGGTCGGCACATGCGTTGCTCCTCGCCGTGATCGGCGTCACTCTGCTCGAGACCGGCTACCGCCGTCGTCGCTTCCCGGTGATCATCCCCGGCGTGCTCTGCCTCATGGTCGCGACGGTGTGCGCGGGTGTGGTGGTGTCCGAGGCCGTGCAACGCGCGGTGCATCATGCGCATAGCGATGTGGCACCGCGATAAGGGGATGTGGAACCCGGACCAGGCCGATCAGGCTTGATCCCGGATGGGAAGGTCCGCCAGGATGTCGACGGCCTTCGTGGCTCACAACCCCAGCAACACCTCGCCCGGATCCTTGCCGCCGAACACAAGCTTGGTGGGGTCCTCGATCATCTCCTTCACCTTGTACAGGAAGCTCACGCTCTCCTTGCCATCGATGATGCGGTGATCGTAGCTGAGGGCCACGTACATGATCGGGCGGATCACCACCTGGCCGTTCACGGCCACCGGGCGCTCAACGATGTTGTGCATGCCCAGGATGGCGCTCTGCGGCGGGTTGATGATGGGCGTGCTGAGCATGCTGCCGAACACGCCGCCGTTGGTGATGGTGAAGGTGCCGCCCGTCATCTCGTCGATGGTGAGCTTGCCGTCGCGGGCCTTCACCGCAAGCTCCTTGATCTTGGCCTCGATCTCGGCCAGGGTCATGCGCTCGGCGTTGCGCAGTACGGGCACCATGAGGCCCTTGGGGCTGCTCACGGCGATGCCCACGTCGGCGTAGTCGAAGGTGACGAGCTCGTCGCCCTGGATCTGGCCGTTCACTGCGGGGTACAGGCGAAGCGCCTCGGTCACCGCCTTGGTGAAGAAGCTCATGAAGCCCAGGCCCGTGCCCTTCTGCTCCTTGAACTTGTCCTTGTACTTGTCGCGCAACGCCATCACCGCGCTCATGTCCACCTCGTTGAAGGTGGTGAGCATGGCGGTGGTGTTCTTCACGCTTACCAGGCGCTCGGCCACCTTCTTGCGCAGGGTGGTCATCTTGGCTCGGCTCTCGTTGCGCGAACCGCCCCAGCCGTTCATCAGCTTGCCACCGGCGTCCACGCCGCCGGCGATGTAGGCCTCCACATCGCTCTTGGTGATGCGTCCGTTGGGACCGCTGCCCTTCACCTTGCTCGGATCCACGCCCTTGTCGTCGAGCATGGCCTTGGCCACGGGGGTGGCGTGCGCTGCGGTTGCAGGGGCAGCGGGAGGCGCATGTGCAGGAGCGGCAGCGGGCTTCTTCTCCTCCTTCACCACCTTCTCCTCCTTCACCTTTTTCTCCGCCTTCACGCTGGTGTCGATCCGCGCCACCACATCGCCCACGTTCACCGTGGCATCCGCGGCGGCGAGCACCTCGATCCGGCCCTCGGCCTCGGCGCTCAGCTCCAGCGTCGCCTTGTCACTGTCGATCTCGGCGATCACCTGGTCCTTCTCCACCGTATCGCCGCTCTTAACGAGCCATTGCGCGATGCGGACCTCACTGATGCTCTCTCCGGGGCTGGGGACCTTGACGTCTACGGTGGCCATTCGGGGAATGTGAAAATGTGGGAATGGGAAAATGCGGTGATCCGTGTTCAGGCGCGTGCCTTCTTGTTAGCGGAAGCCTTCTCGCCGCTGGGCGTGCTGCCGGCGAAGGTCTGCTCGATGATGGCCAGTTGCTGGTTGGCGCTGCGCTTGCTGCTGCCGGTGGCGGGCGCACCGCTGGCCGGACGGCTGATGCACGCGAGCTTCACGTCGAGCTCCGGCTGCAGGTGCGTGAGGATGTGCGTCCACGCGCCCATGTTGCGCGGCTCCTCCTGCACCCACAGGAAACGCTCGGCCTTCGTGTACTTCTTCACCGCGGCCTTGATCGCATCGATGGGCAGCGGGTGCAGTTGCTCCACACGCAGCAGCGCGGTGTCTGTGATGCCATTGGCCTCGCGGTGCTCGATGAGGTCGTAGTGCACCTTGCCCTGCGTGAGCACCACGGTGCGCACCTGCTTCGGGTCGGCGGCCGCATCATCGATGAAGGGCTGGAAGCGGCCCTTGGCGAGCTCGTCCAGTGTGCTCACACACTTGGGGTGGCGCAGCAGGCTCTTGGGCGTGAACACCACGAGCGGCTTGCGGAAGTCCCACGCCAGCTGGCGGCGCAGCACGTGGAAGAAGTTGGCCGGCGTGGTGCAGTTCACCACCAGCATGTTCTCGTCGGCGCAGCTCTGCAGGAAGCGCTCCATGCGCGCGCTGCTGTGCTCGGCACCCTGGCCCTCGTAACCGTGGGGCAGCAGCACCACCAGGCCGTTCTGCGTGTTCCACTTCTCCTCGGCGCAGCAGAGGTACTGGTCGAGGATGATCTGCGCGCCGTTCACGAAGTCGCCGAACTGCGCCTCCCAGATGGTGAGCGTGTTGGGGTTGGTGAGAGCGTAGCCGTACTCGAAGCCGAGCACCGCGTACTCGCTCAGCAGCGAGTTGTAGATCTGCAGCAGCGCCTGGCCTTCCTGGATGTTCTTCAGGTGGATGAACTCCTCCTCGCTGTCCTCCACCTTCACCACGGCGTGGCGGTGGCTGAAGGTGCCGCGTTCCACGTCCTGGCCGGTGAAGCGCACGGGCTTCCCTTCCACGAGCAGCGAACCGTAGGCGAGCAGTTCGGCGAGGCCCCAGTCGAGCACCCCGTCGTCCATC